>Ga0157378_10006461_pt1 | contig 10254 bp, 9 predicted proteins | sample M65metaG_FD_115309 | JGI IMG/M metagenome (GOLD analysis project Ga0157378, IMG submission 115309) | Miscanthus rhizosphere microbial communities from Kellogg Biological Station, Michigan, USA - M6-5 metaG | ecosystem: Host-associated > Plants > Roots > Rhizosphere > Soil | place: USA: Michigan...
CGTGGTGGTGATTTCGTCGGCGGTGCGGCCGACGAACCCCGAGGTCGTCGAAGCGGCGAAGAGGCAGGTGCCGGTGATCCCGCGCGCCGAGATGCTCGCGGAGCTGATGCGGCTCCGCTTCTCGATCGCGGTCGCCGGCGCGCACGGCAAGACGACGACGACGTCGATGATTGCGCTGGTGCTGGAGCGGGCGGGCCTGGATCCGACGGCGGTGATCGGCGGCCGGCTGAGCGCCTTCGGCAGCAACGCGCGGCTCGGCAAGAGCGAGCTGATGGTGGCGGAAGCGGATGAAAGCGACCGATCGTTTCTGAAGTTGAGTCCGACGATTGCAGTGATGACCAACATCGACCACGAGCATCTGGAGAACTACGGCGGGTTCGACGACCTGCAGCAGGCGTTCGTCGACTTCGCCAACAAGGTGCCGTTCTACGGCGCGGTGGTCGCGTGTGCGGACGATCCGAGTCTGGCGGCCGTCCTGCCCAGGATCACGCGCCGGGTCAGGACGTACGCGCTGGACGCGAAGGCCGACGTCCGCGCGGGACAGATTGAGCTCGGACCATTTTCGGCGGCAGCGACGGTGGCCGGCCACGGCGACCTGCGGCTCAACGTGCCCGGTCGCCACAACCTGCAGAACGCCCTGGCCGCGGTCGCCGTCGGCCTCGAGCTGGGCCTGCCGTTCGATCGGATCGCGACCGGACTGGCGGAGTTCCGCGGCGCCGAGCGGCGGTTCGAAGTGAAGGGCGAGCCCCACGGGATTCTCGTCGTCGACGACTACGGGCACCACCCGACCGAGATTGCCGCCGTGATCGCGGCGGCGAAGACCCTGAAGCGCCGGATCGTGATCGCGTTTCAGCCGCACCGGTACTCGCGAACGGCGGCGCTGATGCACGCGTTCGGACCGTCGCTCGCCGGCGCCGATCACATCGTCCTCACCGACATCTACAGCGCGGGCGAGGACGCGATGCCCGGCGTGACGATCGACGCGCTGGCGGAAGAAGTACGCCGCAGCACCGGCACGCCCGTGGACGTCGTGAAGAAGGTCTCTGACCTCGCCGCCGCGCTGGCGAGGATCGCGAAACGCGGCGACGTCGTGCTGACGCTGGGCGCCGGATCGATTGGATCGGTCGGGGCGGCTCTGGTCGATGTGCTGGCGAAGCCCTTCGACTCCGCTCAGGGCAAGGACGTATGAGCACCGTTGCCGCCCAGACGGATCGGCGCTTCCGCCGTCACCACGTCAAGCCGGCGCGTCATCGCCGGACGTGGAAGTCGCTCGTCTGGCCGGTCGTCGTCACGATTCTCGTCGCCGTCGCCGCGGGGTTTTCGATGTTGCGTGCGCGGACGCTGATCACCGGCCTCGGCGTGCTGCAGGTCGACCACATCGTCGTGCACGGCAACGAGCGGCTGTCCAAGGGCGAAGTGATGGGGATGCTCGACGGCCTGCGGGGCGAGAGCCTGTTCGGCACCGACCTCGACGTGTGGCGGCGGAAGCTGCTGGCGTCGCCGTGGGTGAAGGACGCCGCGCTGCGCCGATCGCTGCCGTCGACGGTCGACGTCGCCATTTCCGGGCGCGCGCCGGTCGGCATCAGCCGCGTAGGCGACGCGATGTATCTCGTCGACGAGCGCGGGATCCTGATCGACCAGTACGGCCCGCCGTACGCCGATCTCGATCTGCCGATCATCGACGGCCTGGCGAAGCCGTCCGCCGACGGCACCGCGGCGGACGCCGCGCGCGCCGAGCTCGCGGGACGCATCATCACGTCGATTCGCACGAGGCCGTCGCTGGCGAAGAAGCTGTCGCAGGTGGACGTGGGCGATCTGCACAACGCGTCGGTGATTCTGAGCGGCGACCCGGCGGTGATTTACCTCGGCGACGACCAGTTCGTGCAGCGGCTGCAGACGTATGTCGAGCTGTCCTCGGCGCTGCGCGATCGCGTGCCCGGCATCGATTACGTGGACCTGCGGTTCGACGATCGCATCTACGTGCGGCCTGCGGGCACGTCGAAGGTCCAGGAGATTCACCCGAAGGCGCCGCCGGCGCCCGAGCGAAAAGGCAATAGAGAGAGGCCGGCGAAGCGGCCGTAACCCGGAGGCAGAGTGGCACGGAGAGAACGGTATCTGGTGGGGCTCGACGTCGGGACGTCGAAGGTCACGGTCGTGGTCGCCGAGATGGTCGATCGCGCCGGCCTCGACGGCCTCGAGATCGTGGGCCTCGGCGTCGCCGAGTCGCGCGGCATCAAGCGCGGCGTCGTCGTCAACGTCGAGCTCGCCGTCGAGTCGATCAAGAAGGCGATCGACGAGGCCGAGCTGATGGCCGGCATCGAGATCGACTCGGTGCATCTCGCGTTGTCGGGGCCGCACATCAAGGGCTTCAACAGCCGCGGCGTCATCGCGGTGGCCGGCAAGAACCGCGAGATCACGCGGGAGGACGTCAAGCGCGCGATCGACGCGGCCAAGGCCGTCTCGCTGCCGACGGGGCGGGAAATCCTCCACGTGCTGCCGCAGGACTTCCTCGTCGACGAACAGGACGGCATCGGCGCGCCGGTCGGCATGACCGGCACCCGCCTCGAGGTCAACGTCCACATCGTCACCGGCAGCCAGTCGTCGACGCAGAACATCGTCGCCTGCGTGAACCGCGCGGGCGTCACGGTCAGCGAGACCGTCGTCGAGCAGCTCGCGGCCAGCGACGCCGTGCTCACGAGCGACGAGAAGGAGCTCGGCGTCGCGCTCGTCGACATCGGCGGCGGGACGACGGACATCGCGATTTACGAGCGCGGCAGCCTGTGGCACACGGCCGTCATCGGGATCGGCGGCGATCACTTCACCAACGACATCGCCGTGGGACTGCGGACGCCGCTGCCGGACGCGGAAAAGATCAAACGGCGGTGCGGATGCGCGCTCTCCGGCATGGTGGACGAAGAAGACACGATGGAAGTGGCGAGCGTCGGAGGCCGCCAGCCGCGCGTCATGGCGCGGCGCATCCTCTCCGAGATCCTGCAGCCGCGCGCGGAGGAAATCTTTCATCTGGTGTGGGATGAAATCCGCCGCGCCGGCTACGAGAAGGCGCTCAACTCGGGCATCGTGCTGACCGGCGGCGGCGCGATCCTCGACGGCATTCCGGAAATCGCCGAGCAGATCTTCGATCTGCCCATCCGCCGCGGCTGTCCGGCCGGCGTCGGCGGACTGGCGGATCACGTGAACAGCCCGACGTTCGCGACCGGCGTCGGCCTCGTGCTCTACGGGTACAGAAACATGGCAGGAGATCCTGCGCGCGCGCCGGTCGGCGCGGGCGCGCTCGTCCGCGTGGCCGGCCGGCTGCGCGGCCTGTTCAGGGAATTCTTTTGATGGAGACCACCAATGGCTGATCGCAACAAGTCGAACGACGAGGCCTTCCGCCTGCGGCTCGGAGACCTGGAGATGGACGAGGAACATCTGGGCGCCAAGATCAAAGTCGTCGGCGTCGGCGGCGGCGGCAGCAACGCCGTCAACCGCATGGTGCAGTCGAGGCTCGACGGCGTCGAGTTCATCGTCGCCAACACGGACGCGCAGGCGCTCCGGGTGAGCCCGGCGGGGACGAAGATTCAAATCGGCGCGAAGCTGACCAAGGGGCTCGGCGCCGGCGCCGATCCGAACGTCGGCCGTCAGGCGGCGCTCGAGGACACCGAGGCGATCATCCAGGCGCTCAGCGGCGCCGACATGATTTTCGTCACGACGGGTCTCGGCGGAGGCACGGGCACCGGCGCGGCGCCGGTGATTGCGAGCCTCGCGAGCGAGCTCGGCGCGCTGACGATCGCCGTCGTCACCAAGCCGTTCAAGTTCGAAGGAAAGAAGCGGCTGATGCAGGCCGAGCGCGGCCTCGAGGCGCTCAAGGACTGCGTCGACACGATCATCACGATCCCGAACGAGCGGCTGCTGACGATCATCGACCGCAACACGCCGCTCACCGAGGCGTTCAACACCGCCGACGATGTGCTGCGGCAGGCGATTCAGGGCATCTCGGATCTGATTCTCGTGCCCGGGCTCATCAACCTCGACTTCGCCGACGTGAAGACGATCATGTCGGGCATGGGGCTGGCGATGATGGGGACGGGCATCGCCGAGGGTCCCGATCGCGCGATGGAAGCCGCGCGCAAGGCGATCTCGAGTCCGCTGCTCGAGGCGCATCGGTCAACGGATCGCGCGGCGTCATCATCAACGTCACCGGCGGTCCGGATCTGTCGCTGGTCGAAGTCAGCGAAGCGTCGTCCATCGTGCAGGAGGCGGCGGACGAAGACGCCAACATCATCTTCGGCGCCGTCGTCGATCCGGCGTTGAAGGGGAAGGTGAAGATCACCGTCATCGCGACCGGTTTCGGCGCGCCGGCCGGGACGCATTCGCGCCTGCCGCAGGCGCCGGGAATGACGCCGATCGACATGACCGCGTACGCCGACGCCGCGAGGGCCAAAGCGGCCCAGCAGCCGGCACCGGCAGTGCCGATCGCGCCGGCGGCCCCCGCCGCGTCCGCCATTCAGATCGCGCCGGTCATATCGACCGGCGGCCGCCGCGTCGCGTTCGATCTGCCGTTCAGCAACCCGGCGACCCCTGCGCCCGCGACGGACCAGGACTTCGATCTGAATCTCGACGTGCCCGCGTTCCTTCGTCGACAGGAGGGATGAGGGCGCTCGTCCCGGCGCTCGGATTCGGCTTCGTCTTCGCGTCGGCGCTCGCGATCGTCAATCTGCGCGAGATCGCCGACGCGCCCACGATCGACGTCGCCGTTCCGGCGGCGGCGATCCAGACGGGTGGCGGCGTCATTCGCGGCACGGTCCGTGACGGCGTGCCGCCCTTCGAGCTCCACTGGGACGGCCAGCCGCCGTCGGCGGTCCTGGTCGACGCCGGGAGCGGCGCCGTGCTCGCCGCGACGGCGTTCTCCGATCACACCTTCAATCAGAATCGCAGCGCCGTCCGTTTCGTGAACGGAGAAGTTCGTTTCACACTGGATGCGCGCCGGCTGACGCCGGGCACGCGGCTCGTGGTGCGCTGTGAAGCGGTGCGATCCCGCACGCGGTTCCACGCGTGGGCGCTGCTGGCGATCGGACTGGCGCTGGCCGTGCCGGCGCTCTCGGCGTTTCGACGACCTCAATCACGGATTCGCCTGGCGGGATCGGCCGTCTTCCTCGCGCTGGCGCTGGCGACGTTCACGAGCGCGTATCCGGGCATGGCCGTGCGCGTCGCCGAAAACGCCGATGAGGCCACGCTCAACAGCCTCGCCGCGGTCCGCGACCAGCCGGCGTCGTTCACGCTCGACAAGTTTCTCGGCGATCCGTCGAACTACGCGTGGTACACGCCGACGTACATCAACGCCATCCGTGTCTTCAGGCATCTCGGTTTTCACTATCAGACGTCGGCGGCATTCTTCGGACTGGGCGCGGTGCTCGTCTACCTCTTCGGCCTCCGGCGGCTGTTCACGGCCATCCTCGGCCGGGACGACTACGCCCTGGCCGCGACGCTCCTCTTCGGATTTGTCTACGAGCAGTCGGCGCCGCCGGCCGGCGAGTTCTGGTCGATGATCTGGCTGCTTCCGAGCACCGTCTTCACGGCGTTCGTGCCCTGGATCGTGCTGCTCGCGATGTGGGCGCTCCCCACGTCGCGCCGCTGGTGGATTCCCGCCGCGGCCGCCGGCCTCATGGTCTCCATCCATCCACTCAGCACTCTGGCGCTGGCCGGCGCCGTCATGACTGCGCTTTTCGTGGCAAGCGACGAGCCGCCGGCAGCACGGGTGTCCGGCGCGCTGATCGCCTTTGCGGCGATGGCCGCGGCGATGGCGCCGTACGTGTTCACGTTCCTCGGCCACTACGGCGAACATCGCGCGCTCGATCCGTCGATCGCCGCCCGGGCGCTCGAGCTCATTCGCGCGTCGTTTTCGTACCTCGACCCGTGGCTCGTCGCTCGCCAGGTGCTCGTGTTCCGGTTCTCGACGCTGCGTCTCGTACTCGACGCGATTGCCATCGTCCTGGTGATCCGATCCCGTTTCGACACCTGCGTTCGCTTTTATCTCGGGATCGCGGCCGGCCTGGCGATCGTCGCCTTCGGCATTCCGTTCCTCGAGGGGGCGGTGGCCTCGTACCTCGGACGTCGCCAGATCGCGTACGAACTGCCGCGCGTCGTCCGTTATCTCGATCTGCTGCTCGTGTGCGGGCTGGCGATCGGCGTCCGCGGATGGCGTGGGACGCGAACAGCCGCCATCGCGCTCGCGACGGCAGGGGCGCTGTGCGCGGTGTTCGCGTTCGGGTCCGGCTGGATCACGACCGCGCGCATGCTGGCCGGACGGTCGCGCGCCTCATGGCGACTGCTCAACGCGCGTCCGGACGCCGAAACGGCGGCCGCGCAGGAGACCATCCGCGCGGTCCAGGCGTTGCGCGCATCGAACGAACGTGTTGCCGGGCCGCAGGGCCTGCGGGAGTTCGGCATTCCGCTGGCGTGGGTGCGGAGAGACATGGTGACGATGGCGTATGGATTGACGCCCGCACTGGTCGAATCGGCGGACGTGCTTGCGCGCGCGGAGCCGCTGCAGGCACGCCCGTTGGCGGCGGATTCGCTGCAAGAACTGTCATCGATCCTCGAAGCGCAGCTCTTCCTCGTCCGGCTTCCTCGGCTCGATCCGGCTCTACTGAACACACCACGGGTGTTATTCCGGAACGACGTCTACGCGGTGGTAAAGTAGATAGATCCACGGCACACGAGATCGACGCCGGCTGAGCAGCAACGGCCGGACGATGTCGATGCCGGCTCTACATGAAGTCCTGGGAACAACGCGAACGCGCACTTCTCACCCTTTCCAAGGAAACCGGCTACGTCAGCAAGCCGCATGGCAATCGCCTGCGCGTCGCGCTGGCGTTTCCCAACACCTACTGGGTCGGGATGTCCAACCTCGGCTTCCAGACGGTCTACCGCCTCTTCAACGCGCAGGACGACGTCGTCTGCGAGCGTGTGTTTCTGCCGCCGAAGCAGGAACTGGCCGACCTGGTGAAGAGCCGCACGCCGCTCGTGACGCTGGAGTCGCAGAGCCCGGTGGGCGATTTCGACGTCTTCGCCTTCTCGGTCTCGTTCGAGTGGGACTACGTCAACGTCCTCACGATGCTCCGGCTCGCGGGGATTCCGATCCACGCCGCCGAGCGGACCGAACGCCATCCGCTCATCGTGATCGGCGGGGCCGTGACGTTCGTGAACCCGGAGCCGCTCGCGCTGTTTGCCGACGTCATCGCCGCCGGCGAAGGCGAAGTGCTCGTCCCCGGACTCGAACGGGCGTTTGCCGCCGCCAGCGATCGCCCCGGGCTTCTCCGTGCCTTGTCGCAAGAGCGCGGTTTCTATATCCCATCGTTCTACGACCCGCAGTACGCCGCCGACGGCACCCTCAGCGGCTACACGACCTCGTTTCCTGACGCTCCGCTTCCGGTCCGCAAGGCCGCGCTGAAGACGACCGACGCGGTCGATCCGCCCGTGACGAGCATCTTCACGCCCGACACGGAATTCGGATCGCGGTTTCTCGTCGAAGTCGTCCGCGGCTGCGCGAACCTGTGCCGGTTCTGCTGGGCCGGATACAACTACCTGCCGGTCCGCGCGTTTCCCGCCGACCGGATTCTGCAGCTCGCCGAGCAGGCGCGGCCGTTCGCGAATCGCGTCGGCCTCGTGTCGATCGCGCTGTGCGACCACCCGGAGATCGACCGCATTCTGGCCAGGCTCCACGAGATGGGGTACGGCATCAGCCCCGCGTCGCTCCGGCTCGACGATCTCACCGAATCGATCGTCTCGGTCCTGCGGGCGAGCGGCGAGAAGACGATCACCATCGCGCCCGAGACGGGCTCGGATCGCCTGCGCCGCGTCATCAACAAGACGGTCACGAACGACGAGATCCTGGATCGCGCGGATCTGATCTTCGCCAGCGGCATCGAAAACCTGAAGCTGTACTACATGCTCGGGCTTCCCACCGAAACAGACGACGATCTCGTGGCGATCCGAGACCTGACGCTCGAGCTGCGCGACCGGATGATGAAGTACGCGAAGCCGCGCGGTGCGGTCGGCCGGATCATCGGCAGCGTGAACCCGCTGATTCCCAAGCCCGGCACCGCCTACCAGTGGCTGCCGATGGCGGCGGACGCCGACGTCGACCGCAAGATCAAACGGCTCCGTTCACTCACGGCCGACATCGACAACGTCTACTTCAACATCAAGTCGGAGCGGCACTCGTACTACCAGGCCCTGCTGTCGCTCGGCGATCGCCGGGTCGCGCCCGTCATCGCCGCCGCCGAACGCAACGGCCAGAACTGGCGGGCGGCGGTCGCCGAGACGGGCGTCGACGCCGACTTCTTCATCTTCCGCGACCGCAGCCGGGACGCCGTGCTTCCCTGGGACATCATCGACGGCGGCATGAAGGCGTCGTTCTTCCATACGGAGTTCGAGAAATCCCTCCGCGAGGAGTGGACGCTGCCGCCCAAGCGTGCCCAGGAAAACGCCAAGCTCCTTCCCGTCATCAGCTAGCTTGCGACCGCGGCCTGCGCCTCCCACTCCGCATACGCGTCGAGAATGAGCTCGCGCAGCTTGCCTTGCGCCGTCGTGTCGACGATCGGCCGGAGCAGCGCGAAGCTGCGGCGTTCGCCGTTGACGTTGTACTGGCGCGCGGGGAACGTCACGTTGCGGCCACCGCCGCCACCGCGGTTGCGTTCCCAGATCGAGAAGCCAATGAGCTTCAGTCCTTCGAGCGGGCCCTCGGTGAAGTGCAACGCGGCGTCGGCGAGCTTGCTCGGGGGGTTGCCTCGGTCGTTCGGGGTGATTTTCACTGTCACGGCGACTGCTCCTTTTTCGGGCGGCTTGTCCGCTGGGGGCGTGCCGGAGAGGATTACAAGGGCAGTGCCGTGTCACAGACGCGCGGGCGAGCCGGGATCGTGTTGACGCGGCGATGGTTGGCAGTACGGTATGTGACAGCGGAGCGGCCCGCCGCGCTGAAGGGCGAGGCCGGGGAACGGCGGTTATTCGCCGAGGATGATGGCCTGGGCGAAGGCGAGCGTATCGGTGTGGGTGATCGAGAGTTGCGCGGTGCGGCCGCCGATTTTCGCGAGGCGCCGGGCGGCGCCGCCGTGAAACTGCAGTTGCGGGGGACCGCCGGGGCGGCGTACGACCTCGATGTCGCGCCACAACACGCCCTGCGAGTGGCCGGTGCCGAGCGCCTTCATCCCCGCTTCCTTGGAGGCAAAACGGCCGGCGAAGTGAATTTCAGGAAACCGGCGGCGCATGCAGTATTCGATCTCGCCGTCGGTAAAAATGCGACGAGTGAAGCGGTCGCCGTAGCGGCTGATCGTCGCGGCGATTCGGGGGATTTCTGTCGCGTCGAAACCGAGTCCGATAATGGTCACGCACCCCAAGCCTAACGGCGCTTTCCGCTGGAATCAAATTGACGGCGTGGAGGCCCTGGTGTGCACGGCGCTCGAGCCCTTCGCACGTCACTTCTTCACGACGCGCAGCTGGAAACTTGGCGAGCGTACGCATCATGCGACCGATGGCTGGAAGGACGTCGCGCGCGCCGCGGGCGTCGGTGCCGAACATTTCGGCCGCCTGCAGCAGGTTCACGGAGCCGACGCGGTCACATATAAGAGAGATGAGCGCGTGCCCGGCGGCGCCATTCCAACGGCGGACATCGTGATCACCGACGACCAGGACGTCGCCGTAGCCGTGCAGACCGCCGACTGCCTTCCGCTCCTGCTCGTCGATCGACAGCGCGGCGTCGTGGCGGCGGCGCATGCCGGATGGCGAGGCCTGGCCGGGCACGTGCCGGCCACCGCAATTGGAAAGATGAGCGCCGGCTTCGGCACCGATCCGCGCGATCTGCTCGTCGCCGCGGGTCCGGCGATTGGCGCGTGCTGCTACGAGGTCGGCGACGACGTACGCGCGACGTTCGCGGATGCCGGCTTCACGCCCGCGCAGCTCGATGGCTGGTTCAGGCCTGGGCCCTCAGCCCTGAGCCCTGCCAACCCGCCGATGGCGTCGCTCTCGTCGGTACGGCGGCCAGGCCATTGGTTCTTCGACGGCTGGGCATGCGTGCGCGAGCAGCTCGAGGCCGCGGGGGTTCCGGCGAGCCAGATTTTTCTCTCGGGATTGTGCACGGCGAGCCACGAGACGTCGTTCTGCTCGTACCGGCGCGACGGCGCGACGGCCGGACGGATGGCTGGGGTTATAAGACCTGGACCGATGATTGAGAACGTCGAACTTAGAAGCTAGAACTTA
>Ga0157378_10006463_pt1 | contig 10254 bp, 9 predicted proteins | sample M65metaG_FD_115309 | JGI IMG/M metagenome (GOLD analysis project Ga0157378, IMG submission 115309) | Miscanthus rhizosphere microbial communities from Kellogg Biological Station, Michigan, USA - M6-5 metaG | ecosystem: Host-associated > Plants > Roots > Rhizosphere > Soil | place: USA: Michigan...
ACCACCGTTGTCCGTGGTTACGAAAGGCGTTTGCCATCGTGCCCGGATGAGGATTCGGTGTGTATGGGTCCCCGCCTGCGCGGGGACGACTCGTTGAGATATCGTGCGCTACAGCGGCGCCGCGTTCTCGCCCCGCGCGCCGGTCAGCTTCGAGGCCAGCGACGCCACGACGATCACCAATGCGATCAAGCCGATGATCAGCGTGCAGATCGCGTTGATCTCCGGCTTCACGCCGAGCCGCACTTCCGAATAGATCCGGATCGGCAGCGTCGCCGAGCCCGGGCCGGTGGTGAAGCTCGCGATCACGACATCGTCGAGCGACAGCGTAAAGGCCAGCATCCATCCCGCCGCAATGGCGGGAACGATCAGCGGCAGCGTAACGCGCAGGAACGCTTGCACCGGATCGCAGCCGAGATCCATCGCAGCTTCCTCGAGGCTGCGATCGAGCGTGGCGAGGCGCGACTGCACGACGACGGTGACGAAGCACATCGTCAGCGTGGTGTGGGCGATGGTCACGGTCCAGAACCCGCGCTCGGCATCGAGGCCGACGAACAACAGCAGCAGCGAGAGCCCTGAGATCACCTCGGGCATCACCAGCGGCGAATACAGCATCGCCGAAAACAATCCGCGTCCGCGAAAACGCTCGCCGCGCACCAAAGCGACAGCGCCGAGCGTGCCGAGCAGGGTCGCGATCGTGGCCGACAGCGCCGCGACGCGAAGGCTCATCCAGGCGGCGTCGAGCATCGCGCGGTCGTTGAAGAATTCATGATACCAGCGCAGCGACCAGCCGCCCCACACCGTCACCAGCCGCGAGGCGTTGAAGGAATAGATCACGAGGATGACGATCGGCAGATACAGAAACGCCAGCCCCAGCGCCAGCGAGGTGACGTTGAACCGCGAGATTGCGTTGACCTTGCGCGCCATCAGCCCGCTTCCATCGTTCGGCGCTGCAGCCGGTCGTACAGCAACAGCGGCGGGATCAGCAGCACCAGCAGCGCGACCGCAACCGCCGAGGCTACCGGCCAATCGCGGTTGGTGAAGAATTCGAGCCACAACGTCTGTCCGATCATCATCGAATTCGAGCCGGCCAAGAGATCCGGGATAACGAATTCGCCGACGATCGGGATGAAGCACAACAGCGCGCCGGCGCCGACGCCCGGCAGCGACAGCGGAAACGTCACCAGCCAGAACGCGGATCGCGGCGACGCGCCGAGATCGCCGGCCGCCTCGAGCAACACCGGATCGAGCCTGGACAACGTCGCGAACAACGGCAGGATCATGAACGGCAGATAGGAGTAGACGATGCCGAGATACATCGCGGTGTCGGTCGACAGCCACACCACGGGCGCGGACACGATATGCAGCGCCAGCAAAATCTGGTTGAGCAGGCCGTCATGCTGCAAGATGTTGATCCAGGCATAGATGCGGATCAGGAACGAGGTCCAGAACGGCACGATCACCAGCATCATCGCGATCCCCTGCCAGCGCTGTGGCAGCCGCGCCATGCCGTAGGCGATGGGGTACCCGATCAGCAGCAGCATCAACGTCGATGTGACAGCGACGACGATGCTGCGCAGGTAGGAGGTGATGTAGAGGCTGTCCGAAATCAGCAGCTTGAAATTATCAGGCGAAAGCTGCGCGAACGCGTCCTTGATCGCAGCCCAGCCCTCGGTCAGGTCGAACACCGGCACATAGGGCGGCTGCGCGATCGCGGTCTGCGACAGGCTGATCTTCAACACGAAGCCGAACGGCACCAGGAAGAACAGCACCATCCAGACGTAAGGCGCAATCGCAGCATAGCGCGCCGGGCGGGCGAAAATGTTGCGCGCGCTCATTGATCCAGCACCACGCAATCGTCGGGCGTGAACCACGCCACCACGCGCTGGCCGGCACTGTAGGCGTCGATGTCGAGCCGCGCGGTGTTGGCCATCGACGAGCGCAGCATGGCGCCGGACTCGAGTCTGACCTTGTAGACCGTCATGCCGCCGAGATAGCTGACGTCTGTGATCACGCCGTCGAGCCGGTTGAGGGCATGGGAATTGGCGGCGTCCGGCACCGGGGCGCGGCGCGACAGCTTGACCTTCTCGGGCCGGATCGCGACGCTGACGGTATCCCTGGTCACCGGCTGGCGCGGCTCGGCCACAGTGAGCGTTCCTGCGTCCCTGGTCGTAATATCGAGGCGGTGATGGTCGTCGCGCGCGGTGACTTCGCCGTCGAACAGGTTGATGTCGCCGACGAACTCGGCGACCCAGCGCGAGCGCGGCGCCTCGTAGAGCTCGCGCGGCGTGGCGACCTGCTCGAGCCGACCGGCGTCCATCACGCCGATCCGGTTCGCCATCGTCATCGCCTCCTCCTGATCGTGGGTGACGATCACGAAGGTCATGCCCAGGCGGCGTTGCAGTTCCATCAATTCGGCTTGCGTTCGCTCACGCAATTTCTTGTCGAGCGCCGCCAGCGGCTCGTCGAGCAACAACACCTGCGGCCGGCGCGCCAGCGAGCGCGCCAGCGCGACGCGCTGCCGCTGGCCGCCGGAGAGCTGGTCGGGCTTGCGCTTCTCGAGTCCCTCCAGCTTCACGAGCGCGATCATTTCCGCGACGCGGGTCGCGATCTCGGCGCGATCCATGCCGGCCCGCTTCAGCCCAAACGCGATGTTGTCCGCCACATTGAGATGGGGAAACAGCGCGTAGTTCTGGAACATCATGTTGACCGGCCGCTGATGCGGCGCGACCTGGGCGATATCCTTGCCGTCGAGCAGGATGCGGCCCTCGTCCGGCGTCTCGAAGCCCGCCAGCATCCGCAGCAACGTGGTCTTGCCGCAGCCGCTCGGGCCGAGCAGTGCAAAGAATTCGCCGGCCCTGATCTCGAGCGAGAGCCGGTCGACCGCACAAAAATTTCCAAAGCGCTTGCCGACCCCCTCGATGCGGAGCAACGGCATCTCGGCGGTCACAGCAGACGGCGGGTCCGGCTTGACCGCCGTCACCTCAATATCCGGCACTTCCTCAGTCATATCCCTGCCTGCCACATCGTCACGTACGCTAGCGGCGGATCGGTATTCGCTCAACTGCCGCGGGGCGTGCCATCCATAATATTGTACGTGCTGCCGGTCACGTCTCTGCTAGGCTTGTGTGCTCACCTCGGGACGACGGAATAAACATGAACCGGGACCGCTACGACCTGCCGCTGACGACCGCCTCGGACAAGGCCGCGGCACATTACCGCGACGGCGTCGACTGCATGCTGTCGGCCTGGCATGGCGCCGAGGCCGCCTTCGATCGCGCGATGGCGGAAGATCCCGGCTTCGCGCTGGCGCATGTCGCGCGCGCCCGCCTGCATCAGCTCAACATGGAGGCCAAGGAAGCCCGCGCCATGGCGGTGCGTGCCCGCGAACTGGCCAAAGGCGCAACGCCGCGCGAGATCAGCCATGTCGAGATCATGGCCGCGGTGATCGAGAGCAAGCCCAAGATCGCAACGGACGCCGCCGAAGCGCATCTCGAGGAATATCCCCGCGACGCACCGGTGCTGGCGCTGCTGCTCGGCGCCTTCGGCCTCTATGCCTTCTCCGGGCGCGCCGACCACGATGCCGCCAAGCTCGCGATCTGCGCGCGCCATGCCACCCATTACGGCGAAGACTGGTGGTTCACCAGCTATCTCGGCTGGTCGCACACCGAAGCCGGCAACTTGCGCGAAGGCCGGGAATTGAGCGAACGCGCGGTCGAGCTTCGCGCCGCCAATGCCAATGCCGCCCATGGCCTGTCGCACGCGATGTTCGAGCAGGGCGACATGGAAGCCGGGCGCAAATTTCTCGCGCGATGGCTGCCGGCACATGACCGCAAGAGCTTCCTGCACGGCCATCTGGCCTGGCATGGCGCCTTAAGTGCGCTCGATGCCGGCGACCTCGACGGCGCGCTGGCGATCTACGAACAGCAGATCAAGCCGGCGGACCGGCCCTACCCGCCGCTGAATATTTTCACCGACGGCGTCTCGCTGCTGTGGCGGCTGTCGCTGGCCGGCCAAAAAGGGCTGGAGCCGCACTGGCGCGACATGACCGCCTATGGCGAAAAATATTTCCCGCAAGCCGGCGCGCATTTCGCCGACGTGCACTACGCACTGGCCGGCGCGATGGCCAGCAACGGCGGCCTTGCCGTCCGTATGACCCAACTGGAAGAGCGCGAAGCCGCCGGCAGGCTGGCGCCGGGCCGCGCCGCGATCGACCTCTGCCGTGGCGTCAAGGCGTTCGCCGACGGCGACCATGACAGCGCTGTCCGGCTGCTCGAACCTGCGATATCGGAACTGGCGCGGATCGGCGGCAGCCACGCCCAGCGCGAATTGTGGGAAGACACGCTGATCGTCGCCCATCTGCGCGCCGGCCAGGGCGACAAGGCCGGGCGCCGCATTTCAGCGCGGCTCGATCGGAGGCCTTCCGCGCGGGACCAAGCATGGTTGCGCGCTGCGCAGACCGAGAGCCGATTAGCGAATTCGTCCCCATGAAGATTACGATCGTCGCATTCGAAGGCTGCATGACATCGGCCGTGTTCGGGCAGGCCGATGCCTTCGCCATTGCCGCCTACATTGCCGGCCGCCGCGGCGACGCAAGCTGGTTCGGGCATGACGTTCGGGTCGCCACGCCGGACGGCACCGCCGTGCTCGGCTATGGCGGCTACCGGATCGAAGCAAGTTGCTCGCTGGAAGATGCGCGCGACAGCGACGTCGTGCTGCTGCCTCCGATCTTCGGCGATATCGAACAGACCTTGATGCAGGAGAACCGCCTGGTTTCCTGGCTGGCGTCGTTCCCGTCACGCCCGACGCTGCTGGCATCGAGTTGCACCGGCGCGTTCCTGCTGGCCGAAGCCGGCGTGCTCGACGGCCGGCGTGTGACCACCAATCCGGCTTTCAGCGAGTTGTTCCGGCAACGCTATCCGGCCATCACGCTGGCGCTCGATGAACGCCTCATCGACGACAACAGGGTCATTTGCGCCGGTGCAACCACGGCCTATCTCAATCTCGCGATCCATGTCATCGACCGGCTGGCCGGCCACGATCTGGCAGTCTCGACGGCCAAGGCGCTGTCGATCGACCGCAACCCGGAATCGCAGCGTCCATATTTCCTCTTCATTGCGCCAAAGGATCACGGCGACGACAAGGTGTTGCAGCTTCAAGGCTGGATCGAGAACCATCATCGCGAGCCGATCGGCATGGAGGATATGGTGGGCGCTGCCGCGATGAGCGTCCGCAATCTCAACCGCCGCTTCCTTTCCGCGACCGGCATGTCGCCGCAGCAGTATCTCCGACGGGTGCGCATCGAGACCGCCAAACGATTGCTGGAAAGTCAGAACACGTCGATCGATCGCGTAGCCGGACAGGTCGGATATGCCGATGCTCGCGCCTTCATTCGGGCCTTCGGCGCGCTTGCTGGCCTGTCGCCGGGTGAATATCGCCGCCGGTTTCGGGCCCCCACGGTCGTGGATGGCTGAAACGGCAAGCGGATTGGCCGGGCCTGCCATGGTGGCGACGGCACCAATCGCGGACATTGCGGCACGCCCTGCAACGGAGTCCGCCATGCCCGCTTTGATCCACGAACGCTCAGGTCATCTCGCCCACATCCGGTTGAACCGTCCGGAAAACGGCAACCGGATCTCGATGGAGATGTTTGCCGGCTTGGCGCGGCTGTTCACCGATCTGGATGCCGATCCCGAGGTGCGTTGCATCCTGCTGGGCGCCAACGGCGAGGACTTCTCGCTTGGCGTCGATATTTCCGACGTGCTGCCCGCATGGGCCGCGGGCAACAGCCCGTTCGCGGACGACCAGGTCAACCCGTTCGGCACCACCGGCCCGAAACGTCGCAAACCCTTCGTCACGGTGGTCCATGGACAGTGCCACAATGCCGGCCTCGAACTGGTGCTGGCGTCCGATATCTGTATCGCAGCCGACAGCAGCCGCTTCGCCTTTCACGAGACACGGTTCGGCGTCTACCCGTTCGGGGGCGGACTGTTTCGTTTCATTCGCGCCGCTGGATGGAATGCCGCGATGCGCTATTCGCTCACGGCGGAAGAGTTCGACGCTGCCACCGCCCTCCGCATGAACGTCGCTGCGATGGTCCGTCCACGGGCGGAAGCCGAAGCCGCGGGCGTCACGCTTGCACAGGAAATATGCGAGCGGGCGCCGCTGGCGGTGCAGGCCGCCATCGCACAAGCGCGGACATGGGCTGATAGCGGCGACGCTGCCGCATTGGCGCATTCGATACCTGATATCATCCGGCTGTTGAACTCACAGGACGCGAGCGAAGCCATGCGCGCGATGGCGGAAGGTCGACCGGCTCGATTTTCGGGGCAATGACGTATTGACGCCAAGCTTTCGCCGACGCCGGATTGAGGGCGCCGGACCGAAACCGCTGACGTATTGGCGTTCCCAAGTTACCGATCGTGCGGAGATCAGTATTTCGCCACCACCGGGCTACCCCAGTTGAAACGATAGACCAGTTCGCTGCGGACGGTGTGAACCCATTTCCTGGAGTCGTCCGAACCACCGAAAGACAGACCGGTCGTGGTGAACCGAATGGGATTGGTCTCGGTCTCGAACGTCGAGAAGCGATATTCGGTCTTCCAGAACAGGCCGGGCAGGAAGTTCAGCGCATATTCGTCGCCGGCGCCGATGAAGTAGCCTTTGTAGGTTCGCTTGTCCTGATAAAAGACGGTGGCGACGCCGAACGGAGGTCCAGGCAGAATGTTGAAGTTTACCCGGTCGAAGGTCGCCTCGGTGTAGCCGGCCGAGAAATAGGTCAGAAGGCTCGGCGTCGCCAACCAACCGATACGGCCGCCGGCCGCCCAGGCCGAACTCATCTTCTCGTCGCCGACGAGAGTAAGGAAAATGGGAGGATTCAGTTTCCCCTTCAGGCTACCGGCGTCGTAGTCACCGAAGGCGCCAATCACAAAATTGGTGCCCAGCGCCGTGAACTGATAATCGCAGCCGCCCTGCACCGTGCCGAAATACCCGCGTCCGCCGGTAGTGCTGATCTCCGTGGCTTGCGCTCTCGGCACGCGGCTGTCATCGAATCCGGTATTTTCCTGATTCCACATCCCGTAGCCGCCGCCGCCACCGACGTAGCATCCGGTCCAGTTCACCACCGCAGCAACCGGCGGCAACGCCTTGGCATAGGTCCGCTCGGGCAGGTCAGCCGCTGACGCTGCGCCGATTCCGCCCAGCAGGGCGGTTGCGACGATCAAAATCAATTCTTGCTTCATCGAAAATCCTCAAAAAATACGTCCGGGGCACCAAACATCCTAATGCGGCGGCAAGATCTGTCTTGGCGGCTGCGGAACTGCGGATCGCCCTATTCGGCACTGGCGGCGCTTCTCTGCCACCTGTGGCCGGATGGATACAGGGCCGGCCGGAGAACACCCGGAAAGCGGCCGCCGCCAAATGAACGCGCCGCGATTTGGCAACGACTACCCGACGAGACGATGGCCGGAACGGGGGACCGATGCAGGATTTCGGATCGCAACGCCGCGTGCATATTTCAACGGATACGTTTCCAGAGCACAAGCGGCTCGCGATGTGGCGCGAAGTTTATGGGCGGGGCATCACCAGCGTCGACATCCAGCCGATCGGCGATGACCCGTTCCACGCCGATGTGACCTTCAACCTCCTGCCCAATGTCAGCATCGCTGTCGGCTCGCGTTCACCCGCGCATTACACGGTGACGCCTGAACTGCTCAAGCAAGGCAAGGATATCGTTGCGTTGAGTATTCTGCGGAGCGGCTGCGCCTCTGCGACGCAATTCGGCAGCGAACTGATCGGAGGCGTCGGCAGCGCCAGCGTACTGACGGCAACCGACCCTTCCATCAGCACATTGCATACCCCTGGCAGTTTCATCACGGTCGCACTGTCACGACCGGCGCTTGCCAAACTGGCGCCGGATTTCACCACGGCCTTTGGCCGTCCGCTCACGGCAGATAACCCGGCGCTGCGTCTGTTGATAAGATATCTCGACGCCGTGCTGTCTGCCGACGAACTCGCGCACGCCGACATCGCGAACTCGGTTTCCGCGCACATTCTCGATCTCGCCGCACTCGCGCTCGGCGCAAGCGGCGATCGCGCCCACATCGTGCTTGGCGGCGTAAAGGCTGCGCGTCTGAAAACGATCAAGTCGGACATCACGGCGATGCTTGGCCAAAACGATTTGTCATCGGAAGTTCTCGCCCGCCGCCACGGCATCTCGCCACGCTACATCAGAAAACTGTTCGAAGAAGACGGGAGTTCGTTCAGCGCCTTTCTCCTGAGCGAGCGACTGACCCGGGTTCGCCAAATGTTGCTGGCTTCGCGCTACGACCATTTGACGATTGCGCAACTGGCGCACAGCAATGGCTTCAACGACATTTCCTACTTCAATCGCGCTTTCCGCCGTCAGTTCGGCGTCACGCCGACCGACGTCCGCGAGGCGGCCGGGAGCAATCGCTGACCTGCGGCGACCGACAGCATCGCGCTATGACGCGTTGCATCCCTTCGCCATGAACGCCGCCAGCGCTTCCTTGTCGGCGGGCGGCATGGCGAGGCCCAGTTTCGTCCGACGCCAGAGGATGTCGTCGGCGAAGCGCGCCCATTCGTGCGCCATCAGGTAGCGCACTTCCGCGCCGGTCAGTTCGGGACCAAAGGACGGCCCGAGGTCGGCGCGCTCCCTTGCCTCGCCAAGGATCGCCTTGACGTTGGTGCCGTAGGCCGCGACGAGACGCCTGGCCTGATCCTCGCTGAGGAAGCGCCAGCGTTCGCGCACTTCCTCGACCTCGTTGTCGAACCGGTCCCAGGCAAAGTCGCCACCGGGTAGCGGCGCCTTCGCGGTCCAGCGCGCCGACATCGGATAGAACGGCGTCAGCTTCGAGACCGCTTTTTCCGCGCGCCGCCGCGAGGTCGTGACGTCGCCGCCGAAGATCGTCAGCAGCGGCGCCTTGCCGCGTCTGTAGTGGAACGTCATGGCGCCGTCGCGAGGCGATCGCTGGCCGGCGGGATCAAGCGACAGGTTCACGCCGGAGACCGTGCGCACCACGTCGATCGGGTCGATCTTCTCGCGGAAATAGCGGTTCGCCGCGTCGCAGAGATAGGCAACATCGCCGGCCGGCATCGCCACGATGGCGGGATCACCTTTGAAGGCATGGCCGACGGTACCGATCAGCGTAAAATCGCGCTCATAGGGGCTGGCAAAAATCAGCCGGCCATCGTTGTTCTGGAACACGTAGACATTGTCGCTGTCAAACAGACGGCGGACCACGATCTGGCTGATCTGGACGATACCAGCTTTTGGCGGTGGCTGGCGCAGCACGGTCTCGGCGACCGATGCGCTCCAGGCTCCTGACGCATTGACCAGCGCGCGGGCGGTCACGACCTGGCGATGGCCGCGGTCGATCGTCACCAGCCGCCAGGTCGCGCCCCGTTCCGCCCGGGTGCAGCGTGCGCCGGTGCGGATCACGGCGCCATGAGCCGCCGCGTCGACGGCGTTCAGGACCACCAGCCGGGAATCGTCGACGACACAGTCGGAATATTCGAACGCGGTGCCGAACGGCCGCTTCAACGCATTGCCGACCGGATGATGGGTGACGTCGACGGTAGCGGAGGCCGGCAGGCCGTTGCGCGAGGCAAGCCGGTCATAGAACAGGAGCCACGACCGCAACTGCCAGGCCGGACGTTCGTCCGAATGAGCGGGAATGGCAAAGCGCATCGGACGCACCAGATGCGGCGCGGTCCTGAGCCAGACGTCGCGCTCGGCCAGCGCCCGGTGGACACGAAGGAAGCGGCGGCGCTCCAGCCCCGCCAGATCGCCATGGATCAGCCGTGGCGAGGCCTGCGATGCGCCGGAACCGAGATCGCCTTGCTCCAGCAAGATCACGCGCAGACCGCGCCCGGCGGCATCGCGCGCAATGCTGGCGCCGTTGAGGCCGCCACCGATAACCGCCAGATCGTAATCCGTCATACGCAACGCTTGACCGGTGAGAGCCGTGACCGGATCGAACTCTATCGTGTTTTCGAGCGAAGTGGATACCGGTTCGCGTGAAGAAAACGCGTCAGAATAAAACCTGGCGCTCCGACGAAGCGCTAGCCGGTCTTGCGTGCAGGCTCCACGGCGATGACGTTGCCATCAACACGGCCGACGAGCGTTGCATATTGTCCGATCGGCAGCGGCTTGCCGATGAAATAGCCCTGCACCGCGTCGCAGCCCTCTTCCGACAGAAAGCCGAGCTGTTCCTGGGTCTCGACGCCTTCGGCGAC
>Ga0157378_10006464_pt1 | contig 10252 bp, 9 predicted proteins | sample M65metaG_FD_115309 | JGI IMG/M metagenome (GOLD analysis project Ga0157378, IMG submission 115309) | Miscanthus rhizosphere microbial communities from Kellogg Biological Station, Michigan, USA - M6-5 metaG | ecosystem: Host-associated > Plants > Roots > Rhizosphere > Soil | place: USA: Michigan...
CAATTATTAGCCGGCCTCAACTACATGGCGATGCTGGCGAATAATCTCAGCACACTCGGTGTCAGCGCTTCGCAGTTGGACAACACGATTGACACCTACTCCTTATCGCTCAACTGGCTCCCAACGACAAAAGAGTTTGGGCTCTATGGAACGTTCGGTGATTATGACTACCACCAGAAAGTCGCCACGCGCCTGGGACTCCACTTCACCGCCAGCACGGAAGACAAGCAAAGCCAGCCGGGCACGAATGCCGTTGAAAACAGCCAGATCAGATTGACGGATGGCAGTGTGATTTTCACTTCAGATCTCTTCGGCCCGGGAATCACCGTCGACAAAGTCCGTTATAAAATGTCCAGCCTTGACGGCGGATTGAAGTTCAAAGGGCTGTCACTGGAAGCCGAATACTACTGGCGATGGCTCAATAATTATCAGGGTCTCAACGTCGGAGGAATTCCAGATTTCGACGATCACGGATTTCAGGTTCAGGCCTCCGCCATGCCGATCAAAGACCTTTGGCAAGTTTACAGCAGCGGCGCGGGAATTTACGGAGTGCGGGGCAACGCGAGTGAATTCCGTATCGGTACCAATTTTTATCCGGTCAAACAGCGCGGATTTCGAATCAATGCAGAATGGCTGCATTTGAATCACGCCCCGGTCGGCTACACGGCGGTGCCGTATGCAGTTGGCGCCAATGGAAATGTTTTCCATACGAATCTCGAGTTGAACTTCTGACGCCGAAGACGCCGAGGGAGGCGTAATGGTCTGGGTAAGGGGCATGGCAATGACGAGACGGCTGTACCGCGGAGCGGCGACGATACTCGTCATGATGACGGTTGCTCAGCGGCCAGCGTCGGGACAGGCGGCGGGACGGCCGGCCGCCAACGACTTCAACGACGTCCACTTCCACCTTACCAACTACATCCAGGAAGGAACCGATATTCACGACTTCCTGCGCACCATGGGCAAACGTGCAGGTCGAGTCGCCTTGTTCGGCATCCCATTGCAGCAGACGTGGTCGTTCGCGAACTCCGGCAACTTTGCGCCGACTTACTATCTGCAGACCGATGCGCCGCTCTACTACTACTCGTTCACTGACGCTTTCATCGCGATGGCGTACCGCTCGCTCAAACCCGAGGAGCGGAACCGATTCGACCCGATGATCACCGGCTTCAATCCCGCCGACATGTACGCGGCGGATCACATCCGGCGAGTGCTCCACACCTTTCCGGGTGTGTTCACCGGAATAGGCGAGTTCACGATTCACAAGGAGTTCGTGTCGTCGAAGGTCGCCGGGAATACAGCGAGTCTCACCGATCCTGCTCTCGATCGAATTCTGGATTTCGCGGGCGAGGCTGGTCTCGTCGTCCTCATCCACAACGACATGGACATGCCATTCGCCAAGGCGGGTGTCGAGCCTGTTTACCTGACACAGATGAAGCAGCTGCTGCGGCGACACCCGAAGACGACGATCATCTGGGCGCACATGGGACTCGGGCGCATTGTCCATCCGGTACAGTCGTCTTCAGCGCAGCCGGACGAGTGGAATCCCAATCAGGGAGTGATCGTCGAAGACATCCTCAAAGACCCGGGCCTTCGGCACGTATCCTTCGACATCAGCTGGGACGAAGTCGCCAAGTATCTGCTTGCCACGCCGGAGATCACGCGTCGCTCAGCGAATCTGATCAACCGCTACCCCGACCGCTTCCTGTTCGGCTCCGACGTTGTCGCTCCGCGCGACACCACCGCGTATTACGCCGTATTCAACATGTACAATCCGCTGTGGACGTTGCTCACGCCGGATGCGAGCGCGAAGGTTCGCAAGGGAAACTACGAACGGCTGTTCGACGCCGGGCGGAAGAAGGTGCGCGCGTATGAAAGAGCGCAGGGCTGGTAACGCAGATGACTCTCAGGCCGGGATCGATCGCCGCCTGACGCGTTAGAACGTCCAGGTGAGGGCGAGCGTGGTTCCCAGATCGTGTTTCGACGCTCCTTCCGCCTGCGGCTTGTTGTCGAAGGAATCGAACAGCGTGGCGGTGAGCATTAAATCGCTTATCAGCTCGTACGACACCCGGATATCGGTCTGCGCCCGCCAGCGTCCTTTGACGGTAAAGCTCGGGTAAATCGAGCTGGCGATTCCCGCATCGAGTTTGGGATGGTCGTAGCGGAAAGCGCTGAACTCGCCTCCCAGCAGACCCTCAAGGCCTTTGGACGTCGAGTCGGTAGAAAAATATTTCTCGTGCGTTCCTACCAGTCCGCCAAAGACCCGCATGTCGATTCGGTTCGACCTGATGAGAGACCGACCCACGAAGCCGACCAACCGCGGGCGGCCGGCCAGATCGAGCTCGTTGTTCTGGTCGTAGCCGACGATTGCGCCGTAATTCCAGCGCCCCGCGGTCAGGAACCGTTGCGTAAGCTTGACGGTGAGCCGGTAAACCTGCTCGGCGTCGCTGCGGTCCTCCCGAAAGGTGCTGCCCTCGAGGACAGTCTCAAACCTCGGCTTTCGGTAGGTCACCTTCGCGCCACTGGTGAGCTGAAGAGCACTGTGGGCCTTCTGGAACGAGGCTCCCAGGTCGAAGTACCCGTCCAGGCGACTGAGGAATCTTTTTCGGATCGGCGTGATAACTACGATGTCTTTCAATGAAAGTGTGTCGGTGCCCAGAGCTACGAATCCGTTGCCGGCAAGTCCAAGCTTTCCGTAGTACTTCTGCCCCGAGCTCACCTGCACTTCGAAAGTTGCCGGACTGCTGATTCGAAGGACCTTGTCCCACTCGATGGAGATGGTGCTCAGGTCGTCTGTGGAGTACTTGAGCAGTCCGTGAAAGACCGACTTCACTTCGCCGGTGATCCGATCGCCATTGCCGATCCACACCGAGTCGGTCTTCTGGGACTCGGCCGGCGTCGGCCGGAAGAGGAAGATGGAGAGAAGGAGAAAACACGTCAGCCGAGCTGCCGACAGGCACTGGCTGACGCGTATACCACCCTTTGGCGAGGTCGACCGAAGCACGCAATGACCTACGCGCATGCGGCGCCGGCTCACAACTGCACCTTCGTCGTCTCGACCTACCTGTACGAAATGCCAGTTTCCGCACTCCGGACGCGCTCCTAGCATGTAGCTGACGAATGCCGTTCCAGCGGGATGAGGAGGCACAATACAATGTCGATGAGAAGAATCGCGGCGCTGCTTTTGATTGGCGTCGCCTGCCAGAAGAACGACAGCGGCGTACAGGCGGCGGATTCAGCTTTGAGCAACGACCACAGCGTTGCAGGCAGCGCCACCACCGGGAGTGCCGCCGACGAGGCGAGCTTTGCGGCAGCCGCTGAAACGGTTGATCCGGCCGCCATCGCGGCGCTCAACAAAATGGGGAACTACCTGAGATCCCTCAAATCGTTCGAGGTGAAATCAACAACCACTCAGGACGACGTGCTCTCCACCGGACAGAAGGCCCAGTTTACCGGCACGCAGGATTTGTTGATCCGCCAGCCCAACGGTCTACGCGCCGAAATTTCGGTGGGAGCGCAGCATCGACTGTGGTTCTACGACGGAAAGAAATTCACGCTCTACGCGGACGGACCCGGATACTACGCGACGGTGCCCGCGCCTTCGAATCTCAGGGAGCTCGCAGACACGCTGCAGCACAAGTTCGCTATCGAGATGCCGCTCCGCGATCTCTTCCTCTGGGGCACCGATCGCGCTCCGACCAAGGGTATCAGCTCCGCGATCGATCTCGGTCAGGCGGAAGTCGATGGAACGACCGTCCAGCACTACGCGTTCAGGCAGGGTGCTGTCGACTGGCAGGTATGGATACAGAACGGGGATTACCCGTTGCCGCGTAAGCTGGTAATCACCACCACCGATGACGACGCGCGGCCGGATTACTCCGCGGTCCTCACCTGGAACCTGGCGCCGTCGTTCAATAACGAGGCGTTCGTTTTCTACCCGCCGCCGTCGGCCAAGCCGATCGTGATCGCGCGCGTCGACTCGGCCGCCAACTAAAAAAGTCAGGGAGGATTTCATGAATCGCATAGCTCGGATCGTAGTTCTGGTGCTACTCGGCCTGGCGGTGCTGGGCGACGCAGCCCTCGCACAACGTCGCGGAGGAGGCGGCGGTGGCGGTGGTGGCGCGCGTGGTGGAGGCGGGGGCGGAGGAGCTCGAGCAGGAGGTGGCGGCGGTGGCGGCGGCGGAGCCCGTGCAAGCGGTGGAGGCGGAGCGGCGCAATCGCGTGGCTCGGCGCGGACGAGCGTCAATGCCGGCGGACAGAGCGCAAACCGCGGAAGCGCCAGCGCAAATCGTGGTACCGCGAGCGCCAACACCAGCGCAAATCGTGGTAGCGGCGACCGCGCCAATGCCAGCGGCAACACCAGTCGCGGCAGCGGCGATCGCAATAGCGGCAACCGCACCACCGGCGACCGCAACAGCAACAATACCAATCGTGAAGTCGATCGCGGCGATCGCGAGACGACGATCAACAATGTGAACAACATCGAGGTGAATGGCGGCGGCGGCTACGGCTACGGTTACGGCGGCGGCGGATGCTGCTACCACCCCGTCGCCGCGGCAGCGGTGACAACCGCAGCGATAGTCGGCACCGCGGCGCTGATCGGATCGATGGTCAACACGGTTCCAGCTGGATGTGCGCCGGTCTACATGAACTCCATCACCTATCAGCAGTGTGGCAGTACGTGGTATCAGCCTCAGTTCGTTGGGACATCCACGCAATACGTGGTGGTTAATCCTCCGTAAGCCGTAGCTGAAACCATCCGGCCTGGTCGACACCACGATGAGATCACATTCCGCCGTCTCCAGGCCGGGTGCTCTGCTGATCCTCTGCGCGTCAATCGGTATAACGCAGACAGTCTCTGCGCAGGATAACGCGGACCTGGCTAAGAAGCTGTCCAACCCGATCTCGGATCTGGTGAGCGTTCCCTTTCAGTTCAACTGGGATCAGACGGTCGGACCACAGCATCTCACGCGGTTCATACTGAACGTGCAGCCGGTAATTCCGTTCGCGATCAGCGACAACTGGAGCATGATCTGGCGATTGATCAATCCATTCATCAGCCAGCCACCGCTCACTCCCGGTGGCACTGGAGCGTTTGGCATTGGCGACGTTACCTCCTCGCTATTCTTTGCACCGCGACCAGGCTCGTTCATCTGGGGCGCCGGTCCCGTTCTCGTCCTCCCGTCAGCGGTCGAGCCGACCCTCGGGTCGGGAAAGTGGAGCGCGGGCCCGACTGTAATTGCGCTAAAGCAGTCCGGTGGCGTCACCTTCGGTGCGCTCTGGAATCAGGTGTGGTCTTTCGGCGGCGCCGCTGCTCGAGAGGATGTGAGCCAGATGCTGCTGCAGCCGTTTTTCGCCTACCAGGCGACAAAGACAATCACCTTGAACGTCAACTCCGAATCGGTTGCGAACTGGAAAGCGACCGATGAGAAGTGGACGGTGCCCATCAACTTCAGCGTCTCGAAGCTGTCGTCCTTCGGAGCGTTCCCCGCGAGCTATCAGCTCGGATGGGGATTTTACGCCGTGCATCAGGACATCGGCCCGACGTGGAAACTGCGTACGACCATCACGCTGCTGCTCCCGCACGGGAAAGGCTGACCAAAGGATGCTGCCCATGAATCGGAAACCCTGGCTGGGTGCGGTACTACTGTGCGTGCTCGTCATTAGCGCCGCGGGCGCGGCTGACTCCCAGGTCATCGCCGGCACCGCCAACGACAACCAATGGCACTGGGATTTGTCATTGCCGGCGTGGGCGCCGGCTATCGACGGCACGATCTCTTTCAGCGGGATCCCTCCGCAACACGTGAAGGCGTCGATCAGCGACATCGTCAAGAATCTGGATTTCGCGCTGATCGGACACGTCGAGGCGCGTCGCAACCGATTAGGGCTTGGCGGTGATGTGCTCTACATGAGTCTGGAAGCAGATGTACCGACAAGCGGGCCTATACTCGGTCAAACCAATCCTCGCGCCAACGTAAAGGCGCTGATCGTCGAGGGATTCGGATTCTACCGATTGGTGACCGCGGGCAGCTCGCCCAACAACATGGGATATGCAGACGCGATTCTCGGTGCGCGCCATGTCGGCATGCAGGCGCAGATCAAGGGCGACCAGGCGTCGAGCTCGGAGAGGAAGTTCAGCTTCGTCGATGGCCTCGCCGGATTGCGCGGCTACGCCGGTTTTGGAGAGAAGTGGGGACTCCGCGGAAGGGTCGACGTCGCCACGTTTGGTTCCGACGCCACATGGAACTTCGAAGGCTCGCTGGCGTGGCGCGCCTCGCGGCGCTGGACCATCGACGGCGGTTATCGCTCTCTGGACATCGACTACGACAAAGGTCAGGGCAGCGAGCGCAAGATTCTCAATCTGAAAATCTTCGGCCCAGTAATCACCTTCCGGTTCGTCTCCTGACGTTCTGTTGTTGTTCGTAGACTCGCCACTCACACCGGTCCTGCTCACACCTGGCACCTGTTGTGTTGGTTATTTGCGACCAACGTCCAGTGTTGTCCCCGTCTCCGCCTGACCATCCTCGAAATCTCAGCGCAAGACCATCGAAGGAGGAGTCATGCGAAGTGCTTTCACAGCCGCTGTACTGCTTGGGCTCGTCGCGCGAGTAGTCAGCGCACAAGCCGCGGCAGCCGCGCCGACAGCCCCGCCCACGATTGAAACCGTGTACAAGCAGCTTGGCCTCGTCGCGCACGCCGCGAAGGGACAAACCGTTGACCAGCAGAAGGTCGACGCGCAGGAATGCTACGATGTGGCGAAGAGCCAGTCAGGTTTTGATCCGCTAAAAGCACCGCCGGTTGATCCGGCGGCAGCTGCCGCCGCGGCGACGCAACAGACCGCCGACGCAACACAGGGCGCGGCGGTTGTCGGCGCGGCAAAGGGTACCGCAGCTGGCGCACTCATCGGCGCGGCCGCCGGTGACGCGGGTAAAGGTGCCGCAATCGGAGCCGCGAGCGGCGCGGTTGTCGGTCGCTCCAGGAAGAAGCGCGCGGAGAAACAGGCCGGTGCTCAGGCCGCAGCAGCCACCGCGTCCGGATCCAGCCAGCAAGTTGACGCGTTCAAGAAAGCAGCTGGTGGCTGCCTTCAGGGGCGTGGCTACACCCTCGTGAAGTAAGCGGCTTACGCCAATAAGTGAACGAGATAACCCGGATGCGGCTTCGCGTAATCGGTGTCGTGGCGTTGGCGTTGCTCGCGCCGTTGCGTGTCGTTGCTCAGGGCGATCTCAAGCTCACGCCGGAGGAGCGCGATAGCGTCCTCAAGAACTATCACCAGATTTTTCCCATCTGGGGCCGTCAGGCCATCGAGCGAGGATACGATCTACCAACGCCACTCGGCTTCAACGTCGGCTGGTTCGGGGCTGAGCAGAACATCATCATCTCGGATCTTGCCGTCGGATTCAACAACCCGCCCGAGCCGGCATCGTTCATCGGCTTCGAAAAGGCCGAATCAAAGATCACCAACTGGAATGCCCGCGTCGATTTGTGGGTGCTGCCGTTCCTGAACTTCTACCTCATGGCCGGAACGGGCGATGGACAGACGAAAGTGTTCGTCTCCGAACCGGTGAAATTCGAAACGGAGGTCGACTTCAAGGGCAGCAACTTCGGGATGGGACTGACCGGTGTGTACGGTTTCAAAGGGTTCTTTACGGTTGCCGACTTCAACCACCAGTGGGCCAGCTCGAGCCTGCTCCAGGCAGCAGTGCCCGTGAACGTCTTCAGCGGTCGGCTTGGCCGCGCATTTCGTGTTGGGGAGCGGTCCAAACGGATGAAAGGGACTGCCTGGCTCGGGACCATGTTTCAGAACATGAAGAACGGAACGGTGGGTTCCGTCGACCTTTCGACGGTATTTCCGCCCGGATCCGAAGGACTATTCAACGATTATCAGAACTCGGCGTGGTATCAGAACCTGGACGCCCGCGAGAAAGCGCTCGTCGACAATTTCGTGGCGCGGCTGCAGGGGGCTGTCGATACGACAGTCGTCAATTACTCGCTGAACAAGAAAATGGCGGACCCCTGGAACATGCTGGTGGGCGGAACCCTGGACATCGGTCGGCACTGGGGCGTTCGCGCCGAGTTCGGGTTTATCCACCGGCGATCGGCGTTCCTGATGGCGAACTACCGCATCCCTCTCTAGGGCGCCGCAGCCTTTTCCTGACCCCCAGGAAGCGAGTGCCCTCGGACGTGCCGTCGTCGTCTCATCAGTAGCGACGGCACGCCCCGGATCGGGCTGATGTCGTCACCCAACCAGGCGACTCTATCGGCACGGTTTGGCACTCTTCGTGGTATTACATCCAAGGGAGTGCTCTACCAGGAAGGAGTGCATGTTCGATATCTGTTTTTCCACGCCGTCCGTAATGAACGAAGACGGGATTCCGCAGGCCGGAGCGCAGCTCCGTCTCGGTAACGACATCTTTGTCTTTACGATCGACTTGAGCCACTGGTCGATCCCCGAGTACGAGCAGCAGTGGCGGGAAGGCATCTGGCGCCTGCTCGAAGGCGCGTCCTCGAGCGCTTTGATGACCGCCTACGCCGGACCAAACGGTCACATGCACCACATGTGGGCGTTCTGGCGCGAAGAGAAATATCTCTACGTCCAGCAGCACGCCGTCATCAACCGCGAGCTCGATCATCCATTCGTGCCGCGCAATCCGTACGCGTATGTCGGGGCGAGGATCGACGCATCGAGATACGAGCTGCCGATTCCCGAGTGGAGAGTTAACCTCGCCGACATCTTCGCCGCGGCGAAGAAAATCGCGTAATCGCCTAGGCCTGAATTCCTGATCGGCCCGCCGAGTTAACCAATACTCGGTGCAATCGGCGCACTTGCTGTCGCCGACCTGACACTGCCCGGCGATTCCTACACATGTGCTAACCTAAAGCGCAATATCCGCTGGCCCCCCTCCCGGAGATACTAGTTGGCCTGACCCTAAACCAACCAGGCGGCTCCCAACTCCGCCGTCCCAGACAATCGAATGGAGAGACCCTATGCCGGCGACCCAGACCCGAATTGAACACGACCTTCTCGGTGACCTCGCGGTCCCGGCCGACGCCTATTACGGCGTCCAGACAGCACGTGCTCTCGAGAACTTCAAGATCAGCGGAATTCCCCTTCAGCACTACCCGAACTTCATAAAAGGATTTGCGCTGGTGAAGCTCGCCGCCGCGCGAGCCAACTTCGAGACCGGCGGTTTTTCCAAGGAAATCCTCACCGCCATCGAAGGCGCGTGTCAGGAGCTTATCGACGGAAAGCTTCACGACCAGTTCCAGCTCGATGTCTATCAGGGCGGCGCCGGCACATCGACCAACATGAACGCCAACGAGGTCATCGCCAATCGCGGCCTCGAGCTTATGGGACACAAGAAGGGCGAGTACAAGTTCCTCGACTCGCACGATCATGTGAACCGGTCGCAGTCCACCAACGATTCCTACCCCAGCTCGATTCACATCGGTCTCGCCCTCGGCAACAAGGAGCTCATTAAGGCTTACAAGGATCTGGCTGCAGCCTTCACCGCTAAAGCCTCCGAGTTCGCGAACATCCTCAAGATGGGACGGACGCAGCTGCAGGACGCTGTTCCAATGACCCTGGGCCAGGAATTCAAGGCATTTGCCCGGTCGCTCAGCGATGAAGTCAACGCACTCGAGCGCCTGGAGACGGTCCTCCACGAAGTCAACATGGGTGGCACCGCCATTGGAACCGGTCTCAATGCGCCGAAGGGATACGCGGAGAAGTGCGTCCAGCATCTGGCGAAGGTGTCCGGATTGCCGATCACGCTGGCGGAAGATCTGATCGAGGCGACACAGGACATGCAGGCGTTCGTGCTTTATTCGTCCGCTCTCAAGAGCGTCGCGATCAAGCTCGCCAAGATCGGCAATGATCTCCGCTTGCTCTCATCAGGTCCGCGGACCGGATTGCGCGAGATCAATCTTCCGCCGGTGCAGCCAGGCTCGTCGATCATGCCCGGCAAGGTCAATCCCGTCATCCCGGAAGTCACCAACATGGTCGCCTACCGCGTCATGGGAAACGACCTCGTCGTCACGCTGTCGTCCGAATCGGGGCAGCTCCAGCTCAACGCGTTCGAGCCCGTCGTGGCGGCGGTGCTCTTCGAGGGACAAACGCTGCTGATCAACGCGGCGAACACGCTGCGCAAGTTCTGCGTCGAGGGGATCACCGCGAACGCTGACATCTGCCAGCACTACGTCGAGTACAGCATCGGCACCGTTACCGCGCTCAACCCGGTTATCGGTTACGACC
>Ga0157378_10006465_pt1 | contig 10252 bp, 8 predicted proteins | sample M65metaG_FD_115309 | JGI IMG/M metagenome (GOLD analysis project Ga0157378, IMG submission 115309) | Miscanthus rhizosphere microbial communities from Kellogg Biological Station, Michigan, USA - M6-5 metaG | ecosystem: Host-associated > Plants > Roots > Rhizosphere > Soil | place: USA: Michigan...
GATACTCGATCAACTTTGAAGTTGATACCGCTGAGTGAAGGCTCGACGCCCACTTGCTTACAACGTTCAAGTATTACAGCGAGAGCTTCAGGTTCCTGTGGCGCAACGGCCACCTTTATGCCAGGCCGAATGATCGCGGCCTTTTCGGCAGCAATCTCTGCGAGTGTGTTGCCAAGGTACTCTTCATGGTCAAAAGCTATTTGAGTTATTGCGCAAACCTGAGCACTGGCTGCTGTCGTGGAATCAAGTCTGCCGCCGAGGCCTGTTTCGAGGATGGCGAGTTCGATCTGAGCGTGACGAAACGAAACGAGTCCGATGGCGGTGACCTGTTCGAAGAACGTCGGAAGAGACTCAATCTGTCTGTGCTTTAAGAGTAGCTCTGCAGCCGCGCGAACTTCGGTTGCGTGTTGCGCAAACTCTTTACCCGATATTTCAATGCCGGCAATCTCGATTCGTTCTGTAATCGAGTGAAGATGAGGTGAAGTGTAAAGTCCCGACTTAATCCCTGCACTCAGGCAAATGGAGTTGAGAAAGGTTGCAGTTGAACCCTTTCCATTTGTTCCAGCGATTTGGACGGCGGGGAATGATCGCTCTGGATTGGCTAGCTCACGCAGGAGTAATTCGGTATTACGGAGCCCAAGCTTAATGGTCAGCGTCTCATGTCCGAGGCTGAGAAGATATTCAACTGCTTCCTCGAAATGCATTTCGTGCATCAGGGTCAGTGTTTACGTGTCGCCAGAAACAGACACGAGCTTCTGCTGGGCCTGGTGTGCAGTTGCTCCTGATTCTGTAAACGGGAGATTGAAAACTATTTTCTAGAAATGGCGCGACGTCGTGCTCGCTCGATGTCTGACTCACCGTGTATCTCAGGGTTCATCATGAAGTTGAGCAGCTTGGTGATGTGCGCGCGCAGTTCACGGCGATCAACGATATCGTCGATCATGCCATGTTCAAGGAGGAATTCGGATCTTTGAAAGTCCTTCGGCAGTTTCTGGCGGATCGTTTGTTCAATGACACGCGGACCGGCGAAACCGATCAGTGCTTTTGGTTCAGCAATGATCACGTCACCAAGCATTGCGAAACTTGCAGTGACTCCACCGGTGGTCGGATCAGTCAGGACTGAAATAAAAGGCAGACGAGCTTCGTCGAGTGCAGCAAGCGCAGCCGAGATCTTGGCCATCTGCATTAGCGACAGTGTGCCCTCCTGCATACGCGCACCACCCGAGGCAGAAAAGATGACGACGGCGCTGCGCTCCTTCATGGCCCGTTCAATTAATCGGGTTACCTTTTCACCAACTGCGGAGCCCATGGAGCCCCCTATGAAAAGCATATCCATCGCGCCGGCACATACCGGGTGATCGCCAACAGTTCCGCGCCCACTGATTATAGCTTCCGGGAGTCCCGATGATTCTTTCGCCAGCATTAGTCGTTCGGGATAAGGCTTACTATCAGCAAACTCGAGTGGGTCAATCGAGATAACCTCGTTATCGAGTTCCTCAAATTTGCTGTCGTCGAATAACAAAGCAAGACGTTCGCGTGCGCCAATGCGGAAGTGGTGACCGCAGTGTTTGCAGACCTGTAAACCGTCGTCGAGTTCACCTTTAAAGAGATGGGCTTCGCAGCCATCGCACTTGACGAAGACATTTTCCGTCTTCACCACGCGCTCGTCAGGCGGAACAGCCTCTATTCGCTTTGTCTTTTTGTTGAACCAGGCCATTTAGATGAGTTTCAGGTTAGCACATGAAGGAGGAATTAAGAATTTCGGATTTCGAATTTCGGATTGCGGATTTCCTGTCGTGAGCGAACTTTTTAATCATAAACTTGAATAAAAGCCGCAATTCTTGTTTACCCCCCCGCGAAATCCGCAATCCGAAATTCTTAGAACTCAATCCCTTGCTGTGCACGAATACCTGAGGTGAAGGGATGTTTTATTTCAGTCATCTCGGTCACAAGGTCTGCTGCTTCGATCAACTCAGCTGGAGCATCCCGTCCCGTAACTACGATATGTAATGCGGGTTGAGAGGCACGAGCTGCCTTCAGTTCCTCGACAATCTCTTCGACAGGTAGCCACTTGTAACTCAACACGTAAACAAGTTCATCGAAGACGAGCATGTCGTAGTCTCCCGACCTCAACTTTTCAACGCACATCTCCCAAGTGTCGCGGGCGGTCTTAAGATCCTGTTGTGGATTTTTTGTATCCCACGTGAAACCGTCACCCATCGTATGGACTTCGATGCCAAGCTTCTCCGCGGAGTCATGTTCTCCATAACGATCACTCCGCGACTTCATGAACTGAATCATGCAGCACTTCAAGCCTCTTCCGGCAGCCCGCATCATGAGTCCAAGTGCACAGGTCGTTTTTCCTTTGCCGTTACCGGTGTGAACCATCAACAGACCTCGCGTCTGTTCCTGATAATCCTCGCGGCGCCACTTGTATTTCTTTTCCTTGCTCGACATAAAGAAATGTCCGATATGCTTCAGCTTGTCGGGAAACATCTCCGATAAGCTTTAGCCTTTCGTGCCACAACTCAACAATGCGACTACAAGCTGAAATTACCGGCTAAAACTTATCGGACACTGTGGGCGACAGGCTAAAGCATATCGGACATTGGTTCCCGACAAGCTGAAGCATATCGGACATCGAACTAGACGGACATGACGTCGGGATCTTTGAGCGCATCTTCGGTGATGTCTTTCGACCCGTTGGCACGCTTAACTGCATCCAGTAAAAGAGCAATGATCTCCGATTCCACCTCTTCCCAGTTTCCTCTCAAGGTGCAACCTGCCGCGTTGCGATGACCACCGCCTCCGAACTTTTCTGCAACCTTTGCGACGTTCACTTCGCCTTTGGAACGAAGACTCGTGCGGTAGATGCCCGTTTCGCATTCCTTCAACATTGCCACTGCTTCTACTTCTTCCACAGTGAGCGGGTAGTTCACAAAACCGTCGGCGTCTTCGTCAGATGCGTGTGTTTGCTGCTGCATCTCGAGCGACTGACGCATACACGCAACGCGGCCGGTTTCATCGCGTCGTGCCGTGGACAACACCGCACCCATCAACTCGATTCGGCTCCAGGGGTAACTGGCGAACACTGCTTCCGCAGTCTTGGCCGGTTTTACCCCGGTACGAACCAGTTCGGATGCGACCTTGAATGTTCGTTCAGTAGTGTTTGAGTAGTGAAACGAACCGGTGTCGGTGATCAGTGCTGTGTAGACACACTCGGCGATCTCTTTTGTGACTCTAACCCCGGTTGCCTTACACAGGTTGTAGATCATTTCACCAACCGCGGACGCAGTGGAATCTATCCAATTGATCGTTCCGAAGAGAGCAGTCGTGGAGTGATGATCTATATTGACCACTACCTGCTTCTCGAGATCGATCAGTCCCGGTCTTGTAATGTCGGAACATTCAATAACGAAGACCGCGTGGTAAGAAGGATCCACCGCAGGAAGCACGCGAACATCCTGGGCACCGGGAAGCTGTTGATATGCATGCGGAACAGGATCCCGCATGATGACTTCGACATCCTTATCAAGTGCTTTCAATAACCAATAGAGACCGAGTGACGAACCCAAACTATCGCCATCCGGACGAATATGCGAGGTGATCGCGAAACGTCGTTTCGATTCGATCAGCTCAACTACTTGACTAAGCATTTATTGTTGAGGATGAAGAATCTCGGAATGCGGATTTCGGAATACGGATTTCGTCTACCGGAGAACACACCCTGGATCTCAAGTTCATTAAGACGAAATCCGCAATCCAAAATTCGAAATCCAAAATTCCTCAATCCTGATCCTTTCCTTTACTTTCCCATTCTTTTTCGATCTGCATTAGCAATTGATCGACGCGTTCGCCTTCTTCTTCGACTCGATCACGCACGAAATGTAGTTCTGGAGTTCGTGGAAGATTTAGTGATAATCCGAGTTGCTTGCGCACGTAAGGCGCGGCGTGTTTCAGAGCGGCGAGCGCGGACTTGTGTTCATCTTCGTTGCCGGCGATGGTGACATAGACTTTTGCATCGCGTTTGTCACCAGACAGGCGAACATCAGTTACGGTAACCATCGTTAGTCGTGGATCTTCGAGTTCGTACCCGACGATCTGGGCAATCTCCTCACGAATCGTGTCCGCAACCCTTTCAGTACGACGCATAAATCCTGCAAGCAGTGACAGGCGGCAGAAGCAGCTAATCAACTGCTTTCCGCCGTCGCACTTGCTTCCTATAGTTCAGTCGCTGCCACGCGCTCAACAACGTACGCCTCAATCTGGTCTCCAACTTTGACATCGTTGAAATTTTCCAAACTGATGCCGCATTCAAAACCTTCGCGAACTTCCGACACGTCATCCTTGAACCGGCGCAACGATGCGATGTTGCCTTCCCAGCTAACAACGCCGTCCCGGATCAAACGCGCACGGGCATTGCGACGTACGAGACCATCAATGACCATGCAGCCAGCGACAGTTCCGGCCTTCGGTACGCGAAACACGTCGCGGACGTCGGCCTTGCCAAGGATTTTCTCCTTCTCGATAGCTTCCAGCATGCCGATCATCGCAGCGCGGATTTCCTCTTCAACCTTGTAGATGATCGAGTGAAGACGAATATCAACTGATTCCTGTTTCGCAACGTCAGCTGCGCGTGCTTCAGGGCGAACGTTGAAACCAATGATGACTACTGCTGACGAAGACGAACCCGCCTGTGTCGCAGACCCGAGTAGAACGTCGGATTCGGTGATTGCGCCAACTCCTGATCGAATCACTTTCACCTTGACGCGATCTGTCGAAAGCTTTTGTAGCGTAGATTTCAAAACTTCTACGGAACCCTGCACGTCCGCCTTGATGATCACCAGCAGTTCTTTGACTTCGCTTTCACCCAGCGCTTCGATACCACGTTTGGTTGTTTGCAGTAGTGTCGCCTGTCGGCTCAGCATCTGACGATGTTGTGATATTGACTGGGCTTTCGAGATGTCTGAAACAACCTGGAAGCTTTCACCGGCTTGCGGTACACCTTGCAATCCTAAAACTTCAACCGGCGTTGCTGGCCCAGCTTCTGTAATTGGTTCGCCGCGATCGTTGAACATCGCTCGGACCTTGCCCGAGATCTGACCGACGATGAAAGGCTCGTGGACCTTCAGAGTTCCCTGTTGAACTAAAACAGTGGCTACGGCTCCACGACCGCGATCCAGTTTCGCTTCAAGAACAACACCTGAAGCCAAACGAGTAGGACTCGCGCGAAGATTGAGAATGTCTGACGTCAGCAAAATCGTTTCAAGCAGCGTATCGAGGTTTTCTCGTTTCTTAGCAGAAACTTGAACCATCTCCGTCTGACCGCCCCACTCGAGAGGCGACAAACCCTGTTGAGAAAGCTCTTGTCGAACTCGATCTGGATTTGCATCCGGCTTGTCGATCTTGTTGATAGCAACAATGATTGGCACGTTAGCCGCTCGCGAGTGCTCGATAGCTTCAATCGTCTGCGGCATCACGCCGTCATCAGCTGCGACGACCAACACCACGATGTCGGTGGCCTTAGCACCACGAGCGCGCATCATTGTGAACGCCTCGTGACCAGGCGTATCAAGAAACACTACGCGGCGAGTTTCACCTGGATTGTCAGGACTGGGAACCTGAACGCTGTAGGCGCCGATGTGTTGAGTGATACCGCCAGCTTCACCAGCAGCAACATCTGTTGTTCGAATCCCATCGAGTAGAGACGTCTTACCGTGGTCGACGTGGCCCATCACTGTAACGACTGGAGCCCTGGGTAACTCAACGTCGTCGGAGTCTGTCGCAATCAATTCCTCGAACTCTTCCTCGGCAACCATTTCCTCAAACGGCACAAAAGAAACGTCGTAACCGAATCGCTTACCAAGATCTGAAGCAACGTCGTCCATCAGGGGTTGATTGATAGTTGCAAAGACACCGCGCTGCAGCAGCAACGTGACGACGTCCTTCGGTTTGATACCAAGCTTTTCCGCAAATTCCTTTACGGTCGAACCTTCGATCAATCGAACTGATTTGAGTTCACCGGTCTGCGGCATTTCAAGCCTGCCGGCAATTCGGTCCTCGAGCGAAAGCGCTCGTGGTGGTGGAATGAAATCACCTTTATCAAACCGTCCTGCTTTTCCTTCAATCTTTCGCCCGCCTCGCGGACTACTCCGTCGGGAGCGACGTCGGCCTGCATCTGGTGGCGGAATGTAAGTGGTCTGAGGCGTCGCTGTTTCACCCGGCGTTCCCAGGCGCTCCGCGCGAGGCAGTGAAGGTCTCTCTCTGACTCTGGCTCTGTCGGCTTTGTCCCTGGTGGGAGCAACGACTGGAGGTGGAGGCGGAATAGGAGCAGGCGCACGCTCTCCAGGTCGAATGCCGGCGTTTAATGCAGCAGCGGTTGGGCGTAACACACGCACCTGACGTGATGGTGCTAATGGCATGGTTCGGACTTCAGGGGTGTCTGCTGCAGCAGCGGGCTCAGCAACGATTTCCTCCGGCTCTTCAAACTCTACTTCTTCTATCGGTTCATCAACCGCGGCCTCGGCGACGATTTCGGCTGGTTTCTCCGCGCGAGCCGCCGGAGTCAACTTCTTAACCAGCCTCGCGGGTGTCGGCGCCTTTGGAACGACCGGCTCCGGTGCAACAGTCTCTGGTGCAGGCTCGGGAGCGGCAGCGATCGGTTCTAATGGCTCATCAGCTTCAACCTCAGGCTCAGGTGACGCGGGTGACGGCTCGGCCGGCATCGCTGCGCGTTTGACGACCTTCACGGCGCGCTTAACGGCTGTTTCTTTCTTCGGAAAGTACTTATTCCGAATCTTCTCTGCCAACTCTTTGGAGACTGAATTTGAGGGCACACTCACATCGACACCTTCGCGGCGAACTTCTTCAATCAATCGCTTTGTGTCGAGCTTTAGCTCTTTGGCGAGATCGTAAATGCGAACTTTCGAGGAAACTGTCATGCAATCCTTCTGGACGCTCGGCGTCCCGACAACTTCAAAGTGATTAAGAACCCCCGCTCTTAACCACCTTCAAAGCATCGTTCAGAAACGCGACGCGTGACAGTAGTGGCGGAGCGAAAAACGCAAACAGGCCAAATGTGCCGGATTTGCGGTAAAACAAATGTGCTGCACCAATCGAAGCATCAGTGCTTCTCTTCGTCCGTGCTCCCGCTTGATGCAGCATCGTCAAAAGCTGCGGGAGTCGGGTTTGTTGCTTCGTCGGACTCTTCTTCAGAAGCAATTTCTTCATCGCTTGCCATTACTTCGGCAGCAATGTTTTGTACGTTTTCGAGACTCGGGATTTCAGTGGCCCCCATGTCCGGTGCTGGAGTGATCGTATCTGGTCGTAAGTCACGTCCAGGTTCCTGCAAAACGATCTCGTCAGACTCCAATGAAATGTCTGCCGTCAACGAAGTAGGATCGTGAGGATCAGGTTCTACAGCTAGAGCACCCGTCTCAACTGCCTCGTCGTAACCCTCGGCGGTCATTTCGTCGGAAGGTTCAACCTCGCCGGCTTCGATCGATTCATCAAGTTCGGCTGATACTGCGTGAACCTCGGCTTGATCTCCTACTGCGCCTTCAACCTGCTCATCACCAGTTTCTGCTTCGGGATGCAACGTGCGATCGCGCATTGCAACGACGGCTTTCGCTGCCTCGAGGATAACTTCGGCTTCGTCAAGACTTAGATCCAGAAACTCCACGAGATCATCAACAGTTGTGTGGGCGAGTGCGTCGATATCATTGATGTCATGCGTTGCAAGTGTTTCTGCCTGAAGCGGAGTCACACCCTCGATGACTGACAGCGGAACTGCTTCACCGGAGGCGATGAGCGCACCCATCTGTTCCGTGACTTCGCGTTTGATCTCTTCTTCGCTGCGAATATCAATGTTCCAGCCGACCAGTTTCGTAGCAAGCCGAACGTTCTGGCCGCGCTTACCAATCGCCAGTGAGAGTTGGTCTTCGTTAACGATGACCTCCATTTGACGATTCTCGATGTCAGTGATTCTGACCTGATTTACCTTGGCGGGCGACAACGCATTTGCAGCAAAGACGGACGGTTCATCTGACCATTCAATGATGTCGATCTTTTCGCCGCGGAGCTCGCGAATGATTGCCTGAACGCGTGAACCTTTCATACCTACGCAAGCGCCGACAGGATCAACGTCTCGCTCGTTCGACATGACTGCGATTTTCGCGCGCTCACCTGGTTCACGAACGGCTGACTTGATAACGACGGTACCGTCATAGATCTCCGGCACTTCCATTTCAAACAGTCGCAGCAACAGTTCCGGAGAAGTGCGTGAAACTTCGACTTGGGGGCCTTTGGATTCCTTGGAAACGTTATTGATAACGACGCGGATTCGTTCACCCTGGTTCCACTGTTCACCGCGAGATTGTTGTGAGCGAGGTAGAATTGCTTCGAGATTGCCGAGGTCTACGATGATGTTGCCGCGTTCGAATCGCTTCACGTAACCGTTTACGAGATCACCGATCTTATCGATGTACTGTTCGTAAACATTGCTGCGAACTGCGTCGCGAACCTTCTGGAACAGGATCTGTTTTGCCGTTTGAGCGGCAATACGTCCGAGTTCTTCCATTGGTAATGGAAGCAGCAAAGCATCGCCCAACTCGACTTCGTCACCCGCTAGTTCGCGAGCTTCGTCGATTGAGAGTTCCGTGGCCGGGTTTTCGACTGCATCAACGACGACTTTTGATGCCGACAATTCAATGCCGGTTTCAGAGTTCCAGTCGACTTGAATGTCTTCGCCTGACTTAAATTGTTTTTTGGCCGCTGCACGAACGGCTTCTTTCATGGCGTCGATTACCAGATCACGTTCGATACCTTGTTCCTGGCAAAGCGCCTCAATGTTTTGTGCTATCGATGAACTCATGAAACTCTCTTTATCTCAGTGGCTCGACGCCAGAACATAAGTATCCGCGTCGTTGAGCCTATTCAATTGTTATGGTTGCAATCAGCGCAACGTGTAAAAGGAAGTTATCGACCACTTTTGCGAAGCTCGCTGCTAACGTCTACCTCGAGATTCGCCTTGGTAATGATATCGAGCGGTATTCGCACCTTCCCATTTGTCCGATCATCAAAGAGCACGTCACTACCATCAACACCCAGCAAACGACCTCGAAAATTTCGCTGCCCGTCTATTGGCTGGCGAGTTTTCATTTTGGCGTCACTGCCAGCAAAGCGCTCGTAATCGGCTCGTTTGTACAGGCCGCGCTCAAGTCCGGGTGATGACACCTCCAACGTGTAAGACGCATGGATAAAGTCTTCAACGTCGAGGATCGTGCCCAGATGGAGACTCATTTCCGAGCAATCGTCGTGGGTAACACCCTGCGGCTTATCAATGAAAACACGAACAATTGGCTTGTTCTCGGGCCCTGCAACCTCGATGTGTACCAACTCCAGGCCGTGGTCGATTGCTGCCTGTTCAGCGATTGCCTGAACCCTTTGTGCAATCGAATTTTCTGCCATCTCCACCCCCGAAGTTCTCTTGCCCAAAAGAAAAAGTGGGCGCGAACCCACCGGACAAGACCCTGTGCCTTCGAGCAAGCTGTGGATTATACGGAAAGCACATGGTCGAAGCAACCGACCCAAGGCCCGGGTTCAAGCAATGCAAGCGCTCCAATTGGGTTGATTTAGGCTGATTTTCTCGCCGCTGAAAGAATGAAATCGAGCGAGAGTCGGTCGTCCTCAGCAGGTAATAGGAGTACAAAAAGCAGTAACGCCAACCGGGGGATTACATGCTCGTGAAACGGGTAAAGCGGTTCTTTGAGAAGATGGCCAAACGTCACAATGACAAGAACAAAACCCAGCCCAATAAGCGCGTCGCGAATTCTGAGGCCGATCAAAAGCAGTGCGCCACAGACGAGTTCGATGAATGGAATTACCGTTCCAGTCGCCCACAAAGACCACACAGGCAGAAACGTATCTGCGAACGGCAGGAAGTATTTGCGCGCGTGTTCAAGAGGGCCTAGTTGGAAAACTTTGTATACGCCCGCCATGAAGAAGATGAAACCCAGGATTTCCCGAGCAAAGAATATCGCCCAGCTTCGACGATTGGGAGGTTTCATTATTCAGTGCTTTCGTTTGAAGAGTCGGCGCTAATGTCGGTTCGATAAATTGGACTAGCCACCGAGTTTACTTTTCACAATCTCACTCACCACCCGCCCGTCAGCATTCTTGCCTGCTAAACCAGCCTGCGCAGCTTTCATGACTTTACCCATGTCTTTCATCGTGCTTGCGCCGCTTGAAGCGA
>Ga0157378_10006466_pt1 | contig 10251 bp, 5 predicted proteins | sample M65metaG_FD_115309 | JGI IMG/M metagenome (GOLD analysis project Ga0157378, IMG submission 115309) | Miscanthus rhizosphere microbial communities from Kellogg Biological Station, Michigan, USA - M6-5 metaG | ecosystem: Host-associated > Plants > Roots > Rhizosphere > Soil | place: USA: Michigan...
CCTCGCGGCGATCTCCGCGAGGGTCACCCCCCGGCATTCGGTGCGCGCCTCGAACCGCAGGAGCAAACCGGGCAGACCCTCCGCGACGAGGCCGCAGGAAATCCATCCGCCGGGAACGAAGGCCTCCTCGGCAACGAGGAAGTCGGGTCGGTTCGCGCCGCCCACGGGCTGATGCGCGGCGCAGCCGGACGCGCAGAGGAATTCGCCGAGGCGCGGCAGGGCTTCGTCCCGCGTCGCGGCGAGGGCGGCCACGCCGAGGCCGAAGCGGGCGCGCGTGAATTCCACGAATTCGCCGGCGGAAACATCGAACGCGGAAGCCCCGCCAATGGCGCGCAGCCGGACCGGAGACAATGTGCCGTGGCTCTCCCACTTCGCCCGCGGGCTCTCGAAACACCGCGCAGCCACCGGTTCCGCGGCGGACGGCACGGGCGCGACGAGCAGGGCGCCGAGGCCGGAGAGTTCGATGACTTTCGCAACGCCGGGCTGCGCGGCGCGGACGGAAAAGCCGCCCTGAATCATACGAAGCTGCTTGTAACCGGCGATGACGACGCGCAGGCCGGCGGAGCTGATGTAATCGACGCCGGCGAAGTCCATCACGATGCGGTGCTCACCGGCGCGCACGGCGGCGTCGAGCGCGGCCTCCACGGGCTCGGCCCAGCTCGCATCGAGGCGGCCGGTGAGCGCGAGGACGAGCGTGCCGTTTTCGTGGGTGCGCTGGATTTCCATCGCTAGGGGCGGATGACGGTTTGCATTTCTTCGAGGAAGGCCGGCGGCAGCGTGAGGCCGTTGGCGCGGGCGTTCGGCAGGCTGGCGCCTTTCACCACGCGCGGCGTGAGCAGGAACGGAATGCGGGCGGGCGCCTCGCCCTGCATCACGCGCAGGAGCATTTTCGCGGTCTCGACGCCGCAGTCGTGGTAATCGCGGCCGAACGCGACGGGCGCGCCGAGCGGAATGGTCGTGCTGTTGAGCGAGAAGAGCGGCCGTTGCACCTGGTTCGCGGCGCGGGAAATTGCGGTGAAGCCGCCGCTGGTGAGATTGTCGGAGATTTGGACAATCGCGTCGATCGGACGGCTGGCGAGCGCCATTGCAGCGTCGGGCAATTCGGTGGGCGTGCTCACGGCCACGGTATCGACCTCGAGCCCGCGCGCCTTGCCGTGCTCGACGAGCGTGTTCATCAAATCGACGGAATTCGCTTCGGCGGGGCAGTAGAGCGTGCCGATGCGGCGGTATTGCGGGAAATGTTTGCGCAACAGGTCGAGCATTTCGTCGGCGGGCGCGAGAACCGAGACGCCGGTGACGTTCGGCAGGTGGTCCGTGTAGGATTTGCCCGCGCCGGCCGCCATGGGATTCGCCACGAGCGAGAAGACGATCGGACGGTCCTTCACCTTGCGCACGGCGGCCTGGAGCGAGGGCGTGGAAATGGGGACGATGATGTCGGCGCCGTCGGTAAGCGCGGCGTCGATGAGGCTGTTCAACGTGCCGATGTCGCCCTGGGCATTGAGGAGCTTGAACGTGTAGTCGCGACCCTCGACCAGCGGCCATGTTTTCATGCCCTCGTGGAGACCGGCGACCGTCTCCTCGGCGGGCGGCGACTCGGTATACATGATGCCGTAAAGCTTCCACGGTTTATCCCGCTTCGGCGCGGTTGGCGGGGCAGCGGTTGCGGCCGGGCCGGGATGCTCCGCGCCGTCGGCGGCGATGAGGACTTTGGCCCGCGCGCGCACCTCGGCGGGAAGCTGCCAGCCTTTCGAGGCGAGCGCGGCGAGGGTCTGTTCGTTGAGGAAGAGGGATTCCGGCAGGTAATTGACGATTGGAATCTTCGTGGGATCGCGTCCGTCGAGGATGTCCGCGGCCAGCTCGCCGGAGTGACGGCCGACCTCGTAATAATCGGCGCCGAGGTCGAAGAGCGCGCCCTTGCGGGCATTCGGCGGAATGACGGTGAAGACGGCGACATCGTTCTTTTTCGCGGCGGCGAGCAGCGGATCGATGCCGACCATCACCATCACGTCGCCGGGCACGAAGATGGCCTGCACGCCGCGCGCAACGAGGGCCGCGGCCGCCTCGCCCACGCCGGCGGAGGTATCGATGGTCGATTCCATTAGTTCGATGCCGAGCCCGGCGCAGACCTTGCGGGCGAGCTTGATCTGGGCCTCGGAGTTCGCCTCGGCCGCGTTCCACACCACGCCAACGCGCTGGAGGTCGGGCTTCATCGCGCGGGCGATTTGGAAAGCGGGCTCGATGGGCTGCATCGTGCCGTAGCCGGCCATCCAGGCAGGATGGTCGAGCGGATCCTTCGCCGAAATGCCAACGCCGGTCGCGGCGGGATCGGTGACGAGCGCAAAGACGTGCGGCTTGCGGATGTCGCGATTTGCGTTCGCAACGGATTGCAGCGAGAGCGTGCTGACGGTGAGCAAAAGATCGGCGTCGCTACCGGTCATTTGCCGGGCAATGGCGGCGGAGCTGGCGGCGTCGCCCTCGGCGTTGAATTTCGTGAGCGTAATGGATTTTCCGTCCGCGTAGCCGCGCGCGGCAAGGGCGTCGATCATCCCGCGCGCGCCGTCGTCGAGCACGGCTTGCGAGGCGGGCTGGAGCAGCGAAACCTTCACCGGCCCGTCACGCACGGTCTTCCGCACCGACGCGGTGCGCGAGCCGAGGTCGGAGAACAGGAGCAACGCCGAGGCCCCCGTGATCAAGAGCAGGCCAAGGGCGAGGCGGCGGAAGGTTTCCAGCATGAGAACGGCGAAGGTTAGGAGCCCCCGCCGGGCGTGGCAAGACGCCGGGACAACGTCGCGCAAATTCCGGCGAGGCGGTCACGCGCAAGGCTCATCGAGAAATGCTCGCGCCCGACGGCGGCATTCGCGCGCGCCCATTCGCGCTGGCGCTCGGGATCGTCGAGCAGGGCGCGGACCTCGGCCACGACCGCATCCGTCACCACGCCATCCATCTCCACGGCACGCAACCCGGTCGGCGCGATGTCGCTCACGTAAACCGGATAGCGATTCACGAGCACCGGCCGCCCGAAATAGACGGCCTCGAGCAAGGCGTTTCCGAAGCCCTCCCACGTCGAGGGATACGTCACGAAATCCGCATGCGGATAGACGTCGCCCAGCGTGTAAATTTTGCGACCATCCTCGGCCGTGCCGCGCGTCTGGCCAATGCGGCCCGAAAGAAAAATCGCCCGGATGCCGGCCCGCGCAATCCCCGCCTCGACCTCGTGCAACGCCTCCATTCCTTCATCGCCGGCCGGATGCGTGAGCACCAGCACGGCGCGCCGATCCGCGAGTCGCCGCGTGAGCTCAATGCTGTGCGCGATGCCTTTGCGGGCGATGATCCGCGTGGGCTGGAGAATGAGCGTCTCGTCGTCGGCTACACCGATGTCACGTCGAAAGCCGCGCGCGTATTCGTCCGGAACGGGCGGTGGTGTCTCGAAATCCAGCACGTTGGGAACGATCGTCGCGTCGAGGCCGAGCCGCTCCGCAAGGGCCGCGCGTTGTCGGGAATTGATGACGACATGCGCCACGTCGACGTCCCTGGGCGGGAACGCCTCGCAGAGGTAATCCGCGCAGGCATTCACGGCGAACCGCTCCCGTTCCCAGGCGAAGTCGTGATGATGCGCGATGGTCGGGAGGCCGGCCTCCGCGATCACCGCGGCGAGCGCGAGCCCCAGCGGCACGTGCATCGGAATCGCGAGCGCGTTTTGCACGACGAGCAAGTCGATCTCAAATCGGGCGATGAACGTCCGCAGCTCCGCACCGAGCCGCGCGGTCATTTCCTCGACGCGCCGCGTCGTTTCCGGCGTCCGCTCCGTTACACCGAAGAGGCCGGCCTGAATCTCGAGCAGCGCGGGATGGTTGAAGAATGCCTCTGGTGCAAGATGGCTGACCGCCGGTGGCGTATCGAGCTGCCCGGCGAACCAAAAACATTCCGCGCCGCCCGCCTCGAAAAGCCGCGCCCACTTGCCCGCCTCGAAACTTACGCCATCCGTGCCGGCGAAGCGCGTGGAAACAAAGCCGATGCGGCGAAAGGGAATTGAACAGAAAGCCACGAAGGGCCCGAAGAATGGCAGAAACCTTACGCTCTCCGCGAGTCTCCGTTTCCAGGAACTTCGTGCCCTTCGTGGCTTCTGTTCTCCGCTTTCTGCGTTTCCTCCGGTAAGGTCCCCATCCATGGCGGATTTTTTCCAAAACGGCGCGATGGCCACGTTGCATCGATTGGGCGAGCCCGACCTCGCGCGGCTCGAGCGCGAGCTGACGGCCTTTGCCGCGGAGCGCCCCATCGCGCTCACGCTCCCGTGCCACGTCGGCGAAATCGACACGCCAGCCCTCGCCCGCATCGTCGCCCATCTTCGCGACACGCCGTATCTCTCGCAAATCGTCGTCGGCCTCGATGGAGCGGATGCCGCCGGATGGCGCCGCGCGTGCAAAGCCTTCGCGCCCCTCGCCCCGCGCGTGCATTTGCTCTGGAACGACGGCCCGCGCCTGAAAAAACTCCTCGCCCGGCTTCGCGCCAACGATCTCGCCATCGGCGAACCCGGCAAGGGGCGGAACCTCTGGCTGTGCTTCGGCTACCTGCTCGCGACCGATCTCTCGCGCGTCGTCGCGGTGCACGATTGCGACATTCTCACCTACGACCGCGCGTTTCTCGCCCGGCTCTGCTACCCGGTCGCTAATCCCACGCTCGGCTTCGATTTTTGCAAGGGCTACAGCGCGCGCTTTTCGGACCGATTGCACGGCCGCGTCACTCGCCTGCTGTTCACCCCGCTCGTGCGCGCACTCGGCGCAATCCTGGGTCCGCACCCCTTTCTCAACTACCTCGACGGCTTTCGCTACGCCCTTTCCGGCGACGTGTGCCTCGACGCCGACATCCTGCGCCGCACGCGCATGCCGGCGGATTGGGGCGTCGAGGTGGGCATGCTCGCCGAGATGTTCCGCGTCGTTTCGCCGAAGGCCATCTGCCAGGTCGATCTCGCCGAACGCTACGACCACAAACACCAGCCCGTCGCCACGAAGCCGCCCGGCAACGGTCTCGAAAAAGTCGCCACCGACGTCGCGAAATGCGTCTTCCGCACGCTCGCCGTGCAGGGCGTGCGGCTCGACCGCGGCGTGTTCGACACCCTGCTCGCCGTCTATCTGCGCACCGCCGAGGACGCCATCCGCTTCCATGCGGCGGACTCCGCGCTGAACGGCCTCACCTACGATCGCCACGACGAAGAACTCACCGCCAACGCCTTCGTCCGCAGCGTCCGCGCCGCGAGCGCCGACTATCTGGCAGACCCGCTCGGTCCACCCCTCATCCCGAACTGGAATCGCGTGGACTCCGCACTGCCCGGCTTCTTCGCGGAATTCCGCGACGCCGTGCAGCTCGATAACGCCTGACCTCGGCGCTACTTCCCCCCGGCGGACAAATACGGCTCGAGCCGCGCCAGTGTCTTCGGCCCAATGCCCTTCACGCGAAGAATCGCCTCCAGATTTTCGTAGGGCCGCCCGGCGATAATCGCGCGGGCATAATGCGGACCGATCCCCGGAATCGCCTCCAACTCCGCCTCCGTGGCGGTATTGATATTCACCTTGCCCCCGGCGACCGCCGACGGCGCCGGCGTCGCGGAGGGCGTCGCAAAAGCGCTGAGCGTGGGAGGCAACCGCGACGCACTGGGATCGCCCGCCGCCACGAGCGTCCCCGACTCTCCGATGCCATAGGCGCCCAGTCGCGCCGCCCTCGCCCGCCGCTCGAGCCCCTGCAACCGCTCGAGCGAGAAACCTGGAAAATTCACGGGCGTGAACCCATACACCCGCGCGAGCCCGGCGGCGGCGAGCTGCTCGGCAAGATCCTTGCCGTCCACCGTGATCACGGCGTAGTAGCGCGGCACCGCGCTGTTCCCCTTCGCATCCTGCCAGCACGTATCGACCGTGATCGCCGCCCCGCCCAACAGCCGAGCGGTGAATTTTTCCGCCTCCACGCCCGCCCGCACCGCCTGCTCGGGCGTAATGCCAAAATGCTGCGCCTGCGCCGCCACTCGCTCCGGGTAATTCATCGTGGTCTCCGCTGCATCGACCGAATAAAGCCGGAACAAAAATTCCCGGCCGCCTGACCGGATGTAGAAGCTGTCGCCATCATCGGCGGGATTCGGAACCATCCGGCAATTCGTGAGCTTCTCCCATTTTCCGGACGGCAGTTCCCATTCCGCGGCGCGGGCGGCGGCCATTCCTCCGAGAACGCCCGTCAGGAGCACGAGGCCCATCGTTCGAAAGTGGCGATTCATGGCCCGCATCCAAGCGATCCGCATGCCAGTTGATCCCGAATCCGCCATCGGGAATCGGTTGCGCGCCCCCGCACGCATCCCGTAGGCTCCGCGACGCTCGCTCGCCATGCCCAAAGACTCTTCCATTCGTAAAATTCTCCTCATCGGCTCCGGCCCCATCATCATTGGGCAGGGCTGCGAATTTGATTACTCCGGCGTGCAGGCCTGCAAGGCCCTCAAGGAGGAAGGCTACGAGGTCGTGCTCGTGAACTCGAATCCGGCCACGATCATGACGGACCCCGAGTTCGCCGACCGCACCTACATCGAGCCGATCACGCCGGCCGTCGTCGAAAAAATCATCGAGCGCGAAAAGCCCGACGCCCTGCTGCCCACGCTCGGCGGTCAGACCGCGCTCAATTGCGCGATGGAGCTCTTCAAAAGCGGCGCGCTCGAGCGGCACGGCGTGCGGATGATCGGCGCGAAGGCCGACGCGATCCAGCGCGGCGAGGACCGCCAGCTTTTCAAGGACATCATGCTCGAGATCGGGCTGGACGTGCCGAAGAGCGGCACGGCCCACTCGATGGCCGAGGCCCAGGACGTGGCGGCGCAGATCGGCACGATGCCGCTCATCATCCGCCCCGCCTTCACTCTCGGCGGCACCGGCGGCGGCATCGCCTACAACCGCGAGGAATTTGAGGAGATCGTGAAGCGCGGCCTCGACCTCTCGCCGACCACCGAGGTGCTCATTGAGGAATCACTCCTCGGCTGGAAGGAATACGAGATGGAAGTCATGCGCGACTGCGCGGACAACTGCGTCGTCATCTGCTCGATCGAAAATTTCGACCCGATGGGCGTCCACACCGGCGACTCGATCACCGTCGCGCCGATCCAGACGCTCACCGACAAGGAATACCAGTGCATGCGCGACGCGTCGTTCGCAGTGATCCGCGCCATCGGCGTCGAGACGGGCGGCAGCAACATCCAGTTCGCCACGCATCCGCAGACCGGCCGCATGATCGTGATCGAGATGAACCCGCGCGTCTCGCGGTCGTCCGCGCTCGCGTCGAAGGCTACCGGCTTCCCCATCGCGAAGATCGCCGCGAAGCTTGCCGTCGGCTACACGCTCGACGAGCTCAAGAACGACATCACGCGCGAGACGCCGGCCTGCTTCGAACCGACCATCGACTACGTCGTCACGAAAATCCCGCGCTTCACGTTCGAGAAATTCCCGCAGGCCGATCCCACGCTCACCACGCAGATGAAGAGCGTGGGCGAGGCAATGGCCATCGGGCGGACGTTCAAGGAATCATTCCAAAAGGCGCTGCGCTCGCTGGAGATCGGCCGGTTCGGCTTCGGCTCGGATGGCAAGGACGCGACGTTTGAAATCGCCGAGCTCGAGCGGCTGCTCCGCGTGCCGACGGTGGGCCGCGTCTTCGCGATCCACGCCGCCTTCAAGGCTGGCTACAGCGTTGAGAAAATCCACGAGCTGTCGCAGATCGATCCATGGTTCCTGCACAACCTGCGACAGATCGTCGAGGCGGAGGAGGAGATCGCCAGCCTCGGGTGCGGAATCACGGAAGCCGCGGACTTTCGCCGCGCGAAGAAGCTCGGCTTCTCCGACCGCCAGATCGGCGTCCTCACCGGCGAGACCGAGTCCGCGATTCGCAAGACGCGCAAGGATCTCGGCGTGTTTCCAACGTATCGCCTCGTGGATACCTGCGCGGCGGAGTTCGAGGCCTACACGCCGTATTTTTATTCGACCTATGGCGACGAGGACGAAGCCCGGCCGACCGACAAAAAGAAAGTCATGATCCTCGGCGGCGGGCCGAACCGTATCGGCCAGGGCATCGAGTTCGACTACTGTTGCGTCCACGCCGCCTTCGCGCTCAAGGAGGAAGGCTGGGAGACGATCATGGTGAACTCGAACCCCGAGACCGTCTCCACCGACTACGACACCAGCGACAAATTGTTCTTCGAACCCCTCACGCTCGAGGACGTGCTGAACATCTACGAAAACGAGAAGTGCGACGCCGTGGTCGTGCAATTCGGCGGGCAGACGCCGCTCAATCTCGCCGCCGCGCTCCAGGCCAATGGCTGCAACATCATCGGCACCCAGCCGAAGAGCATCCAGATGGCCGAGGACCGCAAGGACTTCGCCGCGATGCTCGACAAGCTCGGTCTCCAGCAAACACCAGGGGCGACCGCAACGAACGAGGATGAAGCCGTCGCCGTCGCCGCGCGCATCGGTTACCCCGTGCTCGTGCGCCCCAGCTTCGTGCTCGGCGGCCGCGCGATGGAAATTGTTTACACCGAGGACGATCTGCGCGGCTACATCGAGCGCGCCGCCGAGGCCAGCCCCGAACGGCCGATCCTCGTGGACCGCTTCCTCGAGGATGCGACCGAGGTCGATGTCGATTGCATCAGCGACGGCGTGGATTGCGTGATCGGCGGCGTGATGGAACACATCGAGCAGGCCGGCATTCACAGCGGCGACAGCGCGTGCGTCATCCCGAGTTTCTCGCTCTCCGCGAAGTCCCTCGAGACGATCAAATCCGCCACGAAAGCGATGGCGAAGGAACTCGAAGTCCGCGGCCTCATGAACGTGCAGTTCGCCGTGAAGGACGAGCAGGTCTATATCATCGAGGTGAACCCGCGCGCGAGCCGCACGGCACCCTTCGTCAGCAAGGCCATCGGTGTCGCCCTGCCGAAGCTCGCCGCGAAAATCATGGCCGGCCGCACGCTCAAGGAACTCGGCTTCACCGAGGAAATCGTGCCGCCGCACTTTTCCGTGAAGGAGGCCGTCTTCCCCTTCATCAAGTTCCCCGGCATCGACATCACGCTTGGGCCGGAAATGCGCAGCACCGGCGAAGTGATGGGCATCGACGCGGACCTCGGCAGCGCCTACGCGAAGGCCCAGATGGCCGCCGCACCGGCCCTGCCCGACAGCGGCAACGTCTTCATCAGCGTGAAGGACCGCGACAAGGCTGCCGTCGCGCCCATTGCGAAGGACTTCGCCGACCTCGGCTTCACGATCTACGCCACCGCCGGCACCGCCGCCGTCCTCGCGGAGAATGGCATTCCCGCCAACCTCCTCCACCGCATCCACGAAGGCCGCCCCAACGTCCTCGACATGATCAAGAACGGCGAAATCAACTTCATCATCAATACGCCCAGCGGCCAGCAGCCGCGCCTGGACGAGATCGCGATCCGCAGCGCCGCCGTGGCGAACCGCATCGCCACGATGACGACGCTCCGCGGGGCCCGCGCCAGCGCCGACGCCTTAGGTGCCCCGGCCCTCGGATGGCCCCCGACTTGTGCAGGCACTGCGCCGAGGCCGCCTGCCGTGACGTCTGCCCGACCGCGCCGCTGTTCCGTACCGAGTCCGGCACCTCTCGATCGTCGCGGTCGAGAACCTGACGATCGCCCTACCTCGGGGGCGTCCGAGGGAGCGGGATCGGAGGTCGGCCCGATGGATCCTCGGCCTGTGGACCGGTGTGGCGCTGGTCTCCGCCGTGGCCGCGGGACTCGGCTACCTGCTGCTCGGAGGAGCCCCACCGCTGGTGATCGCGGCGATCCAGGCGTTCGCCGCCGGTGCGATCATCACCATGCTGGCCGACACGATGATGCCCGAAGCGTTCGAGCACGGCGGCAACAGCGTAGGTGTGATCACCGCCCTCGGGTTCACCCTCGCCTTCCTGCTCAGCGAAGCCAGCGGCTGAGCTCGGTCGTGGTCGCGGCTCCGGCTCGGCTAGTGCCTCAATGTGCTGGCAGGTGGGTCGAGATCTGCCGGCTGCTGTCTGGCCCGGCGGCAGCTTGATCGACCATGTGGGCCAGGGATGCGAGCTGTCGACCGCGTCCGGGTGCCAATCAGGACGGCCCAGCGGACAGTTCCGACGCGGCTCAGGAGGGGCGGGTTCCCCAGGCCGTCCTTGATTGCGTCTGAAGGCGGCGGGTTCAGCAGCGGACCGGTTACTTCTCAGCCTGCTTCCCAAATCCCGGAGCGGCGGTAGTCA
>Ga0157378_10006467_pt1 | contig 10250 bp, 7 predicted proteins | sample M65metaG_FD_115309 | JGI IMG/M metagenome (GOLD analysis project Ga0157378, IMG submission 115309) | Miscanthus rhizosphere microbial communities from Kellogg Biological Station, Michigan, USA - M6-5 metaG | ecosystem: Host-associated > Plants > Roots > Rhizosphere > Soil | place: USA: Michigan...
ATGCGACGATGCCTGCCCGGCTCTTCACAGCATCTTAGCCCCCGCCTATACTGTGGTCAAGTGGTCCGACCACCAGACCAAAAGAGGATCGTCCATGAAGATCATCCGCGCGCGGGTCATCGTGAGCTGCCCCGGCCGCAACTTCGCCACGCTGAAGATCGAGACCGACGACGGGCTGCACGGCGTCGGGGACGCGACGCTCAACGGCCGCGAGCTCGCCGTCGCGTCGTATCTCACGGACCACGTGATCCCGACGCTGATCGGGCGCGACGCGGCGCGGATCGAGGACACGTGGCAGTACCTCTATCGCGGCGCGTACTGGCGGCGCGGGCCGGTCACGATGACCGCCATCGCCGCCGTCGACACGGCGCTGTGGGACATCAAGGCGAAGGCCGCGGGCATGCCGCTGTACCAGGTGCTCGGCGGCCGCAGCCGCGACGGCGTGATGGTGTACGGCCACGCGAACGGCAACGACATCGCCGAGACCGTCGACGAGGTCGCGCGCTACGTCGACCTGGGCTACAAGGCGATCCGCGCGCAGTGCGGCATTCCGGGCCTCGCGTCGACGTACGGCGTCGCCAAGGACAAGATGTATTACGAGCCCGCCGACGCCGCGATTCCCTCGGAGAACGTGTGGTCGACGTCGAAGTATCTCGACCACGTGCCGAAGCTGTTCGACGCGCTGCGCGCGCGCTTCGGCTTCGATCATCACCTGCTGCACGACGTCCATCACCGGCTGACGCCGATCGAGGCGGGACGGCTCGGCCGCTCGCTGGAGCCGTTCCGGCTGTTCTGGATGGAGGATCCGACGCCCGCAGAGAACCAGGCGGCGTTTCGGCTGATCCGCCAGCACACGGTGACGCCGATCGCCGTCGGCGAAGTGTTCAACACGATCTTCGATTGCCAGCAGCTCATCACCGAGCAGCTGATCGACTACATCCGCACGACGGTGGTGCACGCCGGCGGCATCACGCACCTGCGCCGCATCGCGCAGCTCGCCGAGCTGTACCAGGTGCGCACCGGATCGCACGGCGCGACGGACCTGTCGCCGGTGTGCATGGGCGCCGCGCTGCACTTCGACACGTGGGTGCACAACTTCGGCATCCAGGAGTACATGCGGCACACGCCGGAAACGGACGCGGTGTTCCCGCACGCGTACTACTTCGCGAACGGCTACCTGCATCCGGGCGACGCTCCGGGGCACGGCGTGGACCTGGACGAGGCGCTCGCCGCGCGCTATCCGTACGCGCCGAGCGCGCTGCCGGTGAACCGCCTGGAAGACGGCTCGATGTGGAACTGGTGAACGCGCAGGCGGCGAACGGGCAGCCGCAGTGTTAGCGTTCGCGGCGCGTCGCGACGAGCAGCAGGAAGAAGCAGCCGGCCGCCAGCGCGGCGATGCCGCCCGACAGCAGCGTGCCCGTCTGGAAGGCGCCGACCCAGAAGCGGCCGGTCAGGCGCGCGACACCGCCCACGACGCACAGCAGCAATCCGACACCGCCGGCCGCGCGTCCGAGCAGAAGCCACAGGTCGTTCATGTGCACCTCGTTGGAAGAGCGCGGCGTCAGGCGGCCTTGAAGTGACCGCTCCGGCCGCCGGACTTCTCGAGGAGCCGCACGTCCTCGATGCGCATCGCGCGGTCGACGGCCTTGCACATGTCGTAGATCGTGAGCAGACCGACGGACGCCGCGGTGAGCGCCTCCATCTCGACGCCCGTGCGCGACATCGTCTCGGCGACCGCCTCGATCGTGACGGCGTGCGCGACGTCGTCGAAGCCGAACGTGACGGCGACGCGCGTCAGCGGCAGCGGGTGCGCCAGCGGGATCAGATCGGCGGTGCGCTTCGCCGCGGCGATCGCCGCGATGCGCGCGACGCCCAGCACGTCGCCCTTGTCGGCCGTGCCGGCGCGTACGCGCGCCAGCGCGGCCGGCTGCATGACGATGCGTCCGCCGGCGCGCGCCATGCGCCGGGTGACGTCCTTGCCGCCGACGTCGACCATGTGCGCCTGACCGGCGGCGTCGAAGTGGGTAAAATGGGCGCCAGGGGCTTCAGCCGCGACCGCGTTCGACGTGGTTCGCGTCCTGCGGGGTCGATCCGCAGTGGTCTTGCCGTGGGGGTTGCTGCCCATTGAATGCGCTTCGCGCGTTGAACTCGTTGACGCCGCGGGCATCTTAGCACCATCAACGTCGCGCGCCGTGCCGGCCAGCCCACCTTGCCACGACTCCGCCGCGCTGCACTCTCCCGCCGCACGGTCGCCGCGTGCGTGGCCGCCGCGCTGGCGCTGACGCCGCCCCTGCCCCTCGTCGTGGCGCGCGCGGCGGACTCCGCGACGCCGCCGGCATCGTCTTCCGACGCGTCGGCGCCGCGAGGGCCGACCGGCAGCGCCGCACCGCCTGTCTTCTCGCGCGCGCCCGATCGCCTTCCCTCACCGGTCCCGCGCCCCGGCGACCCGTCGCCGCTGCCCGACCTCGGCGATGCGTCGCAAGCCGACCTGTCGCCGGCGCAGGAGCGCAAGCTCGGCGAGGCGATCATCCGCGAAGTGCGCGCGGGCGGCGGCTACATGAACGACCCGGAGGTGAACGACTACCTCAACCAGCTCGGGCAGAAGATCATCGCCGCGTCGAAGGACATCAAGCAGGACTTCGAGTTCTTTGCAGTCCCGGATTCGCAGATCAACGCGTTCGCGCTACCGGGCGGCTACATCGGCGTGCACACGGGCCTCATCCTGCTCACCCAAAGCGAGTCGGAGCTCGCGAGCGTGCTGGCGCACGAGATCTCGCACGTGACGCAGCATCACATGGCGCGGATGATCGGCGGCCAGCGCGACACGATGCTGATGACGCTCGCGGGCCTGGCGCTTGCCGTGCTCGCCTCGCGCGCGGGCGGGCACTCGGCGACCACCAGCGACGCGACGCAGGGCGCTCTCGTGGCGACGCAGGCGCTGGCGATCCAGCACCAGCTCAACTTCACGCGCGAGAACGAGTACGAGGCCGACCGAATCGGTTTCCAGCGGCTCGACGCGGCGGGCTTCGACACGACGGCGATGGGCGTGTTCATGGAGCGGCTGCAGCGCTCGACGCGCTTCACCGACAACGGCGCGCCGAACTACCTGCGCACCCATCCGGTCACGTACGAGCGCATCGCCGAAGCCCAGGCGCGCGCCTTCGGGCGGCCGTATCACCAGGTCGTCGACTCGCTCGACTTCCACCTCGTGCGCGCGCTTTTGCGCAGCTACGAGGGCGACGCGAAGGACGCCGTCCGCTTCTTCGACGACGCGCTGGCCGAGCACAAGTACAACAGCGAGATCGCCATGCACTACGGCCTGGTCGCGTCGCTGCTGCGCCAGAAGGACTACACGCGCGCCAAGGCCGAGCTCGCGAAGCTCGAGAAGATGGCGCCGCCGCATCCGATGATCGACGCGATGGCCGGTCACGTCGCGCTCGACAGCGGCGATACGCAGGCGGCGATCAAGCGCTTCGAGACTGCGCTCGCCAAGTATCCGAACAAGATGCAGCTGGTGTATGACTATCCCGAGGCGCTGATGCAGGCCGGCCGCAACGCGGAGGCCGCCGCGTTCTGCGAGAAGCAGCTGCTGCGCTTCGCCGGCGATGGACCGTTGCATCTGCTCGCCGCGCGCGCCTACGCCGCCAGCGGCAAGAACCTGCTGCAGCACAAGCACCAGGGCGAGTACTACGCGTGGCAGGGCAACCTGAAAGGCGCGATCGACCAGTTCGAGCTCGCCACCAAGGCGAACGACGGCGACTTCTACCAGCTCTCCGTCATCGACACGCGCCTGCGCACGCTGCGCAAGGAAGTCGCCGAGCAGCAGAAGTCGGTCTTCGGCCGGCAGGGCTGAGCTTCGCCGCCGCGCTTCGCGGTCTTCCGGCGATTTCCGACTGGTGCCAGTGGCAGGTGCGCGGGCTGCGCCTGCTCGCCACCATCCGCGACGTGACACAGCGTCACTGGCGATGCGTGTGCGGCTGCCACCGCACGGGGGAACGCCGTGAAGGTCCTGGTCGTCGACGATCACCCGCTGATCCTGCAGGCGCTCGAGCGCTTCCTGCCGCAAGCCGATCCGTCGCTGGGGGTGCTCCGCGCGGGCAATCGCGAGCAGGCGCTTACGATGCTCGCGCGGCATCCCGATTGCGCGCTGGTGCTGCTCGACCTCGCATTGCCGGGCGCGCGCGGCCTCGACCTGCTCGCCGACCTGCGGCGAGATCATCCGCAACTGCCGATCGTCGTGCTGTCGGCGACGCACGACCGCGCGACAGTCGGCGCGGCGCTGGCGGCGGGGGCGCGCGGCTACGTCTCGAAGACCGCCAGCGCCGACGCCCTGGTCGACGCGATCCACACGGTGCTCGCCGGCGGCCGTGACGTCACGTTCGACGTCGCGCGGGGCGGCGCCCTCCCCGCGTCGGTCCAGGGCATTCCGGCGCAGGCGCTCGGCCTCACGCAGCGCCAGGCCGAAGTGCTGCAGCTCCTGGTGCAGGGCAAGCCGAACAAGCTGATCTGCCGCGACCTCAAGCTGTCCGAGGGCACGGTCAAGGTCCACGTGAGCGCGATCTTGCGCGCGCTCAACGTGCGCTCGCGCTCGCAGGCGATCGTCGAGCTCGCGCGCCGCGGGGTCACCGTCGACGCGCTCGCCGAACGGCGCTGACCGTGGCGCTGCGCGCGGCGATCGCCGCCGAGCTGCTCGCGCGCGCCCGCGCCGACCAGGTCGCCACGCTCTACGCGCGCGCGCGTTTCACGACGCTGTCGATGGGCCTGGGCGCGTTGATCTTCTGCGCGGTGATGTGGGAGCACGTTGCGGCGCTGCCGATGCTCGCGTGGCTCGCGCTGATCGCCGCCAACCAGGGATGGCGCACGCTGCTGGCGCGCGCCTGGGCGCGCGCGCGGCCGGGCGTCGCGGCGGCGCCGCGCTGGGGACGCTACTGGGCCGCCGGGTCGGCGGCGGCCGGCGCCTTGTGGGGCGCGGGCGCTTGGGTCGCGTTCCCGGCATCGCCGGCGCAGGAGGCGCTGCTCATCGTGTGCCTGTTCGGCGTCGTGCTGGCCGGGCTCAACCTGACCGCCGTCTACAAGCCGTCGTTCTACGCGTTCGTGCTGACGGCGCTGCTGCCGCTGATCGTGCGCGTCGCGCTGCCGGGGGACGTCGTGCACGTCTACACGGCGCTGGTCATGAGCGTCGTGCTGGTGTTCGTGCTCGCGTTCGGCCACCACGTGAACGACGTCCTGACGCACTCGCTGGCGATCCGCTACGAGAACGTCGACCTGATCGGCGAGCTGCGTTCGCGCACGCGTGCCGCGCAGGAGGCGCGCGCTGCGGCTGAGGCCGCCAATCGCGCGAAGAGCCAGCTGCTCGCGGCGGCGAGCCACGATCTCCGCCAGCCGCTGCACGCGCTCGGCCTCTACGTCGCCGCCCTCGCCGCGCAGCCGGGCGACAGCGCGTGGCGCGAGCTGGTCGCGAGCGTGCAGGCGGCCGCCGAAACGCTCGACGGCGAGTTCGAGCACCTGCTCGACCTGTCGCGCCTCGAAGCCGGCGCGCTGGTGCCCGAGCTCGACGACGTGCCGCTCGCGCCGCTGCTCGCGCGGCTCGCCGCGGAGTTCGCGCCGCAGGCGGCCGCGCGCGGCCTCCGCTTTCGCGTCGTCGCGACGCGCGCCGCGGTGCGCACCGACGCTCAGCTGCTCGCGCGCGTGCTGCGCAACTTCGTCGCGAATTCGCTGCGCTACACGGATCACGGCGGCGTCGTCGTCGGCATTCGCCGGCGCGGCGACGCGGTGCGCGTCGACGTCGTGGACACCGGGGTGGGCATCGCGTCGGAGCATCGCGCGCGCATCTTCGACGAGTTCTACCAGGTCGCGTCGGGCGGCAGCGGTCCGCGCGTCGAAGGCGGCATGGGCCTGGGGCTCGCGATCGTCCGGCGCTTCGCGACGCTCCTCGGCCATGCGACCGACCTCGACTCGCACCCGGGCCGCGGCTCGCGCTTCTCCATCGTCGTGCCGCGCGCGAGCCGCGCGGCGCAACGCCGCGCCACGCCGCCCTCGCGGAGTGCGCCCGGCCGCCGGATGTCGCCGACATCGGCGCGCGCCACGGTGGACGCCCTCGCGGGCGCGCTCGTCGCGGTCGTCGACGACGACCGCGCGGCCATCGCCGCGATGCGCGCGCTGTTCGCGACGTGGGGCGCGCGCGTGGCCGGCGGCGTCGACGCCGGCGCCGCGCTCGCTGCCTGCGCCGCGGCAGACGGCTATCCGGACCTGATCGTAGCCGACCTGCACCTCGCCCGCGGCGCCAGCGGCATCGCCGCCGTCGAGCGACTGCGCCTCGAATTCGGCGTCGCGATTCCCGCGCTCGTCATGTCGGGCGACACGAGCGGCGAGGCGCGGCGTCGCGTCCGCGACGCCGGGCTCGCGCTGCTGCCCAAGCCCGTGCAGGCGTCGGCGCTGGCGGCGTCGGCGGCGGCGCTCGTCGCCGCGCAACCTGTACCGTTCAACGATTGACGCGCGCGGTTCGCCTGCGGCAACGATCCGCCGCGCCGCGTCAGCGGACGCAACGCGGCGGATCGAAAGGAGGTGGTCCCGCGCGTGGCCGCGGGGGGGGTTGCGGCGCTGGAAATCCAGCCGCGGGACCGTAGAAGGAAACGCCGTCAGCTCATGAAGCCCAGGTCCGCGGTGGCGAACCGTGGCAGGTTGGGAAGGATCGCCGCAAGGTCCGTGCCGGGGATGCCGAACCACGCGCCCAGCGTGGCGGCCACCTGATCGACGGCGGTCGTCGGAATCCACGCGCCGTTGCGCCCGGAGTCGTCGATGCCGCCGACAGTGAGATCGGGAAACGCCCCGTACACGTCGCCGCCGCGCACCGCGCCCCCCATCACCAACGCGTGGCCGCCCCACGCGTGATCGGTGCCCGCGCTGCTGTTGCCGATCAGCGTGCGGTCGAAGTCCGACATCGTGAACGTCGTGACGTTCGTCGCCACGCCCGCCGCGACCGTGTAGTCGTAAAAGGCCTTCAGCGCGGGCGCCAGCTGGTTGAACAGCGTCGTCTGCGCGGCGACGGTGTTCGAATGCGTGTCGTAGCCGCCCTGGCCCACGAAGAACACCTGGCGGTTCACGCCGAGCGCGCCGCGCGCCTCGATCAGCCGCGCGACCTGCTTCAGCTGCTGCGCGATGCTTGTGTTGAGCTGCGTTCCGTTCACCGTGAACGCCGTCTGGATCGACGACGGCAGCGCCGCCGTCAGCACGGGGCTCGCGGCCTCGTTCGCGGCGAGCGAGTCGGCCATCACGGCGGCGGCCGCCTGGACGACCTGGTTGCCGCTCCCGGTCGACAGCAAGGCCTTCAGCGCCGCGTAGCGCGCCTTCGACACGGGATCCCCGCCCTGCCCCGCCACCGACGCGCCGCCGCTCGCCGGGATCACGAACGGCGCCGTGCTCGCGCCGCTGGCGAAGATCTGCGACCCCGACACCGACACGACGGTCGGGATCTGCTGACCCGCGTTGACGGCGACCAGGCGGTCGGCGAAGCGCCCGCCCCATCCGCTGCGCAGGCTCGTGCCGGCCACCAGGCCCTGCCATGCCGACTGCTGGTCCGAGTGCGAGAAGAGATTGGGCGGCCGGAAGCGATTCGCGACGTAGTCGGCCTTGGTGATCGGGGCGACGAGCGTGCCGACGTTCGCCAGCACCGCGAGCTTGCCGGCGTCGTAGATCGCCTTGACGGGCGCGAGCGACGGATGGAAGCCGAACGCCTTTCCCGGGCGGGGCGCGCTGAACTGCAGCAGGTTCGCCTGCGCGATCGCAATCCCCGACGCGGGCGTGCGCACCGCCGCGTATTGCGCGTAGTCCGTGTACGGCACGATCATGTTGTTGCTGTCGTTGCCGCCGAACAGGAACACGCAGACGAGCGCCTGATAGGGCGTGGCCGCCTGCGCGTTCGCCGCCTCGATGCCGTAGCGGCCGAGCGCACCGACCGCGGCGGACGCCGCCAGCGCGCCGCCGTGCTTCAGGAACCTGCGCCGCGGAGCGTTCATAGCTGCACCTGGAAGAAATACGACGACGCGGCGAGGTACAGCGCCATCTTCACGCGGCCCGCCGCATCGCTCGCCGCCACGGCGTTGACGGCTGCGACGATCGTCGCCCGCGCGGCCGCGGGGAGCGCGCCGCCGGTCAGCACATCGGCGATGCGGTCGACCAGCGCAACGGGATTCGCCGCGAGCGCCTGGAACTGCTGCGTGTTGAGCATCGTGCCGACGGCGTTGGGAATCGTGGGATCGGCCGCGAAGCCGCTGTAGACGAGCGTGAAGACGAGGTTCGCGCGCGTCACGGCGGTGTTCGACGTGTGCAGCGCGAATTCGGGGCCGAGGATCGCCGTGCCGGGGATCGTCGCGTCGGGCGGAAAGTAGTTGAACACTGTCGGCGGGTAGAACGGCCGCTGGCCGAGGCTCGACGCCGACCCTTCCAGGCGGTTGCCGTCGGTCACGCCGCCCACCGCGCGAATCAGGCTCGTCAGCATCAGCACCGGCTCCTTCAGGCTGCCGAACGTCGGGTCCGACTTCACGGCGCCGCGCGCCTCCGGATCGAGCAGCAGCGCACGCACCACCGCCTTCAGGTTGCCGCGCACGCCGGTGCCGTCGTTCGCGAAGACCGCGGCGATCCGCTGCACGTACGCCGACGAAGGATTGCCCGTCACGAGGCGCTGGATCAGCTGCTTCGACACGAACGGCGCGGTGTTCGGATGCGTGAACACGTTCTGCACCGCGGACGCGAGGTCCTGCCGCGTCGTCTGGCCGGGCGGCACGACGAGGCCCTGCAGCAGCGTCTTGGCGCTCGTCTCGTGGCCCAGCGTCGACGTCGTCGGATACGGCACCATCGCGGCGGCGTAATAGCGGTTGTTCTTTTTCGTGGCGTCGGCGAGCGGGCTCGCCGGGTCGGCGAACGTCCAGCCGGTGAAGACCTTGGCGAACTCCTTCACGTCGTCCTGATCGTACGTCGGCAGCGGCATTCCGCCGGCGTCCAGCCGCGGCGTGCCGTCGGCGTTGAGCTCCGCCAGGCCGATCGAGAAGAGCTGCAGGATCTCGCGCGCGTAGTTCTCGTTCGGCACGCGCGCGCCGGCGGCGCGATCGTTGTTGACGGCGTCGAGGTAGTTGCCCATAGCGGGCGACGCCGACACGTCGGCGAGAAGATCGCGGTAGTTGCCGAACGCGTGCTTGAACATCAGGCTCTGATAGCGCGACATCGCGTGCGCATACGACAGGTCCGACTCGTTGCCCGACACGACGAGGATCTGCGACAGCGCCCACGCGACGCGCTGGCGCAGCTGGTCGCCGGCGCGCACGGCGTTGGTGAAGAAGTCGCGCTGGAGCATCGCGAGCGACAGGTGATCGCGGACGCAGACGACCGGCGGCGAGCCCGCCGGATACGCGACGCCGTTCGGATCGGTCGTCGTGCAATCAGCCGTCTGCGAGAGCTGGATGCGGTTGTAGCGGGCATCGGGGTAACCGCTGACCGGCTGGTTGAACTGGTCGTCGATCCATCCCGGAACGCCCAGCGCGACGACGCGCGCGGCCTCGGCCTGCGACGCGCCGAACGTCGCCTGGTTGAGCAGGCGCCAGACGTCCGCGCTCGCGGCGGCGACCTGCACCGGCGCATTCGCGGTGACGCGCTGCGGCGCGGTCTGCGTCACTGCGCCCTTGTCGTCCTCGGCTTCGGCCATGAACGTGTACACGCCGGTCGCGGAGAGATTGACCGGGTAGGTGTAGGGCGCGGCGGCGAGGTCGGCGAGCTTGGTACCGTCCATGTAGAACGACACGCGCGTCACCTTGCCGTCGGCGTCGCCGACGTTCGTCGCCGTCAGCGTCACGCTCGCCGGCACGGTGACGACGGCGTTCGACACGTTGAGCGTGAGCTTCGGCAGCTGGTTCGTCCCCGGCGTCGCGCCCGACGATGCGACGACGGTGACGGCATTCGACGCGCCGGTGTCGCCCTTGTCGTCGAACGCCGTCGCCGTGAACGCAAGGCTGCCGGCCTGCGCCGCGGTATAGACGTACGTGTACGGCGGCGCGGTGAGCGCCGCGAGCCGCGTCGCGCCGACGTAGATCTCGACCTTCGCGATCGTGCCGTCGGCGTCCGTCGCCGCCACGGTCAGCGTCACCGAACCGGGTACGCCGATCTGTGTCGCGGACGCGGAGAGCGTCGCTTTCGGCGCCGCGTTGCCCGGCACGACGGGCCCGATGCGCGCGCTCGTGTAGACGTAGTACGACTCGCCC
>Ga0157378_10006469_pt1 | contig 10249 bp, 6 predicted proteins | sample M65metaG_FD_115309 | JGI IMG/M metagenome (GOLD analysis project Ga0157378, IMG submission 115309) | Miscanthus rhizosphere microbial communities from Kellogg Biological Station, Michigan, USA - M6-5 metaG | ecosystem: Host-associated > Plants > Roots > Rhizosphere > Soil | place: USA: Michigan...
CAAAGCGATCATGTAGTTTGGCTCGTAGTTCCTTTAACAGATTGGATTGTGAAATCGAATAGGCGTGAATGACGTGGGCGCTCAGCGCATCGCGGCCGGAAGTAATGGTCCACACATGAAGATCGTGAACATTCGAAACGCCATCGGTTTCGAGGATGGCGTCCTCTACCGCGGCCAGGTTGATGTGCGCCGGGGTGCCTTCCAGCAGGACGTTGGTAGCCTCACGAATCAGGTGCCATGAACTCCAGATAATCAAAAGCCCGATGAAGATACTGATAAGCGGGTCGGCTGAATTCCAACCAAAGAGCGCCACCAAAGCACCGGCCAACATAGCGCCGAGCGAACCAAGCGCATCGCCAATTACATGCAACCATGCTCCGCGCATGTTGAGATCGTCGTGCCGGTCATGATGTAACAGCCGGGCGCAGATGAGATTGATAATCAAACCGCCGCTGGCGACCAGGGTCATGGGCACACTGCGGATGGCGGGCGGGGTCAAGAGGCGCTGATAGGCCTCGTAAAAGATGAAAATCGAAATCAGGCTAAGGCCGATTCCGTTGATCAGCGCCGCCAGTATTTCCAGCCGGTAATATCCAAACGTCTTGTTCGGCGTTGCCGGCCGCGCGCCGAACCAGAGCGCAAGTAGGGCCAGCAGCATGGCGGCGACGTCGGCGAGCATGTGGCCGGAATCTGCCAGCAGCGCCAACGAGCCGGTCCACAACCCGCCGAAAAACTCGGCGAACATGTAGACGCCGGTGAGTGCGACAACGAGCATCAGCCGCCGGCGGCTGTTGCGCGCGCGCACGTCGCGATGCTGGTTACCAGGATTGTGCGAATGAGAATGTGAATTCGAACCGCCCATGGTAAATACCCAATGCAATTGTAGATTAGCAGAAATAGAAATTGGCGGGAAAATCATTACGTCACGCGCATCGCGGACGGTAACCAAGAGTGCGACGCCGTGGCACTTGAGTGCTAGAATCGCAGCCGCTCAGATTGAGCGCCAGCTCGCTTAAGTGATCAAAAAAAGACGACAGGAGAACCCTATGTGTCCGACCCGCAGGGCGCTGTGTGCCGCCTTGTTCATGGTCCTGACTGTGTTTGCTGCAGCGGCAGGGGCGAGGGCCCAGAGCTTTACACTGGAGCAGGTTATGAGCTCGCCTTTTCCTTCCGATCTGACTGTTTCCAAACGCGGGGACAAATTAGCATGGGCATTTGATGCTGAAGGAAAGCGAAATATTTGGATTGCCGAACGGCCTGGTTTCACCGCCCGGCAATTGACCCGGAGCGCGAACGATGACGGCCAGGAGCTGAGCGAATTGGTTTTTTCGCCCGATGGCAGCGCGATCGCTTTCGTTCGCGGTCAAGGCAAAAACCAAGCTGGTGAAATTCCGAATCCCACCAGCGATCCGGCCGGCGCGAAGCAGCAAGTTATCGTGGCGGATGTTCGGACCGGGCGTCTCACTACAATCGGTGAAGGCAACTCGCCGTCATTTAATGCGAGTGGCGACCAGATTATCTTCCTGCGCGACGGGGACCTCTTTGCGGCGCCGGCGACGGGTGGGAGGGAGCGGCCGCTCTTCCATATTCGCGGCGCCGTTAGCTCGCCGGTCTGGTCGCCGAATGGTTTGCAGCTGGCGTTCGTGTCCAGTCGCGGCGATCACAGCTTCATTTCAATTTATGACGTGCGGGCCAATCAACTGCGGTTTCTTTCTCCCAGTGTGGATCGCGATGTCCAGCCGCGTTGGTCACCGGACAGCCGGCGCATTGCCTTCATTCGTCTTTTGAACATTGCGGACACTTTTTCGATCGATCGCGATCGGCTGCAGCCGTGGGCGATTCGCGTAGCGGACGTGCGCACCGGTGATTCTCGCGAGGTTTGGCATTCAGGCGATCAGAACGATGATTCTTATCCGCCGAGCTTCGAAAATTTTTGGGAATGGGCCGCCGGAGATCGCCTGCTGTTCCCGTCGGAAAAGGACGGCTGGCTGCATCTTTATTCAATTTCGGTCGAGGGCGGATCGTTGCAGGATCTCACGCCCGGAAACTTTGAAGTCGAGAACGCAAACCTTTCAGAGGACAAGTCGTTTGTGGTGTTTTCGACCAACAAGAGCGATATCGATCGCCGGCACTTGTGGTGGGTGCGGGTGTCAGGTGGAGCCCCGCGCCAGATTACTGCCGGGGACGGCATCGAAATGTATCCGGTCCTTTTCGATAACGATCGGAAGGTCGCTTACTTTCACTCGACGGCGCGCGATCCATTTATGCCGTTCGCCGCGAACATCGATGGCTCAAACCAGAAATCGTTGGCGCCGCAGGCTTTGCCGCGAGACTTTCCCGCGGCGAAACTTGTCGTGCCGGAACAGGTAATCTTCAAAGCCGCCGACGGCGTTGAAATCCACGGACAACTTTTCAAACCAGCCAATGCTTCCAGCAAGTTACCAGCGATTGTTTTCATGCACGGCGGGCCAAGCCGGCAGATGTTGTTGGGCTGGCATTACATGTACTACTACCACAACTCTTACGCGATGAATCAGTATTTGGCCGCTCGCGGTTACCTCGTGCTGTCGGTGAACTATCGCAGTGGCATTGGCTATGGGCGGCGCTTTCGCATGGCCCAGCATCGCGGCGCGCGGGGCGCGTCGGAATATCAGGACGTGGTGGCCGGTGCGAAATACCTGCGCAGCCGGTCCGATGTCGATCAAAAACGAATTGGCCTGTGGGGCGGTTCGTACGGCGGATATTTGACTGCCCTGGGACTGGCCCGGGATTCGGACATCTTCAAAGCCGGCGTTGATTTTCACGGCGTGCACGATTGGAGCGTCAATGTCGCAGGTTTGCGTGTACCGACAGACACGGCCGAGCGAGTGCGCATCGCGCGGGAATCATCTCCGATGTCTTCAGTCGACAAATGGAAATCCCCGGTGCTCCTGATTCACGGCGACGACGATCGCAATGTCGAGTTTTCACAGACTGTTAATCTGGTGCGTTTGCTGCGCAAGAATGGCGTCGATTTTGAAGAAATTATTTATCCGGACGAGATTCACGATTTTCTACGGCACCAAAATTGGGTACGATCCTACCAGGCAGGTTCAGATTTTTTCGACCGGCATTTGAAGTGAGCTTTGATCCTCAGAACATTCTAATCATCGACTTCGGCCAGCTGGGCGATGTGGTGCTGAGTTTGCCGGCGTTACGCGCCGTGCGCCAACGCTTTGTGAGCGCGCAGATCTCGGTGGCCGTCGGCAAGCCCGCCGGCGCTATCGTCAAAATGTCAGGGTACGCCGATGACGTGATTGAAGTGGATCGAGTTGCCCTGCGTGACGGCAACAAGCCGTTGTCGATCCTGAAAATGATTCGATTGGCCCGGGACGTGCGGCGGCGGCGCTTCGATTTCGTGATCGATCTGCACAGCTTCTCAGAGACGAACGTGCTCGGATTTTTGTCGGGTGCGCCCAACCGTCTGTTTGCGCGCCGGCGCGGCCGATCACTCGATTTCCTTGCGAATTTCAATCCGAAACCACCCGTGGAAGAGGACAACCGCACGCGTCATCAGGTCGATCGTTATCTCGACGTGCTGAAGCCTTTGAGCATTACGGATGTCTCGCGTTCAGCCCGCCTCAGAAAAGATCAGGCGGACGATCGCGAGATTGACCGGCTGTTGAAAAAATCGCGCGCGGACAGCGGCGCGCCTTTGGTTGGATTGTTCCCGGGCGCCGGACATGAGAGTCGCCGTTGGCCTTTAGAGAAATTTGCGCAATTGGCCGAGGTGCTGATTCATAGCGATCAAGTGCGGCCGATCGTTTTTGCCGGTCCGGAAGAACGTCAACTGGTTTCGCAGATGCGATCCATGTTTCCCCCGGAAACTTTGATCGTTGACCGGGTGACGATTCCGCAACTTGCCGCGGCGTTGGCCCGGCTCGCCGTGTTTGTCTCGAACGATACGGGGCCCATGCATATTGCGGCCGCAGTCGGAACTCCGGTGGTGCTTTTGCTTGATCGCCGCGCGCCGGAAACCTACATACCTCTCAACGAGCCTAAACACGTGATCTACAGCGGCACGATTCCTGAAATATCAGTCACCGAGGTGTACGCTGCTACGCGCGCGTTGCTCGCCGGTGGCCGGGTCGAGACGCTGTTTGCGAGTTAGGAAAACCCATTCGAACCATCACTAATCCATCTTGAGCAACATGAATCCGCGACAATTGAACCGATCCGGGATCGCCGTACTACTGATTATCTTTGCGGTTGCCGTGGGCATCGCCGGCCGGCTGGTTTTAGCTCGCGAAGACACGCGCCCGTCAAAGACCGCAGCGCCCGCGAAGAGCTCGGACAATACTGCTAATAGCGATGCTGGTTTGACCAAGGCCATCGATCAGATTATCGATCACGGCGGTCTGCCACAGGCGCGCGTAGGGGTCATCGTCCTTTCAGCTAAAGATGGCCGCGTTTTGTATGCCCATGATGCGGACCGGCTGTTCATGCCGGCCTCGAATATGAAAATTTATACGACGGCGGTGGCTCTGGATACGGTTGGGCCCGATTACCGTTGGCGCACTTCCGTCTACGCCGCAAAGCGCCCGGATGCCGGTGGGATGGTGGAGGGCGATCTGACTCTGTACGGCCGGGGCGCGCCGGATCTCGTTTCCAAACCTGAAGCGGACCGGCCGTCGTTGGCAAAGTTTGCGGACCAGCTCTACCAGATAGGTGTGCGCGAGGTGCGCGGCAACATCGTCGGCGATGAAAGTTATTTTCGCGGAGAACTATTCGGGCTCGGCTGGCAGTGGAATGATTTGCAGTGGTACTTCGGAGCCCAACCCAGCGCCTTATCGCTGGATGAGAACAGTTTCGAGCTGACGATTGCGCCCGGTGACAAGCCCGGCGGCAATGCCAGGGTCGTTGTAAACCCGGACGAGAAGTTGGTTCATCTGAGGAACGAAGCGACTACCGGAGAGCGCGACGCGAAAACTTCAATCGGGATCATGCGCGATCTTTCCGGCAATGACCTGCGGGTGTGGGGCGAGTTTCCGGTTTCGGGCAGCGCCTACTCAGCTTTTCTGGCTTTCGACAAGCCGACCTTACGCGCCGCGGCAGTTTTCAAGCAGCTATTAACTGCGCGCGGAATCAAAGTGAGCGGTGAAGCGCGCAGCCGGGATTTTCGTGTGGCCGACACGGAGAAATTCGATCCACAGAAAGCCACGGAGCTCGCTTATCAGGACAGCGAGCCGCTCGTTGAAATTGCGCGGCGAACAAACAAGCAAAGCAACAACCTGTTTGCCGAGCTGCTGTTGCGCACGATTGGCAAAGAGCGGGGCGCCACCGCGCCTGATCCCGATGCGCGCAAGAACCGCGAGCGCGGTGACGACGAAGCAGGAACCGCCGTGGTGAAAGCCTGGCTCGAAGGAAATGGGATCCCTACGGCAACTCTGTCGATTCGTGATGGGTCAGGTCTATCGCGTCTGGATTTGGTGAGTCCGCAAAGCAGTGCCCGACTGCTGGCGGCCATGCTTGGCAAGAGCACGTCGGCGGCTTTTTACGATTCGCTCCCGGTCGCCGGGCGCGACGGTACGCTGGCCGGCCGCTTGAAAAATGTGACTGGAAAAATCTCTGCCAAGACGGGTTCGCTGACCTATGTGCACTCGCTTTCCGGCTACGCTTCAACCGCCAAAGGCGAAACCGTAATCTTTTCCATCATGTGCAATGACGCCCAATCCGAGCGCGCGGCGGTCGGGCTAATCGACAAAATCGCCTCTGCCATCATCGATCCCAGCTCTGTCATTCCGAAATAACTGAAAAATTCCGCCATTTTCGTGCACTTTGACGCGGTTTGGCTCTAGACAAACCCGGTTCAACACCTATAAGATTGTGGTGGCTTTGCCCCGCCTGCGAGTTGCAGGTCATTGCCAAACTTCTCACCTCAGTTCAGTTCAAATCAGGAGCCGCAAATGTACAAGCCAATAATGTGGGCTGTTCTCGTTCTCTCGGTGGTGAGTGTGTCGGCCGCGGGGCAAAACAACTTAACAGCCAAAGCGAACAGCGTCGTTACCAAAAGCGAATCGGCCGTCGTTGAATCCGACAGGATACGCGACGGATATGCCGGACCAGTCCGTCGAGTGCGGACTGAGGTGGCCAAGCTTTCCGCCGTCTCAGGTAAGTTGGAAGAAGGCAAGCGCGTGCTATTGGAGACTGCCGAGTACGACCTCGGCGGAAGCAAGACGCAGAATCAGTATTTTCCGGTTACCGGGATGTCGCTCACGGGTCGTGAAGTTTACAAGTACGACGACAAAGGGAACATCAGCGAGATGACTCTCATTAACACGGACGGATCGTTACTCAGCAAGGAAGTCTACAGATATGAATTCGATTCGATCGGGAACTGGGTAAAGATGACTACCTCAGTGGCCACCGTGGAAAATGGAAAACTCGCGTTCGAGCCGGCCGAGATCACTTATCGCACGATCTTCTATTACCTGGATGCGTCCATGGCAAAGATGCTGCAGCCGAGTAGTGATTCGTCGAACGGCCCGGCTAAGGCTGACCCACCAAAGACGTCAAATGCGAATTCGGTAGCTGAAAATAAAATGGTCGCGCTGCCGCCGCGAACGTCTTTGGATAAATTGAAACTTGGGACTGTTCAGCCTCTGGCCGGCGATGTCGCAGCTGCAATCGTCAACACCAACAAACTGGAAGTGCCGGTTGATAGCGAGCAACCTCCGGCGCCGCGCACGATTTTGAAACCCATGTCGGGTGGAGTACTTAACGGCAAGGCTTTGAACCTGCCAACTCCGATATATCCCGAAAGGGCGCGCCTGATGCGGACTTCGGGAAAAGTCGAAGTGGAAGTGGTCATCGACGAAAATGGAAAAGTCATTTCGGCTCAGGTTACCTCAGGCCCTACCTTACTCCGCGAAGCCGCAGTCCAGGCTGCCAGTCGCGCTCGCTTCTCGCCCACTAAGTTATCTGGCCAACCGGTCAAGGTCGTCGGCAAGATTTTTTATAACTTTGTTGCGCAGTAGCTGTCTGCGATCTGCAGTCGGCAAAGCCCCAGAGAAAAGAGGATTACCAAATGCCACTCAATGGCGAGCTCAACGATCTTTCGCTCTCCGAGTTGATTGAGTTCTTCTGCAATCAACGAAAGACAGGAAGGCTGGAAGTCACTTACCTGAACGGTTCGATTGAACTCTATCTGCAATCCGGTGCGCTCGTGCACGCACAGATCGGAATGTTGCGCGGCGTTGACGCGGTGTATTACGCGTTGACGCAGCCGAACGCTTCATTCAAGTTCAGTCCCCAACTCGAAGGCAGCGAACAGACTATTAACCAACCGTGGTCGTCGGTAGTTTTGGAAGGTCTGCGGCGCATGGATGAAGGCATCCCTCCGCCACTCGCCTTTTCGGATGAAACCGCTGACGAAAACATGAAAGGCATCGAGCAGCCGGTAGCCACACCGGCTCCAATCGACCGAGTAACTGTTGCAGCTCAGCAAGCTGAAAAGCTGGAAACACACTCAGTGAAAGAGCTGGTGGCAGCTGCGCAACCGGCGGAGACAGTTGCGGTACCTGAGAAAAGAGAGGCTGTTGCCAGGAAACCGGCAGCGCAACGTGCTGTCAAAGATGAAAAGCCCGGACCTCAACCCGTAATAGATCGTCCTGAACCGGCCCCCGCGGTGGTAAAGCCAAAACGTCTGCCGGCAAGCAGTCCATTGTTTGCGGAAGTTGAGCCCGCTCGCAGGCATTCGCCCGGGAAGTTAGTTGCAATTGCGGTGGCAGTCGTTCTGTTAATCGCGGGCGTGGCCATTCCCTGGCGCTGGTATGCCCACATTACGGCGGCCGAAAAAGGCATTAGTGAAGCGGTACCGCCCGTCGTTAGCTCAAATGAAAACGTCGCACCTGACAGTACAAACGATTCGGCGGCAGTCGCACAGGACACGAACACACTGACGAGTCCATCGCCGGTGAACAGTGAAAACCGCCACCTCGAACAGCGCCGCGCCGACAACCTGCGCGCCAAGACCAGTGCGGCCGAAACGCCGCTGACGAGTTCGACCACGCCACCACCCGCCAGCGACCCTAATCAGCGCACCAAACCTCAGTCCTCTCCTTCGACTGGGGCAAAAAAAGTGACAGTGCAGGTCACCTACGATGAAAACGGCAGGGTGACTCAGGCTTCGGGCGGCGACGCCAACGCCTTACGTATCGCGCGTCAAAAGCGGTTTCCGGCGGGAAAATCCGGATCTGCGACGGTGACGATTCCCATAAATTAAGCAGTACTTGTTTGAGGTAGAAATTAAATGCCATTGAATGGAGATCTCACCGATCTATCGCTCGCCGAGCTACTCGAGTTTTTTTGCAATCAAAGAAAGAACGGCCGGCTGGACGTGATCTGTCCGCATGGCTCAGGGCACTTCTATGTTGATTCGGGTGCGATCGTTCATGGGCAGATTGGCCAATTGAGCGGAATCGAGGCAGTCTATTACGCCCTCGCCTTACCCAATGCCACGTTTTCATTTAGCACAGGCGTCCAGTCTCCGGAAGAAACCATCAGTCAATCGTGGCAATCCGTGGTTCTGGAAGGACTGCGCCTGATGGACGAAGGCACCACGCCGGCGACCACTTTTCCGACAAATACCATTCAGGCAGATCAAGAACTCCTCGAGATCGAAGCGTGCGAAGAAGAGAAGGTGTGCGGTCTTCCCGAGTGGGTCTATGAAGAGATTGAAAAAATCAGGCTGGAGAAAAGGCACAGCGCTTTTGATGAGTACGTGCATGCGCCGGCATTCGTCGATGAATCTGATTCTCCGGAAAACGCGTTGGCTGAGTTAGCTGATGACTCACGCGAGGCGGGCGAGCGTCGCGCCGCTCCGGAAATGTTTGCCGAAAACATAGCTGAACAAATGAGTGCCGCGCCGGCTGAAGATGAAACCGTACACGATCCCGACAGCCTCATCGTTACCCTGCGCGAGATGGTGGACAAAAAAGAGAAGCCACCACCGCCTGAGCGGCCTTTGGCGGTTCCCTCGTTTCTGCTCGAAGACGATATGGCCAGATCGAGCTACAGTCCGTGGAAACTGGCGACCCTCTTGACGGCGATAATTGTGTTGCTGGTGGCGATTGCGGTTCCGTGGGGACGGTACGCGCGGAGCAAAGCAGCGAAGGCGGCGGCGCCGGAAAGGACGCAAACACCTGCGCAACCTTCACAGGAAGCCAACCCTGCGACGCCGGCGAATGATGGGAATAGTGCTAACCCGCAGACAGAGCCTGCCGCGAAAGCCGAGGGTCCTCAACCCCAAACGGAAGCCGACAAGAGCCGGCCAAACTAGAAATAATCAGACCAGCGCCAGCAGGTCCTCTTCGCTTAAGACAGCGGACGCTTGTTTCGCGTGGTCGTAGATGCGATTGATGAGGTCTTCGCTCGCTTCAATTCCGCGGGTCTCGAGCCAGAAGATCACGTTCGATTTGCCACTCATCGGGCCGATCTCGATCACCTGCTTCATTCCGAATTGTCCCGCGGGCACGCCCGAGTAAATCAGATCAGCCAGTTCCGTATCGCCTTTGCGATAGCTCTTAATCACGGCCGCCGCGTGCACGCCCGTGGCTGTGCGAAACGCATCGCGCCCAAACACCGGATAGTTCAACGGGATGGTCCAGCGGCACGCGTCGGCGGCCTTATCGCAATACTGGCGCAACCGGCTGAGGTCGTGGTCGATCCAGCCGAGCAACTTCAGATTTACCAGCAGCTGATCCATCGGCGTATTGCCGACGCGCTCACCCATGCCCAGCGCTGAACCGTGCACCTGATCGGCGCCGCCCTGGATGGCCGCGATCGAGTTGATCACGCCCAGGCCGCGATCCTGGTGCCCATGCCAGTCAAGCCGCACGTTCTCTTTCTGTTCATCGATGATCCTGCGCACGAAGCGGACGACTTCGCGGGCGCCGTCGGGAGTGGCGTGGCCAACCGTGTCGCAGACGCAAACTGCGCGCGCGCCGCAGCGAATCGCCGTGGTGTAAAGCGCGCGAATCGTTTCCGGATCGGCTCTGGTTGTGTCTTCGGTGACGAACATCACGGGCAAGCCTTCGCTCACTGCCAGCGTTACCGCGTCTTCAGTCAGCTTTAGGAGTTTATCGAGGGTCCATTCTTCGGCGTAAAAACGGATCGGTGAAGAGCCGATGAAAGTGCAAGCTTCGATCGCAATGCCTGCTCGTTGAGAAATTTCGGCAATCGGAATGATGTCGTTGCGATGAGTCCGTGC
>Ga0157378_10006474_pt1 | contig 10242 bp, 4 predicted proteins | sample M65metaG_FD_115309 | JGI IMG/M metagenome (GOLD analysis project Ga0157378, IMG submission 115309) | Miscanthus rhizosphere microbial communities from Kellogg Biological Station, Michigan, USA - M6-5 metaG | ecosystem: Host-associated > Plants > Roots > Rhizosphere > Soil | place: USA: Michigan...
AGCGCACCGCTGCTCCCCCGCTACACCGTCGGCGCAGTCAGCGGCTACCGCTACATGACGGTCACCACCTACATAGCGAACGACGCCACCTCCAGCAACCGCCGACCGATCAGCACCTGGTACGTCTACGACCGCTACTTCTGCTTCGAGCCGGTCGCTGCTTTCGACGACCGTCGGCGCTACCTGCCGTGGTCGAAGCTCACCATGATCCGGGCCGAGCAGCAGGCACGCTCCAAGGCGCGCAAGCTGAACAAGCGCCACCGCAAATGGCTGCGCGCGCAGGGGCTGCTGTGAACACGAAGGTCTTCAAGACCGAGGCGGAGTTCTCGAAGCATGTGATCAAGCTCGCGCACGACTACGGCTGGAAGGTGGCGCGCTTCCACCGCATGCCGGTGCCGCGCGAAGGCAAGACGCAGTGGCGCACGCCGGTCGGCGCCGACGGCAAGGGCTACCCCGACCTGACGCTGGTGCGCGAGCGGCTGCTCTTCGCCGAGCTCAAGCTGCGCCCGAACAAGCCGGACGTCAACCAGCAGAGGTGGCACGACTGGCTGACCAGCGCGGGCTGCGAGGCCTACGTCTGGAACGACGGCATGCTCGACGAGATCGAGCACCTGCTGCGCCTGGCGCTGACGCCGAAGAGTTACGCGCGCATGCTGCTCGCCTGCGACGGCGACGTCGACCAGGCGCGCGACATCTCACGGATGGTGAAGGCGTCGTGATCCCCGACAACGTCGTGCCGATCTCCAAGCAGAGGCTCGAAAGCCTGGTCGTCGCCAAGTTCGCAGCCGAGCGCACGGTGCGCCAGCTGCGTCACCAGAACCGCCTGCAGCGCGACCTGTTGCGCTCGGCGCTGCTGGAGCTCGCGCGCGAGCGCGACGTCGACCCGAAGCGCTTCTACCGCTCCTGGGTCGCGGAGCGGAACGGAGGCTCCGGGTACGTCTGAGAGACATAGGGGGCGAGCCAATGACTCTTCCAGTCGCCCAAGCTCGCCCCCGCTGAATAGTACGGCCTCGCGGTTGGCGCCGCGTAACCAAGAGCCACCGGGTGCAAAGGGAGGCGTGACCGCGACGCAAACGGCGGGGAGTGGGCCCTGGGATCAGTACGCCCACGAACAGAGCCACGAGAGCATGTACAGGTGGATGAAATAGATCGGGAAGGTCAAGAGCGAAGAGCCTCGCCAAGGGCGTCGAGGAGGAGGTCTGTCCTCTAAAGAAATCACCTGAGCGAGTCGCCGCCGATCTGGCACAATGGTCACTTCACACCGTTGAGTAACCAAGAAGGAGGAAGGAAATGACAGGAGGCTACGAAAGCGTCGACCCGCGCTGGCAGTGGTTGAAGCGCAGGCGGGAGAACGGCGTCTACTACATCGTGCGCAAGCGTGACGGCGTCGTGAAGCGCGAGTCACTGAAGACGAGGGACGAGGCCGAGGCGATTGCCCGCTACAGCGCGCGCTTCGGCGCGACGGCGGCGGCGAACCCGAACACGACCTGCGCCAAGGCGTGGACGGAGTTCATCGCGAGTCCCGGCCGCGAGGGCTCGACGAAGGCCCGCTACGCGACGGCCTGGAAGTACGCCGACGAGATCCTCGGCGGGATGAAGCCGAACGACGTGCGTTCCGAGGACATCCTGCGCGTCTACGAGCAGGCGCTCGCGCAGGGCGGCTTCCAGGGCTCGATCAGGAAGAACGGCGTCAGACAAGGACCGCCGCTCTCCGACTCCTCGATGAAGAAGATCGAGGTCGCGCTCTCCGCGTTCTTCACCGCCTGCACCGAGGTCGGGCTGAACTGCCGCGACGCGGGCAGCAACCCGGTGACGCTCTGCCGCAAGGCGCTGACCGAGCTCCTGGACGAGCGCGGTGCCGACGAGCACGAGGGCATGCTCGAAGACGACGAGATCGAGGAGGTCGACCAGGTCCTGACCGTGGAGGAGCAGGCGCTTCTGGCCGCCGCCGCGGGCACGCCGAAGATGCACGCGAAGGGACATCACAACAGTCGCGAGCGCGACTCGATCCTGATTGCACGGCAGCTGCGCGCGCTGGTCGAGCTCGGTCCGGGAATCGGCTGGCGGATCGGCGAGGCGCTCGGCGCGAAGGTCTCCGACTGGAAGCCGCTGGCGAAGACGCCGTACATCCAGGTCGTCCGCCAGCGCCGCTCCGACGGCAAGGCCAACGACCCGCGCACCTGGACGAAGGGGCTGAAGGGCGCAGGCACCAAGCAGGGCGACAAAAAGCGCCCGGTGCCGCTGCGCCCGGAGACGGCGAAGATCCTGCAGGACTACATCAACGAAGGGATCGCTGGTGGCTGGCTGCAGCCGGACGGTCTGCTCTTCCCGACCTGGAAGGGCACGCCGCGCACCACCACCTACATGGGCACGCAAATTCGGGAGGCTGCGGAACGCGCTGGAATTACGCGCCGAGTTGTCTCGCACTTTTTCCGCCACACATACGCGAGTCGCGAGTACGCACGCGGCGTGGAGACAAAGTGGATCGCCAAGCGGATGGGCGACACGATCAAGGTCGTTGAGTCCACCTACCTGCACATCTGGGACGAGGATGACTTCGGAGACATCGAGCTCGCGGAGTAGCGCTACCCTGCACACCGGAGCTCAACGGTGTGCTCCAAGCCCGCCCCTGCGTAGCCTCCGGGGCGGGCTTTTTTGTGCTTCGAGAGGTGACCAATTTGGTCACCCGAAAGGCAACTGGTCACCTCGGGTGACCAAAAACGGGGGGTTGAGACATCAGATACGAGGAGGAAAGCAAGGAGTAGAGCCAAATAGGGCGCCTTGACCGAGTGGCTAGGTGACGGCCTGCAAAGCCAGGCCTAGGTGGCGCAAGCCGAGCGCAACCGCATGGTTAAGCCATAGACAACTGGCGGAAGAGCGCTAGAAGCTGGTCACCTGTCCGTCTGAAGCCTCGGAGGTGACCAGCGGTGACCAGTTGATTTGGCCCTCAACGACAAAGAGGGCGAGGGCCCCCTGAGGAACCCTCGCCAGTTCTTCCCAAAGAGCCTACGGTCACCCTCGGGCGGAAACCTGAAGGAGCTCGCAGACCAAGCTGAATCATCGACACCAGAGTTGTGGCTTGTCAACAAGTGGGGACAGCAATTCAGTCGCAATTCAGAAAACTTTTAGGTCTTAGTGCACGCCCATGTGCACATGGTTCGCTCCGCCCCAGCGCGCGTAGTCGCCGATCGTGCCGAGCTCTGCGCCTGCCTTCACCTGCTGGCCGACCTGCACGTCGCGGCTTCCCAAGTGAGTCATGTAGTAGCTGTGACCGTCGTCCCCCTGCAAATAGATCGACCAGCCGAAGGGGCCGTGCACTCCTGAGGTGGGCCCGCCCGCTGGGTCATGGCCGGAGAAGCGGACGATCTTCCCGCTGACCGGAGCGATCACTGGGGCGCCAGCGTCACCGAAGTAGTCGAAGGCCGGGTAGCCAGACAAGCCCGCCGTCTCGTGCGCTTCACCGACCCGTGTCAGGTAGTTAGCGGGGACCGGCTTGCCAGTCGCCTTAAAGCTCTTCGGGACTGAGGAGGGAACAGTCGCGGAGGTGGCGCTCGGGACCTTCTGGGCAGCCTGGGCAGCCCTTCTGATGGCGTCCGTCTCCCTGTCCTGGCTGGCACCTCCGAGCAGTGAGGAGAGCATCGAGAAGGGGTCGGCTTTGCCGCCGTGCTGGGCGATCGAGCCCAGGTTGGAGATCAGCGCCGACTCAAGCCCGGAGCTCGAAGGGACAGCGAGCGCGCTCAGGCTCGGGGTTGTGGACAAGCCTGTGGAACCTCCGACCTTGACTGTCTTGATCGGGGCCATGCCGCCGATCTGCTGCATGAACTCGCTGACGGTGCGCGCCCAGTTGCCTTCGTCGTTTCCGTCGGAGCCGGGCGCGTAGCGGGTGACGATCTGGTCGGGGGTGCGCAAGCCGCGCGCGTAGTAGCCGTCTTTGATTCCGCGCGTGACCGTTGAGATGCCCTCCTCCCAGCTGCCGAAAGGGATCCCGGGGCCCCAGCCCCAAGCGTTGTAGCCGCCGAGGATGTGCTTGCCGAAGCCCGACTCGATCCCGGAGATCGAAACGACCAGGCGCGGGTCGACGCCGTACTTCTTCGCGGCGCCGACGAAGACACTCCCGAGTCCTGCCATCGGGGAGCCGCGCTTCTTCAGCAGCCCGTCGATCTGTCCGGCGACGTCAGGCATTAGCGACCCTCCTTCTCGAACTCAGCGACCAGCTTCTTCGCCTCCACCGTCTTCTTCGCGCCTGACTTCGTCCGGGTAAGCAGTGAGTTGAACTTGTCGAAGGCGCTCAGGTAGCGCTTCATCACCAGGTCACCGAGAACACTTGAGGGCGTCGCCTTCGCCTCGCGCAGCACCGCTTCGGGCGAGGGAAGATCGTTGCTTCCTGAGGTGGGATAGCGCTGCAGGATGGCGTAGGCGATCTGGGCCTTCTCGAAGTTGCTCAACGAGGCCTTGCCGGAGAGCAGGCCGCTCTCTGACATCTGGGGCTCGAAGGTCGGGCGATTAGTCTTCTGCTGGATCAGGTCCTTCTGCTTCTGCTCATAGATCTGCTCGCGCTTGACGATCGTCAGGAGCTCCTGGCTGAACGGCTCGCCGGGGGCGATCTTCGCCCAGGCTTTGCGCGCCTGCTTGGAGCCCTCGGCGATCTTCTCGTCCATCGACTTCTCGCCCCGCTTCTGGGCCGAGTAGTTCATCCAGCGGATCGAGACCTGCTGCGGGGTGATGCGCAGGAAGTTGCGCGCGGCGCGCGACTCAATCCCGGTGTTGCTCTGGAATGGACGCGGGGTTGCGTCGTCGCTGAGGAGCGCCTTGCCGAGACGCCAGAAGGGAATCGTGTCCCCGACCACGCTGTTGGAGAGCGTGTCCATGAACGAGACCTGACGGCCGAAGTCGTCGCGCCCCGTCGCGAGCTCGACCAGGTCTTGCACGAAGGGAGAGGCGAGCGAGATTAGACCGCGCGTGTTCTCGTCCGGCTTGCGGTGCAGCATCCAGCCGAGCAGGCCTTCCATGAACTGCAGCTTCTCCGCCGCCGTCGAGGTCATGCCGATCGGTCCGGCGTTCACGACTCGGGCGTGGGTGCCGTGGCGCGGACCCGGGGTCAGGTTGGCGTAGTAGTCGGGGACGTCGCCGAGGATGCGACGGCGGCGCTCGTCTAGCTGCGAGCCGACCTGGGCTGCGATCGCCGCCCGGTCCGGGTGCATTTTCGCGTACCAGAACGGCCAGGCGGTGGCGCCGCGGATCCAGGGCCAGACGAAGAGGAAGCGGGTGATGTTCTGCTTCTCCCAGTAGCCGAGCCGGTCGAAGTTGACCATGTACTCGTTCGCCAAGTCAGCGACCCGCTCGCGGTCGCGCACCAGCTTCGTGCTCTTGCCCTCGATCAGCTTGTGCATGTCGTCCGCCGAGGTGTAGCCGAGCTTACGCGCCTCGTAGACCCAGGCGGCGGCGCGCGGAACGCGGTCGACGTAGCTCTCGAACTGCATCACATGGCCGGGCTGGTCGGAGAAGTTCCTGCCGCGCTGGATCGCCGCCTGCATCGGGAGCTCGCCGATCTCGCCCATCACCTTGTCCCAGAGCCTGCGGTCTCCGAGCAGGATCTTCATCCCCTTCAGCATCAGCGGCGCCTTGATCCCCTGCTGGGCGAGCAGGAAGAAGACGTTGCCGATCCCGTTGGTGATCATGTAGCCGGGGACGTTCCCGTAGATCAGCGCCCAGCGCGACATCGTGGTTGCGACATCGAGCGTCTTGCCCGCCTTGTTCACCTGGGGGCGGACGGGGCGCATCAGCAGCGAGACGACGTCGGCGGGGATCACGCGCAGGTTGGGGACGACCAGCGGGTCGAAGCCGTCGGGCAGCGCCTTTGGGTCGATCAGGAAGGAGTCGATGTACCTCTTCAGCGACGCTTCAAGCTCGCGGTTGTCGCCGCCCTCGTTGCCGTCGAAGAGCCGGTGCAGATCCAGCGTCGAGGTCTTCGAGCGGATCGCCGCCTTAAGCTCAGGGCCGAGCGGGGTGCCGGTCGGGTTGACCAGGTAGACGTTGCCGGGCAGGTTCTCCGCCTCGGCGCGCGTGATCGGGCGGCCCAGGTCGTAGAGCAGGCTCTTGATCTGGTTAACGTAGGCGTAGGACTGGGCGCGCTGGTGGGCCTCCAGCACGACCGCCGGGTCTGCCTGCCAAGAACCGTTCTGCCAGGCGATCATCTGGTTGCGCTTGTGCAGCTTCAGCAGGTCGGTCTTCGTCTTGCCGAGCACGCGGCTGACGACGGGGCTGGCACCGGAGGCGAGCCCGCGCGCGAGCGGCGGCTCCATCGTCATCGGGAAGTAGTAGGCAGTGCCGCGCACGAAGGTCGGCTTGAGCAGGCCGCGGTCAACCAGCCAGTCGGCGAGCAGGTCGCGGCGGTTCTCGAACATCTCGTCGTAGCGGTCACCGAAGGTCTCGCGCAGCACCCGCTCGCGGTCCTCGGAGATCCACTTCAGCGACTCCAGCGCGCCCTGGAAGGCCGGGTGGTCGATGCCGCCCTCCATCGCCTTCTCCAGGTCTTCGAGCTTCGAGCGCAGCGCCTTCTCGCGCTTGTCGGCCTTGACCATGTTCGCCGCCTCGCGCGTCAGCTTCTCCGCCGACAGCTGCTGGTACTCGTTGAACTCCTCGGGCGTCCAGGGCTCGTCCATCACCTTGTCTTCGAGCTCCTGCAGCCGGTTCGTCACTCCGTCCAGCGAACGGTTGTAGCTGCGCGTCTCGATCGAGCGGCGCAGCGAGGTCAGCCTGGCGCGCTCAAGAGCCTCGGCGCCGCCGGGCCGCTGGATCGCCAAGTCTTCACGGCCCCAGCCTTCGCGGCCCATGTTGACCGCGATCCGCGCCACGTTCTCGTCGTCGTAGGCGCCGAAGTAGGAGTCGAAGAGGGTGCGCGTGGCAACCGGCAGCCGCTTGCCGAGCAGCTGCGTCATGCCCGCGTAGATCGAGCGCATCCAGGCCTTGATCCGGGCCATCGGAACCACGAGCTCGGGCGTCGGAGCGTGCCCCTCGTGGAAGTAGCGCTCCGCCCAGCGGGCGAACTTCTCGTGGTCGGCCTCGGTCCAGTCGGCGTACGGTCTGCCGACCTCGGTCTCGACGGCGTGGAACTCCTCCGGGTAGAGGCTATGCATCTCGTCGGTCGCGTGGCCGACGAGCTCGTGCAGGATCGTGGAGGGGTTCGCGTCCGGTGTCAGGTAAAGGATGCGCTTGCCCGCATCCGAGTCGAGGAACTGCACCGCGCCCAGCAGGTCACCCTGCCGGGTCTGGGCGCGAACTACTCCTCGCTCGGGGACTCCTTCGGCGGTGCCTCGTTCCCGGTTGATTCCTGCTGTGAGCTCGTCTCTGATCCGAGAGGCAAGTGGATCGTCCAGGGCGTCTCGGTGGAGTCCTCCTCCACTTCCGGCGAGTGTTTGTATGGGCGCAACTTCACCGTGCTGACCTCCTGTGAGCATCTCCATGTTGCGGACGGAGCCGTTGACCTCGATGCCGGTCTCGGCTTCGGCCTTCTCGATGGCCGCTCTGTATCGGTTGACGAACTTGTCGGCGTTCTTCGGCGAGACTGAAGGACTGTTGGTGCGGATCGCCAGGCCCGGGACGCCGTCGACATCGTAGTCCATGAATCCTTCGAGTCGCGGATCGATTCTGTTCAGCGCCTCGAAGAAACGAGCCCGTGTTCTCGGGTTCTTGAACGTCGGCGAGTCGATCAACAGCGTCGCCCTGGAGTTCTTGCCAGTGACCTCGCGGGTGGCCTGCACCCACTCCTGGTCGAAGGCTTTCGCGAAACGCGTCAGCGCCTGCTGCACCGAGTCGCGCGAACCGAGCACGCGCACCGAAAGGTTGATGTTCGTGCCTTGCTCCCAGCCGCCCATCCCCACCGTGACGTCGCGCAACCAGAGCCCGGGCGTGTCCTTGACGAGCTCCCTCACGGCGCTCTTCATCGAGTTCGCGACACGGCGTGTCTGCGCAGGCGTCAGGTCGTTGCCGAGCCCGAGCGGCCCGCGTGTCACCTCGAAGGTGATCTTGCGCGTGTTGTTGGCGAAGGCTTCGGCGAAGCCCTCGGGGATCACGTTGTGCGCGATCTGAATCGTCGACCAGCCAAGGGCTTGCGCCTGCGCCGGTGTCCAGTCGTTGCGACCGTCGAACCCCTCGCCGTCGTTCATCTCGTTCAGGTGGTCGGCGATCTCGTGGTACCACTCCGAGATCCGCTCGTAGAGCGGGCCGGTCGCGGCGCCCCGTCCCTCGACCTTGAAGTCCTTGCCGCGCTCGAAACCGCGCCCGGTCAGACGCTTCACCAGCTTGCTGTCGATGAAGCCCCTGTCACGGATCGCGTGCACGTCGACTGCGGACGGTGACCCTGCTCTCTTCAGGCGGCCCATCCAGGTGCGGGTGGAGCGGCCCGCCAGGGAGTCGATGAAGTCGGACAGCTTCGCCGCGATGAACTTGTCGATCTCCTCGTCCTTGACAGCCTTGGCGATCGCCTCGCCGACGACCGAGATCTCCCGGGGCCCGACCTCGCCGCCCGCGTCGAGGATGTCGATCACCTTGAGCACGGCGGTCAGCCCGCTCGAAGGGGAGGCGTTCGCCTGCGAGACGGCAAAGCCGCGCATGACTCTGTTCGCGTCCTTGCCGAACGCTTTGCGGAACATCGGCGCGTAGTGCTCGTACCAGCGCGCGAAAGAGTCGCGGCCCTCGGCGGTCGGGATCAGCGCCGTTACGCGCTCCACCCAGTCCTTGGGGCTGACGTTCCCGGCCAGCTTGAAACGCTTCCCGTCTTCGGTCGTAACCCAGAGGTCGCGTGTCGTCGGGATTCCGGTTGCTGTGCCCTTGCGCGGCTTCAGCTTCGACTTCTGCCGGGCGGCGATCTTCTTCTCGGAGTAGACGACCCTCGGAACGTGCGCGTCCTTGCGCTGGTAGAGCACGCCCACGCTCGGGATCTCGCCCTCGTCGACCAGGCGCGTCTCAAGACCCGCGTACCACTCGCCCGGGTCTCTGCCGGTCTGGCCCGCCCAGACGCGGGCGCGGGCGTCGAGTGCCGCCAGCGCGTCATCGATGTGCTGCGGGTCGGCGCCGTTCTCGATCGCCTTGTCGCGGAGTTCGGTGCGCGCCGGGTGCTCGACCGGTGCCTGCTCGACCGCCAGTCCGTCGAGCTCCTCGCGCGCGACGCGCGCCTGGGTGTTCAGCGCGCGAAGCTCTGCCTGCAGGTCGGAGCGCTGCGCGGCCTTCTCCTTGTCGCTCAGGTCGGGCTGCCGTTCGAGGTCGGCCATCTCCTGCAGCGCGTCCTTGCGCCAGTCGTTGATGTCGTCGAGCGAGTTGGCGAGACGCTCCTGCTCGTTGACGATGTTGCCGGAGGCGCGAGCGCGACGACGCACCCGCGCGCTGTCGCTCGCAGCTTCGAGGACGCGGATCCGGTTGCGCAGTCTCTTGACCCCCGGCGACTCCTTCTGCGGTGAGATGAAGGAGCGGCCGTCGAGCATCTCGCGCAGGTCGGTGACGACAGCGCGCAGCCACTCGTCGTCGGTGAAGCCCTGCGGCTTCTGCATCAGGGTCGCGAGCGTCGTCGCGTACTCGGGGTGGTCCTTCACGACCTCCTCGACGTCGCGGAAGACCGAGCGCGCGGCGGCAGGCAGACGGCGCAGCGTGCGCCGGTTCTGCGCATCGAGCAGCCGGGCGGCGCGCTTGTGCTCGGCGATCGGGAGACGGCGCAGCATCGGCGCGCGGTCAGCGAGCCGCGAGAGCAGGTCGTAGGGGCGGTTGACGGTGGCGCGGGTCAGCGGGTGCTTCGACCAGGTCTTCTCGACGCGGCGCGTACCGCCGCCCTCGACGTGCAGCAAGAGCTCGCGCGCCTCCGCCGGGTGATAGGAGAGCCTGATCGCTTCGGTCAGGGTCTTGCCGCGCAGCATCAGCCGTCCGACCGACGCGACACGCGAAGCGGGAGCGACGATGGAGATCGCGTCGGCGAGCGCGTTGAACGGGTCGTCCTGGCCGTGCTTGCGCACGTCGGCGAGACTGGCGTCCGGCCCGTAGTTCTGGACGTAGTAGTCGATGAAGCCGCGGCTGACGTCCTTCCACATCTGCGCGCGGTCGGCGGCCGGGGTACGCGGATCAGCGGCGAGCATCACGAGCCCGCCCACCTGTCCGAGCCCGCGCAGCGACTGGATGCCGCCCTCGACCGTCTTCGGGACGGCGTGCAGTGGGTCGGTCGCCAGCGACTGCGCAGCGAAGCCGCCCGCCGCGAGC
>Ga0157378_10006476_pt1 | contig 10241 bp, 8 predicted proteins | sample M65metaG_FD_115309 | JGI IMG/M metagenome (GOLD analysis project Ga0157378, IMG submission 115309) | Miscanthus rhizosphere microbial communities from Kellogg Biological Station, Michigan, USA - M6-5 metaG | ecosystem: Host-associated > Plants > Roots > Rhizosphere > Soil | place: USA: Michigan...
ACGACGTCTCGATCGCGACGCTGCAGCAGCCCGGCGAGCCGGCGCCGGAGGTGCTGGCGGGCGCCCGCGTCCACACCCTGCGCAGCACCAGCTACCGGATCGCCCGCACCAACCAGGACACAGAACGTCGCCACGCCCCGCCGGCCCCCGATCCCGAGACCGTGCTCGACCTGCGCCGGGTGCTGCTGCGCGAGCGGCCGCAGATCGTCCACGCCCACAACTGGATCGTCCACTCCTACCTGCCGCTGGCGCGGGAGGCGCAGAGCGCCCTCGTCCTCTCGCTCCACGACTACGGCCTCGTCTGCGCAACCAAGCGGCTGCGGCGCAAAGACCACGTCTGCTCGGGGCCGGCGCCGGTCAAGTGCCAGCTCTGCGCCGCCGAGCACTACGGCCCGGCCAAAGGGCTGGTCGCCGCCTTCGGCACCCGCTCGAGGGAGTCGCGGCTGCGGCGCAACGTCGACGTCTTCCTCCCGGTCAGCTCCACCGTCGAGGAGCTCTGCCGGATCCGCGGCGAGGAGGCCTCGCGGGTGATCCCCAACTTCATCGGCGAGCTGCCGGCGCCGGTACCCGGCGACCCGCGGCTGGCCCAGCTCCCCGACGAGCCCTTCGTCCTCTTCTTCGGCGACGCCACCGTCGACAAGGGGGCCTGGCACCTGGCCGAGACCTACCGCAAGCTCGCCAAGCCGCCGCCGCTCGTCCTCGTCGGCCGCTGCTACATCGACGAGCTGCGCGACCGGCCGGGGGTGCACCCGACGGGCGCCTGGCCGCACCGGCTGGCGATCGAGGCGCTGCGCCGCTCCCTCTTCACCGTCGTCCCCTCGCTCTGGCCGGAGCCGTTCGGGCTGGTGGCCCTGGAGACGGCGGCGGCCGGGAAGCCGACCGTCGCCTCCGACATCGGCGGCCTGCGGGACATCGTCAGCGACGGCGAGACCGGGCTCCTGGTCCCGCCCGACGACCGTCCGGCGCTCGGCGCGGCGATCCGGAGGCTGAGTGAGGACGCGGACCTGCGGGAGCGGCTGGGCGCGGCGGCCAAGCAGCGGGCGGCGACCTTCAGCCCGGAGGCGATCGTCCCCCGCTTCGAGGAGGCCTACGAGCTGGCGATCGCCAGGCGGCAGGCGCGATGAGCGGCTCGGCGAGGCTGCGCCGCGAGGCCTACTTCCTGCTGCACCGGGCGACCGGCAGCAGGCTCGGGTCCCACTACCGCGAGTTCTCACGCCAAGACCGCGAACGCTCCTTCCCGGAGCCGGGGGCGCTGCTGGCGGAGACGCTGGAGCACGCGGTCACCACCGTGCCCCACTACCGCGGGACGGTCACCCCCGGCGAGATCCGCGAAGACCCCTTCGCCGCCCTCTCCCGCTTCCCGGTCCTCGACCGCGAGACCGTGCGCGCGAGCGGAGCGGCGCTGCTCTCGGAGCAGGGCGACCGCCGCCGGTGGGTCGAGAACACCTCCGGCGGCTCGACCGGGGAGCCGGTGAAGCTGCTGCAGGACCCCGACCACCTGGCCCGGACGGTGGCCGCGCGCGAGGTCTACTCGACCTGGGCCAGGGGCGGGCTCGGCGAACCGGAGCTCTACATCTGGGGCTCGGAGAAAGACCTCGAAGGCGGCACCTCGCTGCGCGGCCGCTTCGGCACCTGGCTGCTGCGGCGAACGCTGCTGAACGCCTTCCTGCTCACCGACGAGACGATCGAGGCGATCCTCGGGCAGCTGCGCGAGGGACCGCCGCAGCTGGTGATCGCCTACGCGCAGGCGGGCTACGAAGTCGCCCGCTTCGCCTCCCGCAAGGGAATCGAGGTGCCGCCGCAGCGGGGGGCGATCGCCACCGCGGGGACGCTCCACGACTTCATGCGCGAGCAGCTGGAGGAGACCTTCGGCTGCCGGGTGCTGAACCGCTACGGCTCCCGCGAGACCGGCGACATGGCCGGCGAGTGCGAGCTCCGCACCGGCCTCCACGTCCTGCCCTGGAACTGCCACGTCGAGGTGCTGGGGCCGGAGGGCGAGCCGGTCGGGCCGGGCGAGGAGGGCGAGATCGCCGTCACCGGCTTCACCAACCGGGCGATGCCGCTGGTCCGCTACCTGATCGGCGACCGGGGTCGGCTGCCCGCGGGCGAGGTCAAGTGCCCCTGCGGCCGCCGCACCCAGATGCTGGCCGAGGTGACCGGGCGCAACGTCGACATGTTCCTCGGCCCTGAGGGGCAGATGGTCGACGGCGAGTACTTCACCCACCTCATGTACTTCCGCCCCTGGCTGCGCCAGTTCCAGGTCGTGCAGCGGGCGCCCGACGAGGTCGTCTACCGAACGTCGGGCGAGCCCGTCCCCGCCGCCGACCGCGAGGAGATCGAGGCGAAGACGAAGGCCGTGCTCGGACCGGGCTGCACGGTCGTCTTCGAACGGGTGGAGACGATCGAGCCGAGCGCCTCGGGCAAGCTCAGGTACACGATCCGCGAGTTCTGAGCGCGACGCTGCCGCGAACCAGGAAGAAGCCGGCAGCGAGGACGCCGACCACCTTGCCGAGCGCCCAGCCGAGGCCGGCGCCCTCGAGCCCCAGCGGCGGCAGCAGGAACCAGGTGCCGGCGATCGAGACGACGAGCATCGCCCAGGTGGCGAGGGCCGCGTCCTGGAGCCGGTGGCGGACCCGCAGCACCGCCAGCGACAGCTGCAGGATCGAGTCGAAGACGGCGGCGGCGATCAGGATCAGCAGCAGGGTGTCGCCTTCCTCGGCGTAGTCGGGGCCGAAGAAGCCGAGGATCGTCGGCCCGGCGACGATCAGGACCAGCGCCGGCGGCCCGGCGAGGAGCAGGACCTGGCGGGCGGCGCGGCGGACGTCGCGGCCGAGCTGCTCGGGCTCGTGGGCGCCCTCGGCGAAGAGCGCGTTGCCGATCGCCGGGGCGATGAAGAAGAGGGCGCTGGCGAGCATGAACGTGGTGTAGAAGTAGGCGTTGTCTTCGGGGCCGAGGCGGGCGGAGACGAGCACCGGCAGCAGGTAGCTGGAGGCCTGGGCCCCGAGGTTGATCGACTGATGGCCGGCGATCAGCCCTCGCATCTCCCCGAGCTCCTCGCGCCAGCCCGCCAGGGTCGGCCGGAAGTCGTGCCCGAGGGCGGGCAGCTCACGGAACAGCGCCATCAGGTTGATCAGCAGGAACGAGGCGTCGAAGACGATCAGGATCCAGGTGGTGCCGTCGAAGGGGACGACGGCGGCGAGCGGCACCAGCCCCGTCCGCACCACCCCCGCCAGCGTGTTGCGGGTGAAGGAGAGCTTCGCGTGGCGCTCGGCGATGCAGGCGTAGTCGATCACCAGCGAGCAGGCGACGCCGATCACCCCGAGCGGCACGAGGAGGAAGGCGGCCGGGTGCAGGCCGCCCTTCAGCGCCGGGATCAGGGTCGGCAGCAGCACCGCCGCAACCGTGCCGCCGACCAGGCTCGCCAGCGCCGCCAGCGCCAGCCCGGTCGTCACCGTCCGCGACCACTCCTGGCCCTCAGCCCGTGAGGCCAGCCGCGAGACGAAGACCTGGCCCAGCCCGAGGTTGGTCAGGACGGAAACGAAGACCATCGCCGAGACCAGCGCCGCCGCGCGCCCGACTTCGGTCGCCGACAGCGTCCGCGCCGCGATCAGCCAGAAGCCGAAGCCGAGCAGCGACGTGACCACGGTCGTGCCCATGATGTAGAGGCTGTTGCGGAAGAGGGACTGCTCGCCGAGGCGCCTCAGCCGCTGCCAGCCCTGGGCGAGGCGAGAGGGATGCATGATCCGGAGCGATTCTGTCAAGTGCGGGTGGCGGAACCGATGCTCTTCCTATGCTGCGCCCCATCGAGGCCACCACCCCCCAACCGGAGACCATCCGCCTCCAGCCCACGCGCGGCTTCAGCCGGGTCCTGGCCCCTCGGGAGCTGTGGCGCTACCGCGACCTGGCGGGGCAGATCGCCCTGCGGGACATCACCGTCCGCTACCGGCAGACGGCGCTGGGCGGGGCCTGGGCGGTGCTGCAGCCGATCGGGTTCATGGTCGTCTTCTCGCTGATCTTCGGCAACGTCGCCGGGATCTCCTCGAACGGGCTCCCCTATCCCCTCTTCAGCCTCTCGGCGCTGGTCCCGTGGACCTTCTTCTCGACCGCGCTGATGCTCGGGTCCGACAGCCTCGTCAGCAACGCCGCCCTGGTCTCGAAAATCTATTTCCCGCGGATCTTCATGCCCGCCGGGGTGATCGTCGCCGGCTTCGTCGACCTGGCGATCTCGCTGGTCATCCTGCTGATCATCGTCTTCTCCTGGGGCTACGCGCCCTCGGTGGCGATCCTGACCCTGCCGCTGCTGATCGCGATCGCGACGGCGGCAGCGCTGGGGACGACGGCGGCCCTCTCGGCGATCAACGTCCGCTACCGCGACGTCCGCTACGTCGTCCCCTTCGCGATCCAGATGTGGCTCTTCATCAGCCCGGTCGTCTACCCCAGCAGCCAGATCTCCGAGCCCTGGCGCACGCTCTCGGCGATCAACCCGATGGTCGGCGTCGTCGAAGGCTTCCGCTGGGCGACCCTGGGGACCGGTAACGCCCCCTGGGATCTGATCGGGATCTCGGCCGTCTCCGCCGCGGTGATCCTCGCCGCCGGCCTCGCCTACTTCGACCGCGTCGAGCGCGCCTTCGCCGATTTCGTCTGAGATGAGCAACGTCGCGATCGAGGCCCATCAGCTGGGCAAGAGCTACACCCTCGGCCTCAACCGGCGCGGCTACGGAACGCTGCGGGAGGCGGTGGTGGAAGCGGCGCAACGACCGTTCAAGCGCGGTGCCGACAAGCGCAAGGGCGACACGCTCTGGGCGCTGAAGGACCTCTCGATGACGATCCGCAACGGCGAGGTCGTCGGCCTGATCGGCCACAACGGCGCCGGCAAGAGCACGCTGCTGAAGATCCTCTCGCGGATCACCGAGCCATCGACCGGCTACGCCGACGTCACCGGCCGCGTCGGCTCGCTGCTCGAGGTCGGGACCGGCTTCCATCCGGAGCTGACCGGGCGCGAGAACATCTACCTGAACGGCTCGATCCTCGGCATGCGCCGGGCCGAGATCAGCGCCCGCTTCGACGAGATCATCGAGTTCGCCGAGATCTCCCGCTTCCTCGACACCCCGGTCAAGCGCTACTCGAGCGGGATGTCGGTTCGCCTCGCCTTCGCCGTCGCCGCCCACCTCGAGCCCGAGATCCTCCTCGTCGACGAGGTGCTCGCGGTCGGCGACGCAGCCTTTCAGCGCAAGTCGCTGGGGAAGATGAACGAGGTGGCGAAAGAGGGCCGGACGGTCGTCTTCGTCTCCCACAACCTGGCGATCATCCAGGCGCTCTGCAGCCGCGGCGTCCTGCTCGAGCGCGGCGAGGTGATCACCGACGCCCCGATCGGCGAGGCGATCGACACCTACCTGCGGACGCTGGAGCGCTCGGCCGCGACCGACCTGCTCGAGCGCACCGACCGCGACAGCCGCGCCTACGACGAGACCCTGGTGCGGCGGCTGGAGATCAGCGGGCCCTCCGGGCAGGCGAACGCGATCGTCGCCGGCCAGCCGGCCACGATCGTCGTCGAGGTGACCGAGGAGCTGCCTTCGATGGAGTGCCAGCTGACGATCGCCAACAGCCTCGGCCAGCCGATCTGCACCCTCGACAGCGAGATGTCGGCGCCGGCCGACGTCCGCGACCCGGGACTCGGGCCGCGGATCGAGTGCGAGGTCCCCGCCCTCCCCCTCGTCCCCGGCCGCTACCGGATCGACGTCATCGTCAAGGCCAAGCGGCAGATCCAGGACGGGCTGCAGGCGGCGGCCTTCTTCGATGTCGAGCCGGGGCTGGTCGGCGAGCGGCCGACCGCGGCGGCCGGGCTGGAAGGGAGCGTCGTTCTGCCCCACGTCTGGCGGCTGCCGGGATGAGCGCCCCCAGCTTCGCGATCGTCATCACCGCCTACGAAGCCGCCGCGACGATCGGCGCCGCGATCGACTCGGCGCTGGCGCAGACGCGCCCGGCCGAGGAGGTGATCGTCGTCGACGACGGCTCCCGCGACGACCTCGCCGCCGCCCTCGCCCCCTACGGCGACCGTGTCTCCCTTGTGCAGCGCGAGAACGGCGGCGGCGGCGCCGCCCGCAACACCGGCGCCGAGGCAGCGAAGAGCGAGTTCATGGCCATCCTCGACGCCGACGACGCCTACGGGCCGCGGCGGCTGGAGGCGATCGCCAACCTGGCCGCGGAGCGGCCCGAGCTCGACCTGATCGCCACCGACGCCAGCTTCGTCGTCGACGGGGTGAAGAAGGGGACTTTCCTCGAGCACAACCCCTTCCCCCGGGGGGACCAGCGGCGGGCGATCTTCGAGCGCTGCTTCCCGACCGGCTGGCCGGCGGTGCGGATCTCCGCCCTACGCGAGGCCGGCGGCTTCGATCCGGAGATGCGGATCGCCTACGACTGGGACTGCTGGCTGCGGATGATCCTCGCCGGCTCGGCCGTGGGGATGGTCGAGGAGCCGCTCTACGACTACGTTCTCCACGGCGGCAGCCTCGCCTCGAGCCGGCTGGCGAGCCTGCGCGAGCGGGTGGCGCTGCTGGAGAAGGCGCGGCGGAACCCGAACCTACGGCCCGAGGACCGGCCGGCACTTGAGCGCTGGCTCGGCGTCTACCGCAAGCAGGTCGCGCGCGGGGCGATCGAGGCGGCGCTGCAGGGCGAGGGTTCGCGCGGGGAGCTGGCGCGGCTGGCGCGCTCGCGCGACCTCGGCCTGCGGACCCGCGCCCTCGCCGCCCTCGCCGCGGCGGCGCCCTCGCTGGTCCGCCGCCTCGCCCCCTCGCCCCCGCCCCCCGAGGAGCGCTTCGGAGCATCGGATTGACCCGCTTCAGCGTCGTCATCCCGACCTACCAGCGGCGGCAGATCGTGGTCCGCAGCGTCGCCGCCCTCGCCGGGCAGACCTGCGCCGACTTCGAGGTGGTGGTCGCCGTCGACGGCTCCAGCGACGGCACCGCGGAGGCCCTGCGGGCGCTGGAAACGAGCTTTCCGCTGCGCGTGCTCGAGCAGCCGAACCGGGGCCGGGCGGCGGCGGTAAACGCCGGCGCCGCGGCCGCGGGCGGTGAGCTGATCCTTTTCCTCGACGACGACATGCGGGCCGACCCGCGCCTGCTGGAGGAGCACGAGCGCTCCCATCGCGAGGGCGCCGACGTGGTGATGGGCGACCTCCCTCTCGACCCCGACTCGCCCAGCAACCTCCTCAGCTGGGGCGTTGGCTGGTGGGCGCGGAACCGCCGCGAGCGGCTCTCCGCTCCCGGCGCCGAGATCGGGATCGCCGACCTGCTGACCGGGCAGCTTTCGATCTCCCGCGCCGCCTACGAGGCGGTCGGCGGCTTCGACGAGAGCTTCACCCGCGACGGCCTCTTCGGCGGCGAGGACCTCGACCTCGGCTACCGGCTGCTCAAGGCCGGCTACAAGATCGTCTTTAACCCACGGGCGATCAGCTACCAGCACTACGACGTCGACCCGCTCGACTACCTCGAACGCGCCCGCGAGACCGGCCGCTCGGACTGGGAGCTGGTCGCCAAGCACCCGGAGCTCTCGGCGCGGCTGCAGGGGACGCCGCGGTTCACGACCAGGCGCAGCCGGCTCCTGCTGACGCCCTTCCTGCACGCGCCGCGGGCGCTGAGCCTGCCGCTGCGGCTGGGAGCGGCGGCGATCGTCCGCAGCCGCCGCAACACGCCGCGGCTGCGCCGGCTCTTCTTCGCGGTCCGCTCGCTCGAATACCTGCGCGGGAAACGGGAGGCGGAAGCGAGGACGAGCTTCGGCGAGGCGGTCGTCCTCGCCTACCACTCGCTGTCCGACCTGCGTGAGGACAAGGTCCTCGCGCAGTACGGGATCGCGCCGGCCTCGCTCTCCGAGCAGCTCGACTCGCTCGCCGCGCGCGGCCACCGCTTCATCGACCTCGACCTGCTGCTGGCGGCGCTCGACGGCCACGCGCCCTTGCCCGAAAAGGCGACGCTGGTCACCTTCGACGACGCCTACGCCGACCTCGTCCCTGCCGCGATCGAGGTGCTGGGCGAGCGCGGCATCCCGGCCGTCGTCTTCGCGGTCAGCGGCCAGATCGGCGGGGCGAACGAGTGGGACCGCCACCTCGGTGCCGCCGAGCTGCCGCTGCTCGACGCCGAGGGCCTGCGGGCCCTGCGCGAGGCGGAGATCGAGATCGGCTCCCACACCGTCAACCACCCGCAGCTGACGAAGGTGCCGGCGGAAGTGGTGGCGGCGGAGCTGCGCGAGTCGGCGGAGCAGATCGAGGGCGCCGGGCTGCCGCGGCCCCGCTCGCTCGCCTACCCGCACGGGGAGTGGACGCCGGAGATCGCCCGCGCCACCGCGGAGGCCGGCTATGCCGCTGCTTTCACGATCGACCACGGCAAGGTCCGCGCCGGCACCGACCGCTTCGCGCTGCCGCGGATCGAGGTGCTGGCCAGCGACGGGCCCGGGCGCCTGCGGCTGAAGATCGCCACCGCGGCCTGGCCGCCGCGGCTGCGCCGCCGTCTCCTACGACTGACGCGGACGCGAGAATGACGGCCTCGATGGACCGGATCCGCGCCAGCCAGAGCCACCTCCTCCGCACCGCCGCCCAGATCCTCGGCTGGCGTGCAGTCGTGCCGCTGCGGCGGGCGCGGGCGCGGCGGCGGCTCGACCGCCTGCAGCCGGGCGCGGCGACGGTGGTGACCGTCAACTGGAACTCCTGGCCCCACCTCGAGGTGCTGATCGACGTGGTGCGGCGGCGCAGCCCGGCGGGGACTCGGATCATCACCGTCGACAACGGCTCGGTCGACGGCTCCCGCGAGCAGATCAGGGCGCGGGACGACGTCGAGGGGCTGCTGCTGCCGCTCAACCTCGGCCACGAGCTGGCGATGGACCTCGGGGTCCTGGCCGCCGAGACCGAGTTCGTGGTGGCTCTTGACGTCGACGCCTTCCCCCTCCACGACGACTGGCTGGAGCGCCTGCTGGCGCCGCTCTCCGAAGGCGCGCAGGTCTCCGGCGCCCGCCTCAACCGCTCCTACGTCCACCCCTGCTGCTGGGCGATGCGCAAGGCGCGCTTCGTGCAGCGCCACCACTCCTTCCGCTCCCATTACGTGCCCCGCTCCGAAGGGCGGGACGCCTCCGGTGACGTCGGCGAGGAGATCTCCGCCGCCGAGGCTCCGAACGTCCACTTCTTCGAGGTGACGAGCCAGCGCGGGCCGGGGGACGTTGGCACCGTCTTCGGCGACCTCGTCTACCACAACTTCTACGCGACCCGGTTCAACGCGACCAGCGAGAACACCCTCGACGGTGTCGTCGCCGTCGACGACCCGGCCAAGGCATGGGACGAGGCGCTGGAGCGGTACGTCTATTGAGGCGGCCTGCGCCCGCTGGCGAAGATCGCGTTGGGGCGGCCCCAGGTCAGCCCGAGGTGCTCAAGCCGCACCGCCGCGGCGAGGAGCGGGAAGGCGAGCGCCCGCAGCCAGACCGAGCGGGCCTTGATCCGGTCGCGGATCTCCTGCGCGGCGGCGGCCAGGCTGCGGTAGGTGCGGCGGGTCTCGATCTCCGTCAGCCCGGCCTTGGCCAGCAGCGCCTCCAGCTCCTCGGGGGTGTAGCCCTGGCGGACCTGCTCGCGCCAGGTCGTGGCGCTGCCGGGCAGGACCGGCCGCCAGTCGCGGTCGGGCACCTGCACGGCGACCAGCGCCCCCGGGGCCGCCGCGCCGAAGAGCGCCCGCAGCGCCGCCTCGTCGTCGGGGATCTCGCTCAGGCACTCGAGCGCGATCACCGCGTCGAAGCCCTCGAAGGGCAGCGGCCGCAGCAGGTCGGCGGCCTCGAACTCGACGTTGCCGAGGCCGCGCCCGGCGGCCCGCTGGCGGGCGCCGGCGAGCAGGTCCTCGCGCAGGTCGACGCCGAGCAGCCGCCAGCGCGGCCGGCGCTTCGCCGCCGTCAGGGTGAGGAGGCCGTCGCCGCAGCCCGCATCGAGCACCCGCAGCGGCCGGCCGGCGGCGTAGGCGTCAAGCGTCCGCTCGGCTTCGCGAAGGCGCAGGCGCCGGGCGGGCGCCATCAGCGCCAACCGCTCCTCGAGGACGGCCCGGACCGTCTGCAACACGCTCATCCCCCCATCAAACATGACGCCCCCGTCTGAACCGCGCGAGCGCGGCTGGACCGAGGCGCCGTGGCGGACGCGGCTGCTGCGCCGCCTGCGCATCCCCCCCGTCCTGCTGGCGCCGCTAGCCCGGCGCTCGGGTCGCTGGGCGGAGCTTGCC
>Ga0157378_10006477_pt1 | contig 10239 bp, 10 predicted proteins | sample M65metaG_FD_115309 | JGI IMG/M metagenome (GOLD analysis project Ga0157378, IMG submission 115309) | Miscanthus rhizosphere microbial communities from Kellogg Biological Station, Michigan, USA - M6-5 metaG | ecosystem: Host-associated > Plants > Roots > Rhizosphere > Soil | place: USA: Michigan...
AGGCTATAAAGTTCCGGCGTGGCGCCACCAAGTTCCTCCGGTGAAAATTTGTGCGATTCGCGCCAGGAATGACCGCTGTCGGAAGTTTCGTAGATGCTGCCCCCCGCGAGCACAAATCCGTTCTCTTTATTGACGAAGTAGATATCGTTAATCGAGTGATCGATGCCCAGTGGCCGCTCTACCCAACTGGCCCCCGCATCTTCGGTGTAAGCGACGAAACCGTTATCGCCGGCAACCCAGCCGCGCTTCGAGTCGGCAAAATATACGGCATTCAAATCTCGTCCACCCGAGGTAATTCGGGTGCTGGTCCAACCACTCTGGGCGACTCCCTGGACCGCGAACACACACACCACATATGTAGCGAGAATTATCTGGAGGTTTGTTCTCTTCATTTTGATTTCCAAAAGTCTGGCACAACCAAGCGTATTTACCAAAGCCGGCTTACAACTCTCGCAACCTGGGGCTGCGAAGCGCCACCATGAAAACAAAGATCGCGATAATCAGCCCGCCGGCGGCCAGCGTCCGCTGAACTCCGAGACGTTGAGATACGGATCCGGCGATTAGGTTGCCTATGGGCATGGTACCGACAAACGAAAGCATAAACATGCTCATGACCCGGCCGCGCATTTCATCACTGACCAGTTTTTGCAGCAGCGTGTTGGTCACCGCCACCGAACACACGAACCCAAACCCGAGCGCAAACAGGAAAACAAGCGTTAATTTGACGTTCGTCGACAGCGAGAAAAAGATAAGAGAAACAGCGAACGCGAGCCCCCCGCCGAGCACAAACCAGCCTTTGCGGCGAAAGTCTCCCAGGTAAGCAAGAAACAGCGCGCCAAAAAGCGCACCGGTGCCGGCCGTGCCCATCAAAACCGCGAGGCCCGTCTCACCCAGATGTAACACGTCGCGCGCAATGATCGGCGTCATGAATATGTACGGAGCTCCGAACAGACTGGTGACCGCCGAAATAAGCAGGAGCATGGAAACTCTCGGCCGGCCCCTTACATATTGAAAGCCCGCCAGCAAATCCCCGATGAAGACACCTTTCTGTTTCATAGAACGAGGCGGACGCGGCTGGCCTGCATCGTCGCTATCGAATTTGACGCGCATCAACGCAATCACCACAAAGGCGAATGAAATTCCGTTGGCAAAGAAGCATCCGGCGAGCCCAAACAGTTTGAAGCCAACACCCGCGAAGACAGGGCCAAGCGCCCTCGCCAGTTGGAACTGGGTTGAATTCAACGCGATCGCGTTCGCCAGATCTTCACGACCGACAAGATCAAAAACAAGCGCCATGTATGACGGCCCCGCCAGTGACATGCAACACCCGGTCACGAATGACAGGCACAGAATCATCCAGACCTGCACGACGTTCGTGACGACGAGGACCCCGAGAATCAACGCCGCCACGCCGGCGACAGCCTGGGTGTAGATGAGCAGCTTGCGGCGATCGAACAGATCGGCGAACACGCCTCCGGCCAGCGTGAAAATCAGACCGGGCGCCGTCGCCATAAAGCCATCAAAGCCAAGCCAGAATGCCGAGTTCGAGAGGTGCAACACCAGCCAGCCCTGGGCCACTGCCTGCATCCAGGTGCCGGTATTCGAAAGAAAGGCGCCCGACCAAAAGAGCCGAAAATTCCGGTGACGCAGGGCGCGAAACATTTCGCTCACGCCGCGATCTCGCCGTTTTTCAATTTTCAGCCTGGTAGACATTTAGACCTTTCTAACATTCGCCGAGTACCTGAGCCAAACGAGTTGATGAACAGTGCCACAACTGAAGGAACCAAGGTTGGAAAACCTAACCACTAAAACACACAAACCAGCGGCAAAATTTACACAAATTTTTTCGCGGCTGTTCGTGATAAGATTTTCCCTGCTCAACAAAATAACTAAAACAAAGCGGGTGGAACCAGATATGACTTGGATAAAAAAGCTGCTCAGGATTGCTTGTCCCGCGATACTGTTGTTCGTAATCTGTGTAACACTGACTATGACAACTTCTGCCCAAACTCCATCGCCTACACCGACACCGACACCGGCGGCGCCGGCTGCTAACCCTGCTGATGTAGCCACCATGGACGCAATCGTGGGTGCGCTCTACACCGTTATCTCAGGACCTGCGGGACCACGTGATTGGAACCGCTTCCGTTCGCTGTTTGCGCCCGGCGCAAGATTGATCGCCAACGGCATCCGGCCTTCCGGCGAAGTCGTTTCAAGAGTCATGACCCCGGACGACTATGCTGCGCGCAATGGACCATTTTTTGAAAAGAATGGTTTCGTCGAGCGGGAGATCTCACGGCGGACCGAACGCTTCGGCATGATTGCCCACCTGTTCAGCACCTACGAATCGCGCCATACAGCGGAAGACGCGAAACCGTTTGCGCGCGGCATCAACAGCATTCAGTTGCTGAACGACGGAAAGCGCTGGTGGATAGTCACGGTATTCTGGCAGGCTGAGGATGAAAAGAATCCCTTGCCGGCGGAATACCTCCGGGGTCGAAATTAGTCTCTGCCGTCATAACCAATCCCCCAGATCCTCAGAAGCTCGCGTAAGCCGTCTGCGAGCGAGTCTGTGAAGTCGATCATTTGGAAGAAAGATAGCGTCCAGGATAATTGCTCGAGGTCACATGGTTGCAAGAGAACCGGAATGATTCTCTCCTCGAAGCGTCGCTGCTCAAGTGCTTTCAAGAGTTCTCTCTTAACCCACATTGATTGCACGGAGTGCTGAGAAAGGACCACAACGAACCAGTCAGCTCTTTGAAGGGCTGCACCAATCTGATCGTGCCATTGTTGGGCACCCAAAATATTGACGCGGCTGTACCAGACGGGTACGCCATGACGAGTTATCGCTGCGGCCAGTCTGTCAACAAACGCTCGATCTTCAGTTGAGTGGGAGATAAAAACTTCGCGGGGTAGAGCGAACGCCATAAAAGAGAAGTTTAAGCTGCATTTTTTAGAACATTCGCAAGGCGTCGTAACTGTTCTTCATTGGCGTCATTTTCAGGAAGGTTAATGGATTGTAAACGATCAAAAATCCACGGTAGTTCATCTTTGTAGTTTTCCGAACCGCCAACGAACACCGGAACTACGCGGCGTCTAAAAGGCTTTTGGCTTAACGCAAAGTCGATGTTGCGCCTCATGAACTCTGACCCAAGCGCACCCTCAGACACGAGAACCACCATTGCATCAGATTCTCGCAAACCCTGGGCGATTTTGTCTGCCCAATTGTCACCTGGCATGATTTCACGGTTGTCATACCAAACATCGAGACCAGCTTGCTCTAAGTATGAAGCGATTTCGCCAGCCAGCGAATCGTCCTTGCTTGAATGGCTAATAAAGACTTTCATCAGGGTCACCTGTTCCAGTCGAGTATAACTGCGACCTCGTTAGTTAACAATTATTGTTGGTTAACGTCGGCGCCACGAGGATAACGGCGCGCCGCCACCGCCGCGCCGTTCGGCGACGATTTCTGCCAGGATCGCCAGCGCTACTTCTTCAGGCGAAACGGCGCCAATATCCAAACCGATCGGCGCCCGCACTTTCATCAACGCATCCGGATCGAATCCTTCTTCGCGCAGTTTTTCCAACACGATATTCGTGCGCCGCTTACTGCCGATCATACCGATATAATCCGGATTGGCTGAGGCGATCGCCCGCAGGCAGTCTTCGTCCTGCTTGTGACCCCGCGTGACAATGGCCACCGAAACGCCTCGCCCATTGCCCACCGCGTACCGCAGCCTGTCTGTCCAATTGTCCGCCGCGATCAAATCGATCGCCTGTTCCGAGGGCGCAGAAAACAGTGCGCGCGTTACAAATTCCGCGCGATCGTCGATCAAAGTAACTCGATAGCCCACCAGCGCTGCCAGACGCGCCAGCGATGCGCCCACGTGCCCGGCGCCGGCGATAACCAGACGCGGTTCGGCTTCGATCCGTTCGAATAAGAGCTGCGCTTCCGCCAAACTCTTGAGCTCAGGAGCAAATTCACCGACCCGCAACATTCGGGCGTCCTGGCGAGTGTTAAGAAATTTCGCGGCTTCGCTCGCGGCCGCTCGATTCAGCTCATCGTTGCCCAAATCCCCGTCGTGCGAACCGTCGGTTGTCACCAACAGCTTGGCCCCCGTTGACTCGCCTCCCTCAACGAATGTGACGAGGGATGCGGTGGCTCCATCGGCGAGGACGGTTCGAATTTTTTCGCTGAGATTGTCTGAAACTGATTGAGCAGTATCGGTCATGGATCGGCGCTGATTTAGAGCAGCGAAGACGGGTGGTCCCGGCGACGGCTATTTTGACGTGGAAGGCTTGAGAAGGCCAAAGGCCTCGGCGACCCGCCGAATCAACCACCATGGCCCAATCAGAAAGTAGATCGGGTTTTGAAAAAAGGCCGGCTGATTCCCTTCAATCGCATGCCCGACAAATTGAAGAATCCAGCCGCTGATGAATAATGCGAGCGCCCAACGCCAGTTGAAGAAAAAGAACAGCCACGAAACCGTGATCATCGGAATGCCGATGAAGTGACACAACTTGTTCACGGGATGCCGATGCTTGGCTTTGTAATTTTCGACGAATGAGTCGGCCATGGTTATCAACCTACTTCCGAACTCTTGATCATCTTTACGATCCGTTGCCCGCACCCGGTTCCCACACATCGATGAAAATATCCATGGTGCCGCCGCAAACCATGCCTTCTTCGCTGGCCTCGTCAGCGGTCAAAGTGAAGTGGTGCAGGGCTGGCTGTCCCGAGCGCAGAGTCTCGCGCGCTTCGGCCCACACTTCAGCTTCAACACACCCGCCGCCCACCGTCCCGGCCGTCTCACCGTTCTCGAAGAACAGCATTTTGGCGCCGCGCCGCTGTGGAGTAGATCCTCGAGTGTGCGCGACCGTGGCCACCACCACGCGTTCGCCGCGGTCAGCGGCTTCGCCAATCAACCGATATAATTCGTTTTGCGCGATTGTTCCCATGCTAGTTGCAGAATCCCATCACGGATTCGGCGTAGGCGTCGGGCTGGGGAGCGGCTGTGATTCTTCAGCCTGCGTCTTTATCTTTTGGTTCTCAATCCCCACCCGATCCGCGGTCTCCAGCTTCTTTTGCAGGCGCTCGACTTCAAGATCCGAAGTGGCGATGGCCTGCTGCAAACGGGTCTCGCTCCCCGCTAACTGATCTATCTGGCGGCGCGTGCGGTCGCGTTCATTCTCGAGACTCTTGCGTCGTTGCTCACGGGCCTCTTCCGGACGAGTGGTTCCATAACCAGCGGTCGCCCGCTCGATATTTTCCGGCCTGACGGCAAACTCAACATCTTCCAGATGCGCTTCGAGATCGGCTTTCTTCTGCTGTACATCGCGCAGTTCAGTGCGCAGCTGTGCTGAACGCTGTTCAGCGCGCGAGAGTCTTTCCAGGTCAACCAGCGAGCGTTGCGACTCTTCCATCTGACCGAGTTTGCCGGTGAGACGATCAACCTGATTACTTAATTCCCGGATGGTTCGCTTCATCGACTCGGGATCTTCTGCGGGAGCGGTATTTGAATTTGAATTGGCGTTGGCGCTTTCGGTTGGGCTAGTACTTTCGACTGACGAGTTGGTATTGGAATTATCAACCGGCTGATAGATTTCGGGATTGGTTATGCGCGGCGCTGACGATGTCCGGCGGCGCTTCTTGCGCTTCTGCGCACTGGTATCAACCAGCACAAAAGTGCCGATCAGAAAGGCGGCCACCGCCACCGTGGTTAATCTGCGAATCAAAGGTCCTGCCATTACCAACCTCCTCTACTCAAAGAGGGATGCTGTCCAATTCAAGAGGGATGCTTTGTATCAGAAGCCCGACCGTCAGGGAGGGCAACTTTAATCCAGGCTATCCGCCCTGAATCTGAAAACTTATGTCCATGGCCCTCACCGATTGCGTCAGGGCATCGACGCGAATCAGGTCAGCGCCGGCCTCGGCGTAAGCGCGCACGTCATCGATCGAATTTATGCCGGCAACCTCGATGGTAATCGATGGCGCAAGCGTGCGCGCATAATCGATCCGCTCGCGCACCTCAGTTGCTTGAATACCATGCAGCACCAGCACGCCGGCGCCGCCTTCAATGGCTTCCTTGATCTCCGATGCGCTCGACACCTCCGCGGCAATGCGATGAAGGTGGCCGATTTTTTCCTGGGCACTCCGGACCGCGGCGGCCAGGCCGCCGGCGAGTGCGGCATGGTTTGATTCGATGCAGACGCCGTCGTCCAATCCGTAGCGATGATTGACGCCACCGCCGAGCAACACCGCGTATTTTTCCAGCATGCGCAGTCCCGGTGTGGTCCTGCGCGTGTCGCCAATCTTCGCGTTGGTGCCATCCACTGCCCGCACAAATTGACGCGTTATGGTCGCGATGCCTGAGAGATGCTGAAGCAGATTCAAAGCCACGCGTTCTGCGGCCAGCATTACATCGGCATAACCGGCGGTGCGCGCGATTACCTTACCAGCGTCGACCTCTTCGCCGTCAGCGGTGAAGGCTTCGAGCTGCTGTTGCGGATCGAGCGTGACAAAAACCTCCTCAGCCGCTTCCAGACCGGCCACAACCATCTTTTCGCCGGCGACGAATCTGCCTTTCGCCCGCGCGTTTCGACTTAGCACGGTTTGGGTGGTGATGTCTCCGCGCCCCAAATCTTCCCGCAGAAACAGCCCAATGCTGGAGTAGAGCGCGCCTTCGTCAAGCCAGTTCATGACAGCGCCTCCAGCATTTGATCAAGCGTCGTGGTGCGTTGGTCGATGTCCGCCATGCGGGTGCGTAGTTCAGCCACTTTCTCAGCCGGCGCGCGATCTACGAAATCAGCATTGCCAAGCTGCGCCGTAAGCTTCTGCGCTTCCTTCTGCAGCTTCTCTTTCTCGCGCGACAAACGGGCCCGCTCCTGAGCAAAATCGATCAAGCCTTCGAGCGGGATCGCCACCTCGGCCCCACCTGATAAGACCGCGCGCGCGGCCGCTTTCGGCGCCGCCGCGCTGCCGTTAATCGAGACCTCGCCGGCGCGAGTCAATCGCGCAATCTGGTCTGAACTGGCCGCGAAGACCGGCTGCAGATCGGCTTTCGCCGCGACCAGCACCTGAATGCGATCGCCGGGCTTGATGTTCATCTCTGAGCGAATGTTCCGCACACGTGAAATCAAATCAATTACCGCCTGCATTTCAGTTTCAGCGCGCTCATCAATCGCGGCCCGGTCCGCGACGGGATAGGCCGCCAGCATGATCGTCGGTTCCGCGCCGGCGTAAGCAGGGTGGAGCTGGCGCGCATGCGAAATCGGCAGTCTTTGCCACAACTCCTCGGTCAGGTACGGCATGAACGGATGCAGCAACCGCAACGACTGCTCGAGCACCGAAATTAATCGCGCCCGCGCCTGCCGTCGCTCAGGTGTGTCCGTTTCCGCCGTAACCGTCGCCTTGGCGAGCTCGATATACCAGTCGCAGAAATCGTCCCAGAAAAAATGGTAGAGGGTCTGCACCACTCCATGAAAATCATACGTGGCCAGCCGATCGTTAACGTCGGCGGCGGTCTTGCTCAGTCGCGTTAAGATCCAACGCTCGTGCAACGCCAGAGTTTCACGTTCTGCGAAAGGATCAGTGACCGACTCAGCTCCCTCAGCGTTCATCAGGCAAAAGCGCGCGGCGTTCCAAATCTTGTTGGCAAAGTTGCGATAGGACTCGACCTGCCGTTCGCTCCAGCGCGTGTCCGTCGAACCGACCGACGCCAGCGTCAAGCGCGTCGCGTCGACACCGTACTTATCGAAGACCTCCAGCGGATCGATGCCGTTACCTTTCGTCTTCGACATTCGCTGGCCATGCTTATCGAGGACTGTTCCCGTAACGTAGACATCGTCGAACGGTTCCGGGCCGATAAACTTCAGCCCGGTCATAACCATTCGCGACACCCAGAGGAAGATGATGTCGCGCGCCGTAATCAGCACTGAGCCGGGATAGAAGGTTTCGAGATCTTTCGTCTGATCGGGCCAGCCCAGTGTGGAAAACGGCCACAACGCCGATGAGAACCAGGTGTCGAGCACGTCCGGATCCTGGGTTAATTCGCTCGTGCCGGCCTTCTGCTCCGCTTCTTCGCGCGTGCGCGCTACAAACAGTTGTCCATCCGCCGCATACCACGCCGGAATCTGATGGCCCCACCAAAGCTGACGCGAGATAGTCCAATCCCGCAGGTTCTCGAGCCAGTCCGAATAGACCTTTTCGTACGGCACTTCGGGTACGAAACGAGGTTTGCGGTCCGCGCGCAGCTTTCCCAGGGCCAGGTCGCGCAGTTCGTCCATGCGACAGAACCACTGGGTGGAAATCAGCGGCTCGAGCACGGTCTTGCAACGCTCACACTTGGAAATCGCATTTTCGTAATCAACGATCTTTTCAAGCAACTCGAGAGCTTGGAGTTTTTCGATCACCAGTTCGCGGGCCTGATATCGATCGAGTCCAACGAAGTCTGCACCTGCCGCTTCGGTCATCTTTGCGAACTTGTCGATGACTGAGATCTGTTCCAAGTTGTGACGCAGGCCCATCTCGTAATCGTTCGGATCGTGCGCCGGGGTTACTTTGACGGCGCCGGTGCCGAATTCCGATTCGACGAAATCATCCGCGACGATCTTAATTTCCCGATTCACGATTGGCAGCAGCAGAGTACGGCCGATGAAATCCTGATAACGCTCATCGTTCGGATTGACGGCCACCGCAGTGTCGCCGAGCATGGTCTCCGGCCGAGTGGTGGCCACCGTAATCGCGCCATCGCCATCTTTGAATGGATAGCGAAGATAATAGAGCTTGCCTTTTTGCGGCTCGCGCAATACTTCGAGATCCGACAGGACCGTCTGATCGTTCGGGCACCAGTTCACGATGCGATTGCCGCGATAGATCATGCCATCTTCAAAGAGGCGCACGAACGCCTCGCGCACGGCGCGCGACAAATCCTCGTCCATGGTGAAATGAAAACGGGACCAGTCGACCGAAGCGCCTTCTCGACGCAACGGGTTAAGAATCTGGCCACCGTATTCTTCTTTCCAACTCCAGACCCGTTCGACATTCTTTTCGCGTCCCAGGTCGTGCCGCGTCTTCCCTTCCTTCTTGAGCTCGCGCGTCACCATCAACTGCGTAGAAATGCCGGCGTGGTCCATTCCCGGCAACCAGAGCGCGCGCCAGCCCAGCATGCGTTTGTGCCGCGTCAGCACGTCCATCATCGTGTGCTGCAGCGCGTGGCCCATGTGCAACGAACCCGTGACGTTTGGTGGCGGAATGACGATGGTAAAGACTGGGGCCGCCGGGTCCTTATTGATTTCCGGGGCAAAATAGCCGCGCTCTTCCCAACGCGCGTAGTGAGAAGCCTCAGCTTCCTTCGGGTCGTATGTTTTGGGGATCTCCATATTCAGTTGCGGTATCGCTGACGCAAATCATTGTAAAGCACTGACTCAGAGTTTTCATACAGCGCCACTCGCGCAGATGTTGGTGGTGTTAAAGGTTAGGCTCTGAACAACTACAGAAGCGGTGGGCGAATCACTTCCGGCTGCGGATGCCTATGGCTTGTCGTTCTTTTCTCAGGCAGGCTACGGCCCAGGTGTACGCCATTTCTCGAAGTTGGCGTCCAAATCGCTTTTGTTGAGAATCTGGTTGGCAAAATCCTTGAATAAAGGGTAGTCAGCGGGCAGTCTGGTTCTGGCGTATTCGAGCACACAGTCGAAGTTCCATTGGCTGCGCGTAAAACCTGCCTCCAATAAGGCTTTCATTTCCTCTATTGCGCCGTCGTTGGATTCTCCGACGGCTTTTTTCGCAATCATGTCATAAAGAGCAATCTCCGCCGCTAGTTGGTTTATTTCCTGGCCATTCAAAGACCGCGCCCGTTCGATGTTCTTGAGCGCGTCCTTTAATTGCCCATAACATAAAAGAAAGCCTGCATAATTTGCTGCGACGACGGCGGAATTAGGATCGAGTTGACGGGCTGTTCGATACAACCAGTCCGCCTGAACATAGCTGCCTCGTTCATGCCAGAGAAAACTTGCGTAGTCCGCCGCAATCCCAGCGTTATTGGGATCGAGTTGAATCGCTTTACGATATAGTTGCTCGGCCTCAGGGCTCTTTTTCTGTACGTCCGCAAGGAAGTTTGCAAACGTATTGATCAGCACGGCGTTCCCGGGATCAAATTTAACGGCTAAACGGTACTGCGCTTCCGCTTCGTCGGCGTCTTTGAAAACGTCGAAGATGAAGATTGCAAAGTTCTTTCTGAC
>Ga0157378_10006480_pt1 | contig 10234 bp, 7 predicted proteins | sample M65metaG_FD_115309 | JGI IMG/M metagenome (GOLD analysis project Ga0157378, IMG submission 115309) | Miscanthus rhizosphere microbial communities from Kellogg Biological Station, Michigan, USA - M6-5 metaG | ecosystem: Host-associated > Plants > Roots > Rhizosphere > Soil | place: USA: Michigan...
ACAACGTCCCAGCCGCGCGCAACGACTTCATGGGCCGCTGGGAGTGCCCCATACCCACTTCTCCGGCCTGCAACGCCAACTGCATAGGCTGCATCTCCTTTCAGCCGGAAGACGAAACGATTGTGTCTCCGCAAGACAGGCTGCAGTTCAAGCCTACAGCCGAGGAGATCGTAGAGTTCACCGTGCCCCACCTCGAGACCGCTCCCTACCCCATTGTTAGCTTCGGGCAGGGCTGTGAGGGCGAACCGCTGCTGATGTGGGAAACCATCAAAGATGCGATCACAGAGATACGCAGGCACACAAAAAAAGGCAGCATCAACATCAACACAAACGGCAGCAAGCCAGCTGCCGTGGAAGAACTGATGAAGGCCGGCCTCGATAGCATACGCGTGAGCCTCAACTCAGCCCGGGCCGATATCTATACCAAATACTACCTGCCCAATAACTACCGGTTTGAAGACATTGTGGAGAGCCTGCGCGTAGTGCGCAAGTACGGAGGATGGGCGTCCATCAACTACTTCGTATTCCCCGGCATGACCGACAGTGTAGCTGAATACGAAGCCCTGCGCGAGCTCATAGCCACCACCGGCCTGAATATGATACAGTGGCGCAGCTTCAACATAGACCCCGACTGGTACCTGGGTAAAATGAACATTGGTGATACCGGCGAATGCATGGGTATGAAACAAATGCTGGACCTCATACACGAAGAATTCCCCGATGTGAAATATGGCTACTTCAATCCTCCTATTGAGCGGATGAAGAATTTTGATGAGGCGTTTGCGCACTAATTTTCTGCCTTCAGGAACCTACGTACCTTGCCCCTCAGATGCACCAGGTAAATCCCAGCAGGCCATGCCGACACATCAACGGACAGGTTATTTGCACTTGTGGTTTCCCGCTTGTACACGCGGCCCAGCAGGTCAAAAATGATCACTTCTCCTAACGAACTGCCCGAAGTAATAACGACGCCCTCGTGCCCGGGATTGGGCGCTATGCTGATTGCCTGCATTGCGTTTGTATTGTGTTGCCGCAGTGTGCCGTCAACGCAGGATTTCACATAAATCTCTTTTGAGTTAAAGCCTGTGCCGCAGGATGTGCTTACCAGGTAAAGTACCGTATCCAGACCTACGGATACACCTGTAACCACACTGTCGGCTACTGTGGCATGGGAGTTGCTGGCCGTCCAGGTACCGCCGGCCATGGAGTCGGTGAGCATTATTGTATCACCTATGCACACGGTATCTGGCCCGGCAGGAGCGGGAACTTCCATAACCGTACACACCAGTGCGCGCACACGCTGGTTGCCCACATCGCCAAAATAGACAACGCCTGAAGGGCTGATCGTAACACCAGCCGGAGAGTGCACCAAAGCCGCTGTGGCGTGTCCGCCATCGCCGCTAAACCCTGGAGTGCCCATGCCTGCTACCGTTGTAATGATGCCGGCTGGAGACACTTTGCGCAAGCGGTTGTTTTGCAGGTCGCCTATATAAAGGGTGCCATCTGCGTCCACGGCAATGCCCTGTGGGTGCTTTATCATTGCGTCTGTTGCAGGGCCGCCGTCGCCACCATACCCGCCCGTGCCATTACCGGCAACAGTGCTGATGATGCCCGAAGCATCCACTTTGCGGATACGGTTATTAAAGCAATCCGCGATGAACACATTGCCCGATGCGTCCACAGCCACTGCAGCGGGATAATATATTTGCGCTGCCGTTGCCGGACCGCCATCCCCTCCAAAAGCCATGGTGCCATCGCCCGCAAACGTGGTCACAACGCCTGCCAGACTAAGCACACGGATACAATTATTAAGAAAGTCGGCTATATACAGGTTCTCAGCATTGTCCAGTCCTATACCACTGGGAAAGTTGAACTGCGCACTGGTGGCCGGGCCGCCATCGCCGCCATAACCGGCAATGTGGTTGCCCGCTATGGTGCTGATGATGCCGGCGGGCGTCACCTTGCGTATCACATGGTTGTCGTAGTCAGAAATGATAAGGTTGTTGTGCACGTCGATGATTACCCCAACGGGCTGGTAGAGTTTTGCGGCAGTCGCCTGCCCACCATCACCCGAATAGCCGGGCATATTGCTGCCGGCCGCAGTGGTTATAGTACCAAACGGATCCACCTTTCTTATGCGGCTGTTGAAGTAGTCGGACAGATACATATTGCCCGCCGCATCGAAGCAGATATTGAAGGGCTCATTCATTTTGGCCGCAGTGGCGGCCCCGCCATCTCCGCTAAATCCTGCGGTGCCATTGCCCGCGACAGTAATGATATCTTGCGCCTGTAGCGCCGTGAAGGCCATGAGCACGCACAATAAGGCCAGCAGGTTTTTCATAAGGTCTTTTTATTATAGATGATGCGTTACAAATATAACGAAAAAAGGGAGGGAGTATAGAGAGCAGATAGAAGTATATCCTGACCATGGCTTAACGACTAGGTCCCCATTCGGATTTGAGGGTGATGATATCGGCAGAATCAATTGACGTACCATCTTTGTAAATCAGCGATTATTACATTGGCATTATCTCATTCCATGTACATTTTAAGAAAAACACCAAGGTGTTTTCGTGCACAATTTTATATTTTCACAAAATGAACCAGTATCGATTTGATGCTTTTATTTCATACTCTCACACTGATTGCGGGAAAATTTCCGAGCAAATTCAGAAGGGGATAGAGAATATTGGAAAGCCATGGTTTAAGTTAAACAGGCAATTGAATGTATTTAGAGATGAAACAAATCTGACGGCTAGCCCGGAATTATGGTCCAACATTGAACAGGCATTGAGTAACTCTAAATACTTCATCTTACTCGCCTCACCGTTGGCTTCAAAGTCTGTCTGGATAGGCAAAGAAGTGACCTGGTGGATCACGAACCGGGATGTGAAAAGTCTGTTCATAGTTCATGTTAGCGGAAACATTAAGTGGAGTGCTGACGACAACGATTTTGATTGGGAAGTGACCAATTCTCTGCCTTCAATTTTAAGAGGCCACTTTGCGCAAGAACCATTTTGGGGTGATTACACTTTTTTCAATGAAGAACCAAATAGTGAAAAACAATCAAAAGAAGTCTTCAAAAAGAACATCATAAAAATTATTGCTGGTATAACCGGGAAAGACATTCGAGCTATTGATTCTGACGAAAAGCGGAAATTGAATGTCGTCAGGCAGTTGATGGTTGTTATCGGTCTCGTCCTGCTATTCTTGGTTGGTTTAGCCGCTATGCTGTTTTTAAACTTTAGAAAAGAACACCAATTGGCTCTTGAAAAGGGTGAGTTAGCTAAAACACAGCAGAACCTGGCGAGCTTGCAACAACGGGTGGCTAAGTCAAATTTCTTAATTTCTCAGGCTAACACACTTGTTTCGACGAATTTTAATAAAGCACTCGTACTTTATGCTAACGCATACTACCTTAATCCGGATACGCTGAATTTCAGGATCTTAGATTCATTTTATGAAAAATGCACTCAGTGCTATGAGAATCGGGAACTTCAATTCCGGGAGTATTATGGGATCTTTAATACATTTAATAAAACATTGCGGCCCAATTTCATCTACCCATTAGACACTGTTATATATGATGGCAAGATACACTACGACCAGAATGATAAAATAGACACATTCAGAAATAAGTCTAAACACAAACTGATTGACTTTTCTCTTGTCAATGGACTCGTGATAAAGAGAATGAACGACAAAATATATAAGTTCGACCTAAATAATGTCAAACTTGATTCGATTAGTTGTCCTGATCTGGAGCTATCTGAGTGTCATTACTTTGAGGCTCATAACAAAATGATAATTATCTCAAAGAAAACGCAAAATACCATCAAGAAATCAGGGCTATTCGTATTGGACGTTGGTACGATGAAATTAAGTCAAATAAGTAGCACAGATTGGGCAAAAGATAGCATGTTCGATAAATACATTAATGAGAACGACCAGCAGAGAACGTTCCAGCTATTTTTTCCGGAAGATAGAGATTTTTTTGTCGCATATTTCAGAGGCCAAGGATTCCAAATTAGCGATGGCAATCAAGATAATGATGACCTAATGACATTTAACTATATTTATCCTTTCGACACTAAAGCTTCTAAGACCGTCAATATTTCGAGCAAGCTGATTGAGACCCAGGATTTTATCAATATCGAATCCGTTAGCCCGGATAATAACCAAATAATTTTAGAGTCAACCAATATGGGCAACAACGGGATGGTTGACCAGGTTTGTATAGATATAAATGAAAATAAAAGCCGGGTGCTCTATTCTGATCTCAGGGATGGAAACAGTGGTTCGGATGCAAACAGCGGTTCAAAAGGATGTCCTATTGTATTTCATTGGATGAAAAGATGGTTAAAAATGGATTCTTTTAATGGTGATGCCGGCAAAAAATTAGATACAATGATTCTTATGCTGGGATACCTAAATGGCCACATAGGAGTTCAGCAAGATTCGCATGAAATAGACTACCAGGTAAACGCAACATTCGAGGGTTTGTCGTCTTTGTCGTACAATGAAGATTATATTATCGGTGGAACAGAAGACGGGCATCTGATAGTTTGGAGAAATGACGTTAAAAATTCATATAGCCACGCGGAATCTGGAGGGTTTACTTTTATTAGAACTATACCACTTTCTTCCTCACCGATAGTTGCCATAAAAACACATTTAAATTACATGGCCTGCGCTGATGAAGCGGGTGCGGTTTATATCTTTAATATTGCAGATCATAAAAATCTCTCTTCAGACACTGCGATTCTAAAAAAACAAATTGCCAGCATGGAAATTGATAAATTCCCAGACGAAATCAATTAATAATTCATCAAGAGATTTAAGATCCAAATTCGATCCTGCCCCCCGTTGCAAAGATTTGCGGCAAATATCAAAAAACGGGCATACGAACGTTCTCCGGTATATGACCAGTGGTTACAGCCGCACAATCAGGGCGGTGATTGCCGCGGTATTGGTAGTGACGGAGCTTTCTGTTGATAATCAATTGATCTTGGGAACAATGGTAGCGCTTGGCATATTAACGTTCGCCTGCATCGCTTTTGTATTCTGTTGCTGCAGTGTGCTATCAATGCAGGACTTCATATAAATCTCTTTTTGAGTTAAGGCAGGCGCCGCAGGAAATGCTTTACCAGGTAAAGTAATGCATCCAGACCTACGTGCATACCGGTAACCATACTGTCTGATAAAATGGCATGAGGGTTACTTGCCGTCCAGTAGCTCGGCAATGTAGTCGATGAGCATTATTGTATCACTTACGCACGCGGTATCGGGCCAGGCACACGAGGGCACGCACCTAAAAAGCTGAAATAATTCTCAGAAGCAAACCCACCTTAGAATTCGTGCTAAGAGTAAAGCCCTTAGTAGCTGATTATCCGGCACGGTGTGGCCGCTTCCCGAACCATTCTATCGAAGATTCAGAACATTAGGAGGAGGTAATTTATTAGTAAAATGCCGCTATTTAACGGTATTATTAATAATTAGTTTCGCATAAATTTGTTCTTAATAATATCACATTGGCTTTTGGAAAGCATTTTGATATTGTGCGTGAAATAAATATTTAATTGAAATGTACTTTCCGGAAAAAGTATGAAGGAACAAGCAGAAAATCCTAAAAAAGAGTACGCACCCGGTAGCCGAAAAGGGAAAAGAGTAGGCACGAATTCGCATAAATATTCAATAATATGTCAGTAAACAATTCATCACCGTTGGGCCTCGTGGCCAAAAATGCAGTCCAGGTAGCAAACTCAATTTTTAGCCAGGTAGCTACAAAGTACTGGCTCGAAGTAATATCAATCCCCGCAGGTAACAACACCCGCCTGTGGCTTTTCGCTAGCGGCCAATGGAACCACATGAGCGCAACTCCTGAGATTGTGTCTTCCGTCCAGAGCGCTTTCGCCAATGGAAGCAATATGGAGGTAGTTGTATGGACCGACGCGACTAATGCCATCAATGGCCTTGTTGTAAGGACGCCATAACCAATTTTGTTAGCCCAAAATACACGAGGCTGTCTCCAAAAGGGGCAGCCTCATTTTATTATACGGGTATCTTATAGTCTTGCGGATGAAAAAGAGAAGGTTTTATACTTCAACTAAACAATTCCAGCCTGGGCTTTTTCATCCCACCCAAGGAAAAACTTGTTTTTCCCAAGATTCCATAGGGGCCGCTTGATAATAGAAGTATGGGCCATCATCAGAGCGATGGCTTTATCCGGGTCGGTGATAGAAGCCCGTTCCTCTTCGGGCAGCGCCTTGAAGGTTGTGCTCCTCCTATTGATGACCTTGTCCACCGGAAAGTGCTGCAGCCAGATTTCGATGGTGCCGCGATCAATGCCCAGTTCTTTATAGTCGTGAAATTTGTATTTAGTTTTCCTGCTATCCAGCCACTTAAGCGCCTTCTGCATGGTGTCGCAGTTCTTTATCCCGTAGATCGTGATCATAACGCAAATATAAAGTCCCGGGCCGGCGGCAACTTATTTTCGGAAAAAAATGATAAATTCGTTTTGTACCCCCAGCTTCTCTAAGACCTTATGAAAGAAATGAGACCTAATAAAAATTGCCCGCCCCGGCGAGCAATATCCTTTTTCCATTGGTTGCTCCCCTGTTTCCTGTTCCCTTTTCTTAATAACGCATATGCGGGCCCAGCCGATGCTGTCGTTTTTAGCAATCCGTCAAAAATTGAACACATTACCAACAACATTGCCTGCCTCATGGATCCAGGGCACAACCTGTTACCTGCCGACGTCTTCAGCAGCAACCATTTTGAAGAACTAAAGAAAGGAACGCCCAACTTCGGTATCACTAAGTCTATTGTCTGGCTACGGATAAGGGTACGAAATGAGACCAGCGAGCCGGCAGTGCTGAAGCTCTCGAATCCAGGTATCGACAGCATTAGCTATTACGAGCCGGGCCAGAATTTTCCCATTGTAAATATGGGCCTCGCCTACCCTTTCTCCCAGCGCCCGTATGAAGCCAATTACCTCTTTGATGTGCATTTGCCGGCCCATACAGAAAAGTATATCTACTTCCGGCTTTCTACCGCCGGGCCGCTTATCGTTCCCATCTCCATAGGTGGCCGCCAGGCCATGGCTGACCAAACCCAGGACGAAGACATATTCTGGGGCATATATATAGGCATTATGATAGCTATGATGCTATACAATTGTTTCGTTTATGCTACTACCAATGATAGCGGCTACTTCTATTACATCGTTTATGTGCTTGCGGTACTGCTCACACAGGTTACACTGTCGGGATATTTATTCCTTTGGCTGCAGCCTGCAAATGCTATGGCGGCAGAGAGCTGCATGTTCCTTACTCCCATTTTGGTGGGCGTTGCGGGCATTATGTTCATCAGGAGTTTTCTGAAGGTGCGGCGCTTCACCCCTGCTATCAACAAAGGTTACACCGTATTTATCGCAGGCTACATTTTGGCGGCAGGCTTATGCATCGCCGGACTCAGTAAGGCAGGCTTCACGCTGATTGATATCCTGGCCTCAGTCGTTTCGCTATACATGCTCACCAATGCAATTATCATTGCGCGAAAAGGCTATCGCCCCGCGACCTTCTTCCTGGTGGCATGGGGTGTATTTCTCACAGGCGTCTTCATCTTCGTATTCAAGAACTTCAACCTGTTACCGTACAATAATTTTACGGTTTACACTATGCCTGTAGGGTCTGCTATGGAGGTTTTACTACTCTCATTTGCCCTTGCCGACCGTATAAATACCTTGAAGAAAGAAAAGGAGAATTCGCAAATGCGTATGGTCGAAGTGGTACTGGAGAACGAGCGCATTGTAAGGGAGCAGAATGTAATGCTGGAAGAGAAAGTAGCCGCACGCACCGAACAGCTATGGGTGGTCAACGAAAGCCTGGAAAAAGCAATGACGGATCTGCAGGAGGCACAGGCGCAACTGGTGGAGTCTGAAAAGACAGCATCGCTCGGACTACTCACAGCCGGCATAGCACACGAGATCAACAACCCCATCAACTTTGTAAGCTCGGGCATCAAGCCGCTGAGCAGGGATGTGCAAATCATGAGCGATGCCCTGGACAGGCTCGAAAGTATTGCGCTGACAGAAACAAGCTCCCAAGAGCGGCGCAAGCAGATTGACGAGTTAAAAACTGAGGCCGATCTTGCATACGTAAAGGAGGAGATGCGAGGCATCATGGCCATGATCAGCGATGGCGCCAGGCGTACTGCCGATATTGTGCAAGGGCTGCATGTCTTCTCGCGCGTGGATGAAAGCGGGCTTAAAGAAACCAGTATCAATGATGGTCTTGATGCTACCCTGGCGGTAACTGGCAGAATGCTGAATGCCACCATTACAGTGGAAAAGAACTACGGCGAATTGCCACCTGTAACTTGCTATCCGGGCAAAATAAACCAGGTGTTTCTCAACACCATCACCAATGCCATTTATGCGGTGCATAAGAAATACGGCTCTGCAAAGGGAGGCCGTATAACTATTGAAACCATCTGCGAAGGAGGCAATGTGCTCGTAAAAATCAAGGATAACGGTATCGGTATGGATGAAGAAACGCGGAGAAAAATGTTCGATCCTTTCTTTACTACCAGGGCGCCTGGTGAAGGGGTGGGCCTTGGCATGTCTATAGCATATAAGATCATTGCCAGCCACGATGGCAAGATTCAGGTTACTTCTGTGCCGGGCCTGGGGGCAGAAGTAGTTATTAGCCTGCCTATACTTGGCGCAGACTGATCTCGCTTCAAACTTCTGCGCAATCATGCGCTGAGCAGTTCAATGAGCCGTCTGCCGTTGTCCAAAGCCACGCCGTTCATGGTATTGTTGAAGAAGGCCCATACATGGTGGCCTGCGCTGGCCCACTTGCGAAACTTAATCGCGTACTCCTGAAGCATCTCATCAGAATACGAAGATGCATACAGCCGGCCAGGGCCGTGAAACCGCACATACACATGATCTGAGGTTACTTTTTCAAGGTACGGATAGCCCACGCCAGACTGGGCAATGACCCAGGAAATATGATACCGCTTGCACAGCTTGATGGCTTCATCGTCGAGCCAGGACTTATGCCGGGCCTCTAAAGCAAATTCATAGTGCTTGTAATCGCTTTTCAGGATATCAAAAAAGGCTTTGATCCGCACCGGATCAAACGCCAGTGAAGGCGGCAGTTGAATCAGCACAGGACCCAGCATGTGCCTGGCCTGTTCAAATGATTTAAAGTACCGTTGCAATCCATCCTCAGCCTCATGCAACCTTTTGATGTGCGTGATATAACGGCTGAGCTTGGGGCAAAATTTGAAGGTGTCCGGCACCTGCGCCATCCACCCCGCCACAGTGGCCGGGCGGGGTAAGTGGTAAAAGCTCGAATTGATTTCGGTGGTGTCAAAGTACTGAGCGTAGAATGACAGCCACTCCTTCGACTTCAGCTCTTCCGGATAGAACAATCCTTTCCATTCTCCATAACTCCAGCCCGACATGCCAATGTGGAAGTGCTTATTCACTGTGGTATGTTCACAAATTTCGTTCCCCCGAGATACTATGGCATAGTTTTATAAAGAAGGAACAGGAACATATAAATTCATAACAATGAAAAAATTATCATTAGCCGCGATTACAGTAATGCTCATTTCATTAAGCAGTTGCCAGCTAGCAGAGGGCATCTTTAAGGCCGGCGTATGGGTCGGCGTACTGGTTGTAGTAGGTATCATTGCCCTTATTATCTTCTTAGTGTCAAAAGCAGCAGGAAAATAGTCTGTATCACCAGAGGGCTACACTTCCCCGGGCGGCATTTCGCCCGGGGATGCATGATCAATAGGAGCCGGTATTATGCACATTGTTTGCTTTCGTACCCGTATCGTTCACATTCGTCTTAGCTGTGTCACTTGATGGGTTATCACCGCCATTGGTCACCGGGGCAGTGCCATTTACGTTTGTCGAATCTATGGGCACCTGGTGCGCCTTATTCCCGTCGCTGTTACAACCATAAAGGATACATAAAGCCGTTAGAGGCAAGAAGAGCAACTATTTCATTGGAAAGATATTTTTGTTGTTAATCAATAGTGATCGATGCTCAAAAATATCAGGCCAGTGCCTCGGCCAAAGCCGATGGCATGAAAATTGAGTAGAGTGCTTCAAAAAAAAATTATGGCACTGACTGAAAAAGCAGGTGAAATAGTAAACGACCTGATAAAGATCAACAACGACAGAATTGAGGGGTACACGCGCGCATCGAAGGAA
>Ga0157378_10006483_pt1 | contig 10232 bp, 8 predicted proteins | sample M65metaG_FD_115309 | JGI IMG/M metagenome (GOLD analysis project Ga0157378, IMG submission 115309) | Miscanthus rhizosphere microbial communities from Kellogg Biological Station, Michigan, USA - M6-5 metaG | ecosystem: Host-associated > Plants > Roots > Rhizosphere > Soil | place: USA: Michigan...
AAAAAAAGAAGCCGTCGTCGCTCGCAAAGTTGGCATCGTTGGTCGGCTGGCGCGTTATAAACCCACCCTGGGGTTGGTTGCTCAGCACCGCGACAAACTCGGTGCGATAGTTGGTCTCTCTGCTCAGCGGCTCGTCCGAGACGATGATCGAGGATCGCGGCAATGCTGTCGGCCCAATGCGGTCGATAACTTCCTGCGGGATGGTGATGCGGTCGAGCGCGCTCTTGGCATCGTCCGCGTCGTCGATCGTGACTGCGGTCCAGCGCAGGCCGGTATCCTTGCGCGCCATCGCGGTGAAAACATGCGTGCCGATCGGTTTTTCCGGATTGCGGATCGTGACCGGGACCTCGATGCTGAAATCGAACACTTCGCCCCCGTCCGGCCACCGTTTGTGCGTGTTGCGCCGCACGTAAAGCTTGTGCGTGGCGCGGCTGATGTAGATCGAGACCGGCACGACCGCGAGCCTCGCATCGAGCGCCGCCTTGGCGGTGGCGATCTTCCTGGCCTCGGCCGCCTTGACGGCCTCCTTTGCGGCGGCGGCATCGGGCTTCGACTTCGCGTCAGCCGTTGCGGTGTCGAGTTGCTTCCCCGCTTCCGCGGCCCTGGATACGGCCTTCTGCCGCCGCTCCTCGGCCCGCTGCCTCGCCTCATCTGTTTTTGCGGCCGCGAGCGCCTTGTCGGCGGCTGTGACTTCGGCATCGGCGCGCGCTTTGAGCGATGTCAGCTTGCGCAGCGACGCCACAAGCGACGCGGTCTCGCGCGCCGTTGCCGCGGCGGATTTCTTTGCCTCGTCGGCGGCCTTCGCGGCCTCCGCGGCCTCGCGGGCGAGCGTCTCGGCCCGCGCCGGCGCAGCCGCGATGGCTTCCGCGTTCGGGACGAGAAGCGCTGGATGGGAAAAATCGACCGGGACTGGATCCCCCGGCGCGATGATCACCCGCATCCCGATTTGCGTCTTGTCGAAGAGCTTGTTGGCAAAGTTGAAGGGCATCCGCACACAGCCGTGCGAGGCCGCATACCCGGGCAACGGCCCGCCGTGCAGCGCGATGCCGTTCCAGGTGATGCGCTGCATGTGTGGCATCCAGGCGTCGTCATACATGTTCGAGCGGTGGTCGACCTCTTTATCGACCACGGCGAAGACGCCGGCTGGCGTCTCGCGTTCCTTAGTGCCGGTCGATACGGGCGCGCGCAGGATCCAGCCGTCCGCGTCGTAGAAAACGACCTGCTGGGACTTGATCGACACGATCGCCATGATCGGCTCACCCGCCGCGCGCGGCGCCGTCGCCTCCTGGGGTTGCGCCTGTTTTGGCGCGGCGTCGGCGGTCAGCGCCGTCACCGCGAACACCAACGTTGCGATGGCGGCAGGCCGCCAATGCCATATCGCCACGGTTGATTGCGCCCTCGCCAATCGGCTGGCCATCCTGTGCTCCGGTTGAAATCTGAGTGCGTTTACGTGAAACCATCCACGCTTGGAAATTAACTGCCGCCACCATCACCCGCAAGTGCGACCCTGTGCCCTAAGACATGGCTGCCTTGGTCCAGACGCAGATACAGCACCTCAGCTGACGTTAACCACGTATTAACTCTTTCCGTTCCCCTCTACGTTGTTACCATGGCGCATGCCTCCCGCTGGCTATGCTGTTTTATGGCGAGAGGAAGGCCCGTGAAGGGCACGGGTCTGGGCGTAAACCAGAGATTGTGGCCCTCGCCGTTGTGAGCCCTGAGTTTCAAATCCGCAATTGCTTCGCGAGGAAACTTGAAAAGCAAAGTGGTGAGGAGACAGCGGCGAGTGGTTGTGCCAGCGGCGCTGTGCGCAACGGTTGCTGTCGCCGGTTGGGTCGCCGGCGGGCCCGCCGGCCTTGATTCGCGCACCACCGCGAGCGCCGAAACGCCGATCGAGGTCATTCAAATAACAACGGCGGCCGTCGGCGCCGCACCCATCGTCACACCTGAAGCAACCACCGTCGATACGGGAAGTGTCAGCGTTGCTTTGTCTGAGCCGCCGCGAGACAAAGCCGGGGATACGACCGGCTCGATCGGAAAGGCCGACAAGGCAAACGACGGCACCCCTATGTCCGACTCTCCCTCGATGCCAGAGCCGGGGACAAAACCGGTGCTGCTGGCGGCAACGAGTCCGACCGACCCTTTGCACAAAGCCGACAGTCCGGCCGCGAACTCCAAAGCTCTCGATGCGTGTGCCGAGACGGACGTTTGCATCGACCAATACCTTTGGTCGCTGTACGAGCGGACGGCGAAGGTCGACACCGTCAAGGTTGAGGAGCGAATCAAGGCGAAGGTCAAGATCAAGGGCAAGATGCGGACCGTCGTCAAAACTCTGATCAAATACGTCACCGAGGATTTCGCGTGGAAGGACCCAAAGGCCGCGCAGAAAACCGGAATGTCACTGAAGGACTACGTGATCGGAGGCATGGATCGGGACTTCAAACGGAAACTGTACGATGCGCTTCACGCGATGGAGGACGCCGGCTTTTCGCCCGGCATAACCAGCGCATTCCGCGACGATTACCGACAAGAGCTTGCACGCGGCAACAAGGCTGCGGCCGACAGTTCGTACCACGGCGGTAGTCGACGCGGTGGCTACGGTCACGGGCTTGCTGCCGACCTCGTTAGCGTGAAGGGCGAGACACGGGCAGAGCGATGCGCCTCAAGCGACATTCTGTGGAAGTGGATTGATGCGCACGAGAAAGAACTCGGGATTGGTCGACCGTACCTCGATAGAGATCCACCGCATGTCGCGCCGGTTGATGGCAAGGAATTTGCCGATAAACGAGGTCTGACCAAGGCACGGCTCGCCGGCGTGAAACGGCCATCGCTGTCATCAAACACAAAGTGACAAACGGTCCTGTGCGTGGCGAACTGCGTCGTTGAGGCGATTGCCGACGCGCGGGAGAGACCGTAAACTTAAACCCTACAGCGCCGCACCATTTCCAGTTGGGGATAGAACTCGTGTCGATGCGTCATGTTGCGACCGTAGCTGCAATCGCCGCCCTGCTTGGTTCCATCAGTCTCGCGCAAGCCCAGTCCGACCCCGAGCTGCTGCGTGGCGGCACAAGCAAGAAAGGCGCCTACAATATTTTTGGTTTCGATGGGACGGACCTCGGCCGCACCACCGTGCGTTATGACAGCAAGTATGCGCCAGGCACCATCGTCATCAATACGGCAGAGCGGCGGCTTTATCTCGTTCAAGGTAGCGGCTCGGCCCTGCGCTACGGCATAGGTGTCGGCCGGGCCGGCTTCCAGTGGAAGGGCACGCACAAGATCACCGCCAAGAAAGAATTTCCAAATTGGGCGGCGCCACCGGAGATGATCGCGCGGCAAAAGGATGTGCCGAGGCACATGAAGGGCGGTGATCCGGAAAATCCGCTCGGCAACCGTGCGATGTATCTCGGCAGTACGCTCTACCGGATTCACGGCTCGAACGATCCGGATTCGGTCGGCGAGGCGGAATCATCCGGCTGTTTCCGGATGAGGAACGAGGACATCGCGGATCTCTATAACCGGGTACCGGTCGGGACAACCGTCGTGGTTCAGTGAGGCAATATCTGTGTGACTTTGCCGCAACCACACCACTTGCTCAGTGCTGTAAGAACGCCGGGACAGTGAAACTCACGGTCGAGCAAACACGACCCTCGTTAAAATGAGGTCCTTAAGTATGCATGACAAAACTCACGCGGATTCCAGCCTGCGAGCCGCATCTCTCGATTCGGTGGAAGGCTTTAATTCGGCTTCGCCACGCACCTCGCTCACAAACGCAAAGGGAGTCCTGCGGCTCGATCCGATAGACGGCGTCCAATATCGCCTCGCGCGCCCGGTGTCCCATCATCATGGCCATCTGACGGAGGCGTTTCGGATGGACTGGGGCCTTGCCGACGTTCCTGTCGTTCAGGTGAATGTCACGGTCACATTCCCCGGACGAATCCGGGCGTGGGGACTCCACCGTTTTACGGTCGACCGCCTGTTCGCGGCGACAGGATCGCTTTGTATCGTCTGTTATGATGGCCGACGCGGCTCGGCGACTTTCGGTTGCGTCAACGAATTTATGTTGGGCGAGCGAAATCAGGGGTTGGTCGTTATTCCACCTGGCGTCTACCACGGCTGGAAAAACATTGGCGACGACGAGGCCTCAATCATCAGCATGCCCAGCCAGCTCTACCAATACGAGGCGCCGGATCGATGGGAGCTGCCGTGGGATTCTGCGGCCGCGCGTGAGACCATCGCTTATCGGTGGCCGTGACACGACGTCACGCGTGATCTGGAAGTCTGCGCATGAGCATCGACTTGCCCTCGTCCGGTGCGCCCCGCGTCTCGGTGATTATTCCCTGCACGAGCAGGATCGACCTGCTCTACGGCTGTTTGCGATCGCTTGCGCGCTTCGGCCCCGCTGCAATTCCGTTCGAAACGATCGTTGTGCTCAACGAGGCCACTCCCGCAACGGAATCAGAATTGCGAAGAACGGCAACAGGCATCCATGTGGTCAGCTCGCCCGTTAATCTTGGCTTGGCGGGATCCGGCAATCGGGGCCGGGACCTGGCACGCGGCGAATTGCTGATCTTGCTTCACGACGATGCGGAGATTCAACCTGGATGGATGGAAGCCTTGGTCGAAACTGCCGACGCGCATCCCGAGGCAGGCGCGATCGGCGGCAAGGTTCTCCATTTCGACGGGCGATTACAGTGGGCGGGCGGAGTCCTATGGCGAGAAGCGATTTGCTCTTCGCCCTGGGTGGGCGAAGCCCCAGCACCGACCGCCTTCGACCGCCTTCGTGCGGTCGATTTCTGCGGCACGAGTTCGCTCCTGGTTCGCGCGGCACTATGGGATTTCGTCGGCGGACTCGATGAACAATTTTATCCTGTCTATTACGTCGACGTCGACCTTGCCATGGCGATGCGGAAACTCGGCTTTGTGGTGTTGTACCAGCCGAACTCGCGCATCCGTCATCATCAGGGCGGAAGCACCAAGGTTGATTTCAGAGTATTTCTCATCAACCGAAATCGACTTCTCTTCCTCGAAAAGTGGGGCGCGGCGCTGGAGAACCAGGAGCCATACGAAAGCGATTCGTCGGACGCCGTCGAACGCGCCTTGGCGAGGGCCGAAATCTTCGCCGATCAATGCGGTCGCAAGAGCAATATGGTATTTGAACCCTCGCCGCGACCGAAATTCAACGCGACGGAGCAAGACTCTCGTTGCGTCGAAAAAAGTCAGGAGCTGAAAAACGCTTACGCGGCCTATCAGGCCCAACGCAGTCGTAGCATTTTTTCTGTTCGCTGATGAAGACGGAAAGAAAAACGGCCGACTCAGAGAGCCGGCCGTTTCCAAATCCTGAGCATTAGTACGTTGGTGTCGTCACCACTTGTAGGCCAGGCCGACGCGACCAATCAGGAGCTCGTGTGAAAGACTCGCGGTGGTGCCGAAAACACCAACCGGGTAAAGCGCGCTGTGGCTTCCAAGGTCAGCATAAAGAAATTCAAGCCTGCCGATCCAGTTGGGGGTGAACATATATTCTGCGCCCCCGCCGACCGTCCAACCAACCCTGGTATTGGAAGCCGAAACTTCGGGAAAACCGGAGACAACGAACGAGTTCTTTACGTCGGCAAACGCGACGCCGCCTGTCAGATAGAACAATGCCCTGTCGACTGCGACACCAGCGCGGCCGCGAATCGTGGACAGCCACTCCGCCTTCGAGGTGGCGACACCAGTCGACACCACTCCTGCGAATCCTCGGCTTGCTCCGGAGCCACCTATTCCGCTGAAGTCACCCTCAATGCCATATACAAAGTTGCTGTTCTGCAAATTGCAGCCAAGATAACCACCGTAGATCGCGCCAGTTTTATTGCCGCTCGCGCTCGTCGAAAATCCCTCGAAATCCACGTTCCCGGAGACTCGGTTGTTCACGGCTCCGACGGCACCTCCGAGGTAACAACCGGCCCACGTCGCGACTGGTGGTGGATACACTGGTGCGGCTACCGGTGCCTTACGAGGCAGGTCAGCTGCCAAACTCAAACTGGTAGCGCCCAGGCTGAATACGGTGCCCAGGAGCAAAAGCTTCGTTTTGCTGATCATCGCCACCCCCGATTTCCGCTGACAGCTTAGCGGGACCATGACCTCCTAGCTATTGCAAATGGGCAACAGTCGTTGAGATTGGGGATAGCTAGAGGGCTTGACCGGATATCGAATGGGAAGGTGGCGGGTTCCCTTCTTTTACTCAACGAGTCCCGTCTAAATCTCGCACCGAAAGCCTGGCCTTTTCCGGCTCTGCCCCCAATCAATTTGCTCGCACGCTTTCACCTCGAAGTTGAAGTTCGGCCCGGTAAAACCCTGCAGACAAGTCGTAATGGCAGCGATCTCGTCGGCGTTAAGCTCGGACCGACCGCCAAGTTCAACAACGATCTTGTCAATGGCGGTCTGTCGCATCCGATATTCAGAAAAGTCGGTCAGTGCAGCCAAAGCTTGGCCAGGGAAAAAAAGCGACAGCCGACCATCACGATGCTTGACGACGCTCCTCGCTCGACCCTGCAGATTGTAGATTGTAGGTCCGTCATGCCCGCAAGGGCACTTCTCGCGCAAACAGGCAAGGTCATCCAGATCATAGCGGATGAATGGCGTTGCATACGAATGGAGGTGCGTAATGAGAACTTTTCCGAGACTAACCCCGTTGATCTCGAACCGACGATCGACAACCTCGACCATGACGTTGCTCGTCGCAACATGATAGTGACCAGAAAATTCGTTGCACGCCGCCCCGATCAGACCGACCTCCGACGATGAATAATTTGCCCGAACAGGGATCGCGAGATCGGCAAACGTCTGAGCAAGCTTAGGCTCGATCTCTGCGCCAAATGGGACCCACATCTCCGTTTTCGCCGGCTTCAAAAAATCAAGATCAATTGAGCTGGAGATTGCATTCATGTGCCAGGGAGCGGCGACCAGGTAGCCCACATCATCTTTCTTCAATTCATCAACAACGCGGCGAGACTCGTCGCCGCGCAAGTTGAAACATTTGATTTCTTTGCTTTTGCCCGATTTGAAGAATGAGCTCAGTGCTCCGATCCAAGATTGTTCTTTTGTCACTAAAGAACTGTCTGCTTCCCCAGCATCAACAAGCCGCGTTCGATTGAGAGTCAGGTCGCGCCCTTCCAGGAAGTATTGCGCAAGGTTCCTGACAAAATTGTAGTTGGCATTGAAACCGGAGACAAAAAAATTGACTGGAACTCCCGACGACCCCGATGTGGCATGGGAATTGATCGAAAATCCATCCGCTGCTCGCAGCAGTGAGCCTTCGGAGGCGACCTGTGTACGCAAGTCCTGCCGCGTAAGGATCGGAAGCCTGGCCAAATCAACATCGGACGGTTTCCTGCTGCCGATCCGTGCTCGCCAGAAGGCCGAGCGTTGGCTAACGTGATTGATGAGGTTGCGAAGCTGTATTGTCTGCCAACGCTCACGGGCTGAGCGACTGCCGGTTTCGATCAATGCTATTCCCGTAACGGCTGAAAGCATCGCATTCGGCTCCGGATCAAGAAAGGTCATCGGTTTTTCCGAATAGCCATCCCTGAGCAGACGATGTTCGAAAAGATCGAAGTTCATATGGTGCTTCCCGTGACTCCGCAGTCCGGCTCCTGCTTGTTTGGACAGAGAGGCGTCAATTCGACTGCTCAATCGAATTTCAGCAGATTTCCAATCGACGGCGCAAACTATTATCGCCCCTCTGGCAGCCGCGGTAGCCTTAGCGGTCTAGTTCACCATGCCTCAAGCGCCTGAACAGACTCTGATGGAGTATCCACAAACGGTTCTGAGCGGAACGCCTTGGATCCGGCGGAGCACGCTCGCCGCGACCGCGCTGGAGGCGATGCCGGCACGCCCTTCCGACGCGCAGGAAGCTCTCATTGCTGACATCCACGATAGCCTCCGGGGAGGAAGCCAGCATTCGCGATACACGCAGCGCCACCGCCTGGCAGCACTCGATCGCCGACTGGGGGAAACCCTCGCCGAGCACGGAGCCCGGCAAAGGATTCGCATCCACGACATGGCGGCCTCAAACGCAATCACCTCGCTCGAACTGTTCGAGCATTTGCGTGATCGCGAAACGGTCTTGCTCAAAGCAAGCGATTATTATGATCGACTCCACGTCGTGAATGTCGGCGATCGGTGGCAGGTGGCCTTCGATGTGGACCTGAAGCCGATACAATATATTGGCAGGCGAATGATGGTTTGTGCTCGCCGTCCCGATCCGGACGCTCCAACCGTCGACACCATCGTCAAGCCGGCCTTACAGGCCGTGTTGTTGCCTCCGGCACTGGCTGCGCTGCGGAGCGCTCTGGACGGCACGCGTGCGCACCCGGTGCAAACCGATCAATACCAGCAAGTAAGCCTGTTCCATCCGCGTTGCAGATCCGAGGCCGCTTCAGATCCAAGGTTCGAACTCCAGCACGACGATCTCTTTAGTCCCGCGCCGTATCGATATGACGTCGTTCGCGTTGCCAACGCACTGTCAACCGATTTCATGTCCGAAGCACGGATCATCACCGGCGTGCGGGCAGTGGCCGCGACAATCGTCGAGGGCGGGCTTCTGGTCCTCGGCCGCAACGCGGCCGGCGGAGACGGACCAGCCCGTGGAACGATCTTCGTCCTTAAACACGACCGCCTGGTCCCGCTCGCGGATGTTTCGGAAGGCTATCAGCATAAGGAGGCCGTCCGTCAGCTCACCCTCGCCTGAGGTTGCTGCGGCAGTCAAGCAAAACCCGGGCGACTTTCGCCGCCCGGGTCGAGTCTCGATGAGGCTGCGACGCCCTAAGATCGGCCGAACGGCTTTCTCGCAAACGCGGCCCGGATTTCCGCATCGGTGAAGTCGTTGGCGGCGGCGATCAGACTGTTGTCGAGGAAGCTCGCCGGATCGATTTCCGCATCGATCAGTCCCAACTTGCGATAGAGCGGCTGCAGGCCTGTCCACACATCCCGCTGCAGGTCACCGAACGCTTCGGTGACAGGATAGTTGAGGCCAATGGCGGCATCCATCAAAGCCTGACCGGCGTCGGGGTTCGTCCACTCCCCGGGAACCGCAGCCCGACACCAATTGGAAACCCTCTCGGCATCGAGCTTGGCGGAGCGCGTCGCCATCGACCACACGCGGAGGAATTTCTCCAGACCCGGGCGCAGCTCATCCACGCGCGACTTCAGCACCGTGAACGTATTGGCGGGATTGAACTTCAGCCACGGCGGCGTCAGATCCCGCATGGTGATCCCGAAGGCGGTCAGAACTGTCGTATCGTTGATGCTGGCGGCGTAGGCGACGATCCGCTTCTGCTCGATAGCCTTGGCGACATCGGAGCCGCGATCGCCGACGACCACCGTGCTCACATCATGGATATCGATACCGGCGGTGCTGAGAACGAGTTGGGCCGTGACGAGGTCGCGTTTGCTGGCGAGCCCGATCGTCTGTCCCTTCAAGTCTGCGAGCGAGCCGATTGGCCCGCCCACCACAACGGCCAGCACGTCAGGCGCGCTCTGCATGCTCTCGTAGATGGAGGCGATCGGCTGCCCTTTGCTTGTCGCCTGTAGCGTCTGCGGCGCATCGAGCATGACCACATCAGCTGCCCCGTTCAAAAGCATCTCGACGAAGTCCGTGCTGGGCGCTGAATCGATATACTCGACCTTCAGACCGGCTTTCCTGAACAAGCCGAGTTCCCGCGCAACGATGGCCGGGTACCTCGTCGTGGTCAGATTGTTCGACAGCACGATATTCAGGTTGTGCAAGCGCGTCGTTCGCGTCAGCGACGCCAGCACTTCTGCGCCATGCTGAGCGGTACCGCGCAGGCTGCCAGTCGTGGTTGAATCGAGTCTCATGTCGTGCCCCCACTCTCTCGCGCTCGAAATTGCGTCGCGTGTCGACGCCCAACACGTTCAGTATATGCGGCACTTTTCTGCTTTGAAAGGTGTTCGCCCCACGAATTCTCCCCGAAGCGACATCAATGCGACATATGGGTTTGCAAAGTGGCAAACGGGTTTTGGCACGGCGTGCGGCGTGTCGACACGCTCGCCCTGTTCATGGCGCGTTTTTCACTTCGTCGGCGAGGCCATACACCATTTGCTCGGCGGCAAATCCTGCGACGGCAAAGCGACCGATCGGTTGTAAGCCGTCGTCGCCGCAATGATCGACGAAATCCTCCGAGGCGAGGATGGTTCGGCCCAAGCGGCCGGCAAGTTTCTCAAGGCGCGCCGCC
>Ga0157378_10006484_pt1 | contig 10232 bp, 8 predicted proteins | sample M65metaG_FD_115309 | JGI IMG/M metagenome (GOLD analysis project Ga0157378, IMG submission 115309) | Miscanthus rhizosphere microbial communities from Kellogg Biological Station, Michigan, USA - M6-5 metaG | ecosystem: Host-associated > Plants > Roots > Rhizosphere > Soil | place: USA: Michigan...
CGAGTTGGCGCAGCGCGCCTTTCTTCACGAGGTCAGCTCACCATGCGTCAGGCGGCGGTAGGCGTAGTCGCGAAGTTCTCCTGTCAACTTCTCGGCACTCCACTCCTCGGCGACGGCGCGACGCACGACATCGAGCTGGGAATCGTTCGTCAACCCGTTGAGGGGACGATCGCGATCGAGGTTGGTGGGGAAGGCGTAGCCGTTGGCGCACGAACCGACCGCGTTGTCGACGTCGCGGGCGGGCGCGCCGGAGGCCTTGAACTTCAGCAGCGACGGGTACACGGCGTTGCACATCCGCTCGTGGTCGATGGCCTCGAGGCACTTGCCGAGCGGCGAGTTGATCTGCAACAGGTTGGCCATGCGCTTGATGTCGGTCGTGCGATTGGTGCCGGCGGCGTGGAACAGCGCCGGGTTGAAGAACACGGCGTCGCCCTTCTTCAACGGGAGTTGCACGTAGTTCTTCTCGAAGTAGTCGCGGAACTCGGGGCGCCACCATGCCAGGTAGCCGTAGAGGTACTTCTGGGCGTGCGGCAGGTACATCGTCGGCCCGCTCTCGACCGGCATGTCACAGTGTGCGACCGCGCCCTGCAACGTCAGCGCGGCGGAGAGGTGGTGGACGTGCGCAGGGAACTCTGCGGCCTCCTCGATGGTCATGAACCCGAGGTGGTAGTCGCGATGCGGCTTTTGCGCCGCGCCGCCCGGGTTCACCACGTTGACCTGTGATGTGTAGGTGAAGCCCGGCCCGAGCCATGCCGACGACGCCATCGACAAGATGTCGTTGGCGTAGTAGGCGACGAACTCGTCGGGGGCGATCACCGCCAGCTTCTCGAGTGCGTTCCACACGCGGTCGTTGTCGCCGGGCTTGGCGTAGTGGTCGCCGGCGTTGATGCCGGCTGCGTTCTGTTCGGCGATCATCGCGTTGAACGCGACGGTGACGGCGTCGACCACCGACGTGTCGGCGAACGCCCGACTGAACACGACGATGCCGGGCCCATCGAGGAAGGCCTTGTTCAGTTCCGCCTGCACGGCGCGGCGCGTATCAGGATTGGCGCACTCGGCACGGAGTCGGTCGCAGTCGTAGTTGACGACGTTCTGGACGATCGATTCCGCAAACGGATAGTCGCCGAGATCGGTCGTCTGCTCGACGATGCGGACGAAGTCGTCGAGCGAGCAGTCGGACTCGAGCAGGTATCCACTCCGGGTGTCGGAATTCACGGAAGTCATGGTTCAAATCTAGATGCCGGAGACGGGCATCGAACTAGCGTGTTCGCACGTAACCACATCCGCGACCTCCCTCTCGACGGCCACCGGCCTCATGCGGCGCAGCGTTGTCGACCGGTTGGCGCAGCGCAGTGGCGTGCTGGCGATGATCTTCGCCTCGTTGATGTGGTCGACCGGCGGTGTGCTGGGCAAATCCACCCACGCGTCCGGTGTGGTGCTGTCGTTCTGGCGGCTGTGGATCGCCTCTGCGGTGCTCCTGGTGATCGTCGCGCTCACCAAGCGGTGGCCGACCCGCATCGACTTCCGTCGAGCCTGGCTGGCGGGCGTGTTGTTCGGCCTGAACATCTGCGCCTTCTTCATCGCTATCCACTCCGTCAGCATCGCCACGGCGTTGATCATCGCCGCGTTGGCCCCGGTCGTAGCCCTGCCCGTGTCGGTGCGTTTCTTCGGCGAGCACATGACCTCGGTCAAAGTGGTGTGCGCCGCGGCATCGGTCGTGGGGGTCGTGGTCGCTGTGCTGGCCACACCCGCCAATGGATCCGGCGCCGAGAGCACAGTGATCGGCTACCTGTGGGCGCTGCTGGCCCTGGTGTTCTGGGTCGCCTATCTCCTCGTGTCGAAGAGCGTTCGTCCCAAGGTCCCGACCGTTCAGTTCATGTTCGTGGTGTCGTTCATCGGGGCGCTCACCGTGTCGTTGCTCGCCGTCTTGACGTCGGCCGACCTCGGGGAGATCCACGGGACCGGCTGGATCTGGGTCTCGATCCTGGCGATCGGCCCGGGTATCTGCGGACACGGCTTGGTGGCGTGGGCACAGCCACGAGTGGACGCCTCGGTGACCTCGGTGTTGATCCAGGCCGAGCCGATCGGGGCAACTGCCATGGCATGGATCTTCCTCGGCGAGCGCATCACCTTCACCCAGGGCATGGCGATGCTCGGCGTCGTGGTTGCCCTGTGCGTGTTGGCCTACAGCGAGTCGCGCGAGGGCTCGATGACGATCGTCGACGCGGTGAGCTGAAGCGGCCCGGAACTAATCTCGAAGCATGGCTACGTTCCGCGAAATCGAGATGGGTCCGGTTGGCGGGCGGTTGCCCGGTGGCGACGTGATCGCCGCTGCGGCCGCCGATGGTCGAGTGGAGGTCCAGTTCACCGAGGGAACGGTGGCGCTGTTGCCCGACTGGCTCCGTGACAACTGCCTGTGCGACCAGTGCCGAATCGTGCAGACCGACGAACGCAGGTGGCAGCCGTGGACCGAACCTCGGGTGCCTGTTGTCGAGACCGTCGCCGTCGTCGACGGCCGGATGGAGGTCGATTGGGCAGGCGGCCATCGATCGGTGTTCGACCGGCCGGAGTGGGACAAGATCCGCGTCACGGGATCGCGTGGGAGGTGGACCGCGAGATTGTGGGACTCGACGTACGAGATCGAACGGTACGACCACGACCAGTGCATCAGCGATCTCGTCACGAGGCGGGGCATGTTCGAAGCGCTGCGCCGCGATGGCGCGGTGGTGGTCACCGGGTCGCCGACCGAGCCCGGCACGGTGATCTCGCTCCTCCAGGCCCTCGGGATCACGTTGCGCGACTCGTCGCTCGGGTTGATCTTCGACGTCAAGCTCGACCCTGCCGGTTACAACATCGCTTTCACGGCCGAGGAGGTGCCTCCGCACAACGACAACGCGCAATACACCCATCCGCCGAGCGGGCAGGTGCTGGCGATGCTCGTCAACGATGCCAACGGTGGCAACAGCGTCGTCGTCGACGGCTGGTCGGTGCTCGACCAGCTGAACCGTGAACATCCCGAAGCCATCGATGTGTTGTCGCGCGTCGAGGTCGGGTTCCGCCAGTACTCGACCGAAGCCGATGCGTTCACGCGCGCTCCGCTGGTCGTTCTCGATCGCGCCGGCCGCTTCGTGCACCTGCGCTTCTCCAACCAGTTGATGCAGCCGTTGGCCTTCGACGACGACGATCTGGCGGCGTGGTACGACGCCTATCGGCTGCTCGGCGCCGAGATCGCCGACCCGGCCAACCACGTGTCGTTCCGCCTGTCGGCGGGCGACACACTGTTCGTCAACGGCTACCGCGTGCTGCACGCCCGCACCGCGTACCAGCCCGACGGCCGGCGACATCTGCAGGACGTCTACTTCGACATGGACGACGTGTTCGGCCACCTCGCCAGGATGAGCGGCGAAGCGGCGAACGCGATGATCGTCTCGAGTTAGAGGGCGTCGATCAGGTCACCCAATCGATGATCACTTTGCCGCATTCACCGCCTTCGACGATCTTGAACGCTTCCTCGAACCGATCGGCGGGGAGTTCGTGGGTGATGATGCCGCTGATGTCGAGACCGCTCTGCAGCATGGCCGCCATCTTGTACCAGGTCTCGAAGATGCGCCGGCCGTAGATCCCCTGGATCTCCAGGCCCTTGAAGATCACGTCGTTGACGTCGAGCGTCATCGGGCCGGCGGGGATCCCCAGCACGGCGATGCGTCCACCATGGTTCATCGCGTCGAGCATCTGGTTGAACGCCGCCTCGGCTCCTGACATCTCCAGGCCGACGTCGAACCCTTCGGTCATCCCGAGCTCCGACATCACCGGGCCGAGTTGCTCGGCCCGGACATCGACCACCCGACTTGCGCCGTGTTCGGCCGCCATGTCGAGCCGGTAGCGGTTGATGTCGGTGACGACCACGTTGCGGGCGCCGATGTGGCGGACGATCGCGGTCGCCAGGATCCCGATCGGCCCGGCGCCGGTGATGAGCACATCCTCACCGACGACGTCGAACCGCAGCGCGGTGTGCGTGGCGTTGCCCAGCGGATCGAGCACCGCGGCGACGTTGTCGTCGATGTGAGGTGGCACCACGAACACGTTCTCGGCGGGAATCACGACGTACTCGGCGAAGGCTCCGGGCCGGGTGACACCGACGCCGGTGTGGTTGTGGCAGAACTCGCGGCGACCGCCTTTGCAGTTGCGGCAATGCCCACAGGTGACGTGGCCTTCGCCGGCGACGCGTTGGCCGACCTCGAGGCCGTCGACGTCGGGGCCGAGTTGTTCGATTTCGCCCATGAACTCGTGGCCGACGACCATCGGCACTGGGATCGTCGCCTGCGCCCAGGCGTCCCAATGAAGGATGTGGAGGTCCGTGCCGCAGATCGACGTCTTCTTGACCCGGATCAACACTTCGCGATCGCCGGGCACCGGCTTCGGAACATCCTCGAGCCACAGGCCCGGCTCGGCTTTGGCCTTGACGAGCGCTTTCATTGGACCAGGCCCATTGCCTTGCCGACGCGCGCGAACGCGTCGATCGCCTCGTCGATGTCGGCGTCGCTGTGTGCCGCCGACATCTGCGTTCGGATGCGTGCTCTGCCCTTCGGCACGACCGGAAACGAGAAGGCGATCACGTAGATCCCCTCGTGGAGCAGTCGCTCGGCCATCTCGACCGCGACACGCGCATCGCCAAGCATCACAGGAACAATGGGATGCCCGGCTCCGGCCAGTTCGAAACCGGCCTGTTCGAGACCGGCGCGGAAGCGCACGGCGTTGTGCTCGACTCGTAATCGCAACTCGTCGCTGGCTTCCAACAGGTCGAGCACGCGCAGCGTCGCTGATGTGATGACTGGAGCGAGGCTGTTGGAGAACAGGTACGGCCGTGAGCGCTGGCGCAGCCAATCGACGATCTCGCTACGACCGGCCGTGTATCCGCCAGACGCACCGCCGAGGGCTTTGCCGAGCGTGCCGGTGATGATGTCGACGCGCCTCATCACACCGGCGTGCTCGTGTGTGCCGCGGCCGTGCCGGCCGACGATCCCCACGGCGTGCGAGTCGTCGACCATCACCATCGCGTCGTAGCGGTCGGCGAGGTCGCAGATCGCGCCGAGATCGGCGAGCACGCCGTCCATCGAGAACACACCGTCCGTGGCGATCAGCCGGTAGCGGGAATCCGCAGCTTCTTGCAGCCGCTGTTCGAGCTGAGCCATGTCGTTGTTGTCGTAACGGAGCCGCTTGGCGCGGCACAGGCGGATGCCGTCGATGATCGAGGCGTGGTTCAAGGCATCGGAGATCACCGCGTCCTGCTCGTCGAGGATCGTCTCGAAGAGGCCCCCATTGGCGTCGAAGCACGACGAGTACAAGATCGTGTCGTCGGTGCCGAGGAACGCCGAGAGGCGGGCCTCGAGCTCCTTGTGCACCGTGTGGGTGCCGCAGATGAAACGCACCGACGCCATCCCGTAGCCGTCGTCGTCGAGGGCGCGGTGTGCGGCAGCGATGACGTCGGGATGGTCGGCGAGGCCGAGGTAGTTGTTGGCGCACAGGTTGATGACGTTCGATCCGTCGGCGAGCCGGATGTGGGCCGACTGCGGTGAACCGAGCACCCGCTCGGTCTTGAAAAGACCCTCGTCGACGAGCGCCGCGCTGCGCGCCTGCAGATCGTCGAGCAGAGGCTTACGCATGTTCGCGCCGTAGCTCCGGCAGCACCTCGGTGGCGATCCGCTCGAACGCCGGCAGCTGCGCGTCGAGTGCGGGGTAGTACATCGAGATCTCGGTGACGCCGAGCGCGGTGGCGCGGTGCACCATGTCGACGAACAGGTCGTCGGACTCGTAGTAGCGGATCACACCGCCGCCGGCGCGCGCCGTGGCGTCGAACATCGTGTACGACCGGCGCAGCGTGTCGGGATCGCGGCCGATCCCGGCCGTGATCTTGTCCATCAGCGCGCAGCGATCGGCCAGCTCGGCCATCTGCACGTCGAGATCGGCAGCAAAGCTCATCGTGTTCCAGATGTCGGCGTGGCGCGCTGCGTGCTGCATCATCTGCGGGCCGAGTGCGGCGACCATCAACGGGAGCCGTGGTTGCTGCACCGAGCCCGGATTCATCACGGCATCCTTGGCCGTGTAGTACTTGCCTTCGTACGTGGTGACGCCGCCGGCCAGCAATTTGCCGACCAACTCGATGTACTCGCCGAAGCGAGCGACGCGTTGCCCCGTGGTCCAATTCGGCAGGCCGGCCATCTCATACGAGGGGTCGATCGTCAAACCGGTACCGAGGCCGAGCTCGACCCGACCGTTCGAGATCTGATCGGCGGTCACCGCCTGGTTGGCGAGGATCGCCGGATTGCGCAACGGGATCTGCGACACGTAGGTCGCCAACCTGAGGGTCGAAGTGCGCGCCGCAACGGCGGCGAGCGACGTCCAGGCCTCGAGCCACGGGTTGGTCGGGTTGGCCCAGTCGCAGAAGTGATCGGGCAACCCGGCTACTTCGAACCCGAGTGCTTCGACGTGCAGGAAACGGTCGAGGTACTGCGGCCAGGGCACACCCGGGATCATCATCACCTGAAACCGCAGACCCGGGCTCACCCGCACGACACTACTGCCCGCGCAGAATCCCTGACCGTGCGCCGACACGGTTTCCGTGAGGCGCACAGCAACGAACTCGAAATCCGGCCGTCATCTTCGATCATGTAGCGTGCGTGCACCGATGGCCGACGTGCGAACGCTCCCTGCCGTGTGGGACGAACTGGTCGATGGCGACGGCGCCCCACGACCCGCGGCGGCAGCACTCGTGGACCGCCTGCGTTCGCTCGACATCGAGGAACTGCAGCAGCGGCAGAGCCTCGCCGAGGTCGACATCCTGGCGCTCGGCATCACGTTCACCGTGTACCACGACGGCCAGGGAACGGACCGCGCCTGGCCGATGGACATCGTGCCCCGCGTGATCGACGCCTCGGAGTGGACCAGGATCGAACGTGGGTTGAAGCAGCGGCTATCGGCCCTGAACCGCTTCATCGACGACGTCTACCACGACCGTCGAATCGTCGCCGACGGGGTGTTTCCCGGCGAGTTGCTGGAGGGGTCGGTCAACCTCCGCCGCGAGTGCGCGGGAATGTCGCCGAAGTTCGGGGTGTGGGCGCACATCTGCGGAAGCGATCTCGTGCGCGACGCCGACGGCACCGTGTACGTGCTCGAGGACAACCTCCGCGTGCCGTCCGGTGTCAGCTACCTCCTGCAGAACCGGGCGATCTCCAAGCGGGCGTTCGCGGACCTGTTCGAGAAGCAGTCGATCCTTCCGGTCGACGACTATCCGGACCGTCTGCGCCGTCTCCTCGTGTCGCTGGCCTCCGACGATTTAGAGGGCGTGCGGTACCCGCAGGTCGTCGTGCTCACCCCGGGTGTGTACAACAGTGCGTACTTCGAGCACGCCTTCCTCGCCCAGCAGATGGGTGTACCGCTCGTCGAGGGCGCCGACCTGTTCGTCGATCCGAGCGATCGCGTGTGGATGCGAACCATCGACGGGCCCAAGCCGGTCGACGTCGTGTACCGCCGCATCGACGATTCGTTCCTCGACCCCGAGGTGTTCCGTCCGGAGTCGACGCTCGGCGTTCCGGGCCTGATGCGGGCCTGGCGATCCGGCAACGTCGCGATCGCCAACGCACCCGGCGCAGGTGTCGCCGACGACAAGGTGGTGTACGCGTGGGCGCCGGACATCATCCGTTACTACCTCGGCGAGGAACCGCTGATCCCCAACGTTCCGACCTACCGGTGCTTCTACGAGGACGAGTTGCAGCACGTCTGCGCGCACGCTGCCGAGATGGTGTTGAAGCCGGCCAACGAGAGCGGTGGGTACGGGCTCACCATCGGCAGCGCGGCATCGCCGGAGCAACTCGACACCGCAATCGCGGCGGTGCGCGCCGACCCGCGCAACTGGGTGGCCCAGCCGATCCTGCAACTGTCGACCGCGCCGACGTTGTGCGCCGGCGAGTTGGCTCCCCGTCATGTCGACCTGCGGCCGTTCGTGCTGTCGGGACGCGACACCTACGTCACGACGGGAGGACTCACACGTGTCGCCTTGGTCGATGGGTCGCTCGTGGTGAACTCGTCGCAAGGCGGCGGGTCGAAGGACACCTGGGTCATCGAGGATTCGTGATGCTGCTGTCGCGGGTCGCCGAGCAGCTGTACTGGGCAGCCCGATACCTGGAACGTGCCGAGGGGACAGCGCGCATCGTGCGCGAGCACTCCGACGTCATCGTCGACATGCCGCTGTCGCTCCCGCCGAACTGGGACCATCTGCTCGGTATCACCGGCAGTCGCGAGGGTTTCGACGAGCACTACGAAGGCAGCGACGAGTCGTCGATCGTCTCGTTCCTGATCGCCGATCCGTTGAACCCCGGAAGCGTGTACTCGAGCATCGTCCGCGCTCGCGACAACCTGCGCACGTGCCGCGACATCCTTCCGGCTCAGGCGTGGAACGCCGTCAACGACCTGTACCTCGCGGCCGGTCGCGGCGCGGCCGATGGCGTGCTGCGACGTCATCGATCGAGGTTCCTCGAGCGGGTCATCGGTTCGCACCAACGGCTGCTCGGGATCCTGACGACGACGATGAGCCGCGACGAGGCGTACACGATGCTGCGCCTCGGTCGGCACATCGAACGCGCCGACATGGTCACCCGCGTGCTCGATGTACGTGCCGGATGGTTGCTCGGTGAACGGCCCGAGCGCGCCGCGCTGTACGACGATCTGCAGTGGTCGAGCGTGCTGCGATCGTTGTCCGCGCTGCAGATGTTCAACCGGCGAGCCGCGCCGGGTAGCGCAAGTGGGCCCGGTGCGGTCGAGGTGCTCCGGTTCATCCTCGGCGAGACGACGTTTCCTCGATCGGTCGCCTACTGCCTCGAGGGAGTGCAGTCGAGTGCCCGCCTCCTTCCGCTCAGCGAATCGGTGATCGGGGCATGCCATGCCGCGCTCACCGAGCTGTCCTCGTCGGATCCGAGTGCACTGCTCGATGCCGGTGAGCTGCATTGCAAGGCCGACCGCCTGCAGATCGCGATCGGATCGATCAGTGACCGGATTGCCGCCGCCTACTTCGGCAAGGCTGTCTGATCGAGCCATGACGACCAGTGAACCGCTTACCCCGGCGGGCCTCCCTACGACCTACGAACCGACCAAAGGTCGGTTCGACGAGCTGATCGACGAGACCGGCGCGGTGCGTCCGCACTGGGAGTCGGTGGTGCGAACGTGGACGAGGCTCGGGCCCGACGAGATCGTCCGTCGCCAGACTGTCGCCGAACGGTTGCTCGTCGCCGAAGGGGCCGGCCACGTCTTCCACGACGACCGTGAGATCGGCATGGCGTGGGGACTCGATCCGGTTCCCTACGTCATCGGCGTCGCCGAATGGCGTCAGATCGAGCGCGGTCTGGCGCAGCGAACGCGAGTGCTCGATGCGGTGCTCGACGATCTGTACGGCGAGCGGCGGTTGCTGCTCGATGGCGTGATACCGACGGCGGCAGCCATCGGATCGCGTGCCTACCAACTGGCCGCCGTGGGCGTTCCCACACCACGCCCCCGCTTGACGCTGTACGCGGCCGACGTCGTGCGCGACAGCGCGGGACAGTGGTTGCTGCTGCGCGATCACACCGATGCGCCGACGGGTTGCGGCTACGCGCTGATGAACCGCACAGTGTTGTCGCGGCTGTATCCCGAGCCGTTCAGGAACCTCGGTGTCAGGCCCCTGGCCGGTTGGTTCGCCGACCTGCGCACTGCGTTGTCGGCCGCGGCGCCGGCCGGAGTCACCGGCCCGCGCACCATCCTGCTCGGCCCTGACCCACAACGTCCCGGTTTCGTCGAGGCGTCATACCTGGCGACCTATCTCGGCTACCACCTGGCCAGCAGCGGAGACCTGATCACCCGCGACGGCCGGGTGTGGTTGCGCACCCTCGGTGGCCTGGAGCAGATCGATGTGGTGTTCCGGCGTCTCGCCGATGCCGGAGCCGATCCACTGGAGCTCGGCCCAGCGGGCGCGAGTGGAGTCACCGGGCTGTTGCAGGCCGTGCGCGAAGGTCATGTCGGCGTCGCCAACTCGTTGGGCAGCGGCGTGGCCGATCGCCTGTGGCTGCAACCGTTCCTCGCCGACGCGGCGCGCCACTTGCTCGGCGAAACGCTGGAGCTGGCCTCGATCGACACGTGGTGGTGCGGTGATCCCGAGCGACTCGCGGCCGTCCGCGCCGACCCGCGTGCATTCGTCTTGCACGACA
>Ga0157378_10006485_pt1 | contig 10230 bp, 15 predicted proteins | sample M65metaG_FD_115309 | JGI IMG/M metagenome (GOLD analysis project Ga0157378, IMG submission 115309) | Miscanthus rhizosphere microbial communities from Kellogg Biological Station, Michigan, USA - M6-5 metaG | ecosystem: Host-associated > Plants > Roots > Rhizosphere > Soil | place: USA: Michigan...
GATCGGCCGCATCAACCGCCGGAGCGCGCACGAAACGCCACGTAAAGAAGGATGACGACGATTGCCAAGAGAGCCAGACGTCCCATCCCCATCATGCGGGAATGAGACACCGGCCGCGTTCCCTTCGGTTTGATCCCAGTCACGGCGGCAACGGCAGCGATGACGACTGCAAGGCAGAGCCATACAAGCCAGTTCATGATTCAGCCTGCTACAAGATATGCGCCAGCCGCGCCCGCTCGGAGACTCGAGAGTGGCAGATAACGGCGGCCCAACTCGCTTTCAGCGGACTGCGTGCCGTCATCTGCCCAGGTTCTGCGCGCGGCACGCTGCCGCTGAAGCACAGCGACGTTGTGCTCTGGAGCGTACGTTCCGAAGATTGAGATGTCGCGAAAACCGGGGCCGGAGTCGTCATGGACTGGGTGGAATTTCCGAACTGTGTGGAAAAGAGTGCCGTGCACTAGCTCGAAGACGAAACTCAAGTTGAGGTCGATGCAGCAATCCGAGAATTCGCGGAGCTCTGCTCGGCATATTCGCACCGAGGAGTACGGGCGGCGGTTGAGGCAATCTGCGATCGGAACCAATGCGTCTAACGAGGCGTTGCAGCGCGCTGCCGACGGGGATTGGCCACCGGCCCGCCGATGAACCAGAGTGCGAGGAGGCGGCGCTGAAGCGGTGAGGCGTTCGGTCCCGAGCCGTGCGCCAGGTGCGGATGGAAGATCACCGCGTCACCTGGATCGAGCGGGATGAGTGTTCGACGGCTCTCGTCAAAGAAGCCGGTATTCGTCTGCGAAGTGTCGTAATCGAAGCTCACTGCGCCCCGAGCATGGGTGCCGGAGAGAACCTCAAACCCGCCGTTCGCCTCGTCAGCACGATCGAGGGCGATCACGAGGTTAGCTCCGCCGAATTCAGCGATCGCGTCGCGCTGTTGCCACGCGACGAACGCCACGTCCTGGTGCCAGGGAAAGCCAGTGCCAACCCTCGGCGCCTTCAGGTTGATTTGATCGACGATCCACCGCGGCGAGCTCACGCCGACATTCTCGATGAGCTTCAGGATCCGGCGGTCGTTGCGGAGGAGGCCCACCTCCACGCTGGCCGATGACGCAAACGTGATCTTTCGCAACGCCCCGGGGTGGACCGCTGCCTCACCCCGGCGGCCGCTCGCGGATTGGACGTAATAACGCGCGCCGTCAATCTCCGCATCTGCCAACAGGTGTGCACCTTTCGACGCCAGCTCGTCGGTCGCCGCGCGAAGGCATTCGACGTCCCGGGGTCCGAGGAAGCGCTGAACCAGCGCCCAGCCGTCGCGCTCGAAGCATTTGCGGGTCATCGCTGCACCGGAGGCAGCATGCGCGAGTTCCATCACACCCGATTGTGCCATCACCATGCGTTCGCTTCGTGTTGTGTCATCATCGCGTCGCGGTCCACGCGGCTGACCCGGGGCCGTTAGCCGGCTGATGCGCATCCTACTAGTAACCTTCGTGCTGCTGTCGGTCGGATGCGCTTCCGCAGGTCGTGAGCACTCGCTCACCCGCGTTCCAGTTCTCCTTGACCTGTATGCGGTCGACTACGGCACATACTGCGCCGCGCCCTGCGTCACTCCGAAACGATTCACACTCATGTATGAGTCGGGGGATGCAGGCCTGCTCCGAATCGTGGATCAACGTGCCCGCTCCCGTCGCGTTCCAGCCAGCGCCGTTCGCGCGGTCGTCGACATACTCGAGGAATCGAGGATCTTTCAACCCCGGGAGGAGACCTCATGCATTCACTGCAGGCACTGGTTCGTCATGGCACGGATCGTCGGAGTGTCGGCTGCGTTCGATGACGCAATGCCTTTCGGCGCGGGCAATCCCGAGTGGATTACATCGGTACTGAGTCTTCTTGGTGAGCAGCCGCCGGCTAACTGAGCGGTTGCAACGGAAGCGAACCGCAATCCGGGGACGGGCAAATCGCGGAAACAGCGGAGCGCAGGACGGGTTACCGAGCCGTGTTCTTTCGCTCGGCGGTTATTGCCTCGCTGTTTCTCACGGTTGGCGTGCTGGTGTTGTCCTGCTGGTTCATCGTGCCGCGAGGCGGCGTTGTCGTATCCGTCAAGTAAGAAATCGCGGCGGTCCGGCACCAGCGACCTAACTCGGGGCTGCACCAGACTCCCGACCCGCGCGCCGTGTTTCAAACGCTATACTTCTCAGCGTGATGGTCGGAGCCGGTGAGCGCTAACCGTTAGACGGACGTGATGAACGAGTTCGATGACTGTGAAGAGGTCGATCGGCGCGTAACGCGACTCATCATGCAGCGCGATCGTCCGGGCGCTCGTCGGCTTCTGCGGGAGACCGCCGAAGCCGCGGCCGTAAAGGGTGAATTTGAAGTAGCGTCGCACTTCGCGAACGAGCTCGGTTCATTGAGCGCCGCCGACAATCTTGACGATGAGGCGCTGACAGCGTACGCCTGGGCTGAGGAACTTCGCCCGACTGATGGAAGATTGAAAATTACAACGGCTAACTTTCTTCTCCTGTCCCGGGGTGAGCCGGCCAAAGCAATTCAGAAGATTGACGAGGCGATTCCGTTAATCGAGCACGATCCCTCAACGAGATACGCGTTGACCAACGCATTCGCGATCAAAGCGGTCGCGCGGCTCCATTTAGGAGACACTGACTACGCGGTCGCGCAGTTTCGCGAGTGGTCCAACCCGGTACGCTTTCGGCGCACGTCATCGACCAGTTGCGATCTGCGTTTAGCGCGAGCGCTGTACGTCAACAATGTCGTGAAAAACGAGGCGCTCGAGTACCTGCGATCGGTGCTTGCCAAAGCTGAATCTGAAAGCAACGAGCATATGGTCAGCGAGGTGCGCAGGGTGCTTTCAGCGTTGTGCGCAGGCTAACTCGCCGCTGCACCTGAGGCAGTGCCGTTCACTTTCTGACTTATCATAGTCATGTGTCGTTCCGCCCATGTGAAGCACTGCCCCGGTGAGCGCCAGATCCGTTAGCGTGCTGAAGGAGGTTTCGATGACGTCAGGAGCGATCAAGCCGCGACTCACATCCTTCGCTCCGCAATTCCTCGTCAAAGATCTCGACCGCTCGATGGAGTTCTACCGAAAGATAGGGTTTGAGTTTGGCGAGCCGTGGGATGGTTTCTACGCCATTGGTCACCTGGACGGATTGGAACTTCACCTGAAGGAAGCGCCGAAGAACGAGGCAGAGCGCCTGCACCGCCGCGAAAACGAACATCTCGATGCCGCGGCAGGCGTCGACGGGATCGAAGCCTTCTACGAGCAGTGCGTCGCGAACGGTGCGACGATCCTCAAACCACTCATGCCCACGGCGTGGGGTACGAGAGACTTCTACGTTGAGGATCCCGACGGTAACATCGTCTACTTCGGTGGCTACGCAGCAGGCTAACTAGCGCCTGCACCGGACGCCGTGCCGTTCGCCGCCGCGTTCGGCGTATCATTGTCGGGTGCCGTTCCAGCCGTGTGAAGCACGGCGCCGGTGAGCGGCAACAACGTTGGGCGGCTCCGTGCACGTCGTAAAGGAAATTGTCACGAAATCGGCGGGCCTCAAGGCCGTTATCTCGCGCCGGGAGGACGGGACACTCGAGGTGACGCTGTTCAGCTGGGGCGCCGAGGTCGTCCCCGGTATCGGCGAAATTGAGCCGCCCGCATGGCGCCGCGAGCCAACGCCGTTCACTCTCGCCGGCGACATTGAAGCTGCCGAAGGTATCGCGCGAGAGATCCTGCGCAACGCGGGTGGCGACACGGAATAGGTGGCGACGGCATGGTAACGACAACTCACGACCAGCTCCGAGAGCTCAGTACAACAGTCTCCATTCAGGCGGATTGCACGAACGCCATGAACCGTCAGATGGCTAACTCGGCGCTGCACCGGATGCCGACCGCGATCTGACGCTCCGGCGGTCCGCTGGACGTAATGTCCCAGGAGCAACCATGGCAAGATCGAGTGCTTCCGAGGTCGGGAGAAGGCTACTCGCCGACATGGCCGCGTGGCCTGAACGATGGTGTTATTCCACCGACGATCTGCCGCTCGGCGAGAAGATCGTCGTCGCCGTGGAGCCGTTTCTAAGAACTCTTGTCGATCGCGGTGCCGCAGAGACGACTCTTCGGCGGCACTTCGGCAACGTCTTCTTTCTCGGTGGCGACATCATTCGGGCCGCACAGTCGGACTCTGATATTCAACAGCTGACGGGACGCGAGCTGTTGCGGCGCTTTGTCGACGAGGAAGGTGGGCCTTTCTTATACGAAAACAAAGAGGAGCAGCGGCTGTTCGACGCGACCTGCCGGAAACTCTCGCGCTTTGTCTCCAGTGAGTAAGGCGATCGCGGCGTATCATCGTTGCCGGTGAATCCCCCTGCTGTCAGATGGGCAGAAAGGACATGCAACGCGAATGGTGAAAGAACGTCCGGTGCTCACCGTGAAGCAGTGGCTTGCATCGGTTCCCGCCGAGCGCAGAGACGCCATCAACGCTGTCCGCGATGCCGTCAACGAGCATCTGCCGGCGGGTTACGAGGAGACTGTCGACTGGGGGATGCTCGCCTGGGTCGTGCCGCTCGCGACGCTCTCGAAGACGCACAACGGCCGTCCGTTGATGCTCGCGGCGCTCGGTGCTCACACGAAGGTCATGACCATCTACCTGATGAGCGTCTATGGCGATTCGAAGCTCAGGAAAGAATTCGAGGCCGCCTACAGAAAGACGGGCAAAAAACTCGATATGGGCGGATGTTGCGTCCACTTCAAGAAACTCGACGATCTGCCGCTCGATGTCGTCGGCAGCACGATTGCCCGCGTCGCCGTCGATGAATATGTCGGCCGCTACGTGAAGGCGCGCACGAAGGACAAGCCGAAGAAGGAAACGAAGGCGAAGCGAGCGAAGCGCTAGCAGTTTCGTTCTAGGAGCCGCGAGCTTCCCATCGAGCTTCGTCGCGTCGACGAGTTGACACGGCGCACGCCTTGCAATGTCGTCATCACAAGGCCTTCCGCGTAAAACTCTTCCAAATCGAACGTGTCAACAGCGGCGGTGCCGCATGGAGCTTGAATTCATGGCGAAACAAACGAACGCCCCAAGACTCATCACCTGGATCATCTCGCTGGTGCTCTTTCTCGTCGCGCTCCTCGCGCACTTCCGAATGATTCACGTCAGTAATGACATTGCCACATGGTCCTGGATCATCGGGTACGGCTTGCTGCTGGTTGCCGTGCAGGTCAGGGGCTTGTGATCCGTTGAAATCGAAAGCGTCACTGGCATCCGTTCGACAGGGCCAGCGCGTCGAATGCGACGGAGTAGCGGCCTTCGGCAGACATTGAAACCACGACCCAGTTCTGACTCCTGTTCGCCGCACTGTGCGATAGATCGAAAGAGGTCCAGCCGCCGAGGTCACCGGAGTTGCTGATCAACGGGAAGAGCGCCGCGCCTGTTTCAGTGCTCGATGTCGCCGGCAGCGTGAGATTCGGGCAATAGAGCGGGAGACAGCTCGAGGCCAGAGTCGTCGGATTCTCGTGCTCATCGAAGCGAATGACACTTCGGACGGACATCTCACTCGAGCCGTTCCGTGCGTAGTCGTTACACGCTGCGTTCGCACCTGTGAGGCCCTCGCGCCAGATTACATAGTGGGTATTGAAGGCACCGGGTCCGCCTTGAATGAAGCGCGCGGCGAATGTCGAAGGGAGTGGCTGCCGGCGATCGGCCGCCTGGTTTGCCGGCGGATTGTATTGGCCGTAGAAGGTTCGCGGAAGCTCGGTCGCCGTCACGACGCCCGCCGGCCCGCCCTCCGGTATGGCGCGAATGTGTACGAGCGGATTTGCGCCAGCATAGTTGCCGGTCGTCGAATTCGGCGAGATCCACATGTAGTCGCCTGTCAGAACGTTGTCGTACAGAAGCTCCTTGTAGTAGTCCGGCTGAGTCGGCAGCGTGAGGGTGCAGTCGGAGAGCACATCGATCGTGACGTAGCCGGCGGCGTTCCTGTGTTTTCCACCAATCGTTACGTTCCTGCCGCACGAGTAGTCGTAGATGCCGGTCGTCACCGCGGTTCGCATGTCGTTGAGAATGCGCACGGGGATCGGGCCCGGGAGCTGCGCGCAGTTCGCTGCCGATGCGGCGATGAAGTTTGGATTCGCATCGTTGTCGAGCGAGCGCAGGCCAGTCTCGATCTCATTCGTCGTTCCGTACGGAGGCGCGATCGTGCCGCGCGGGCCGAAGATGTCGTAGAGATTGATCGCCTGCACGTCGTAGCCGGTGAGAAAGAGGTTGAAGTCGAGGACTGGAAATCCCCAGTCCGTCCAGATCGTGACGTGAGCGATCTGCGGCTGCTGCACCGTGTTCACGATCGTGAACAACGTCGTCATGGCTGTGGTTTGCGGGCTGTTGAAGTCCACTTCGAAATAAGGCAACAGCAATGTGGCCGCCGGCAGTACTGCGATATCGCAGCTATCGTCGTTGTTCGTCGTCGCCGGACTTCCTTTGACGAACGTATTCGCGGAAACCGAGATGCTGCAGATGAACAGCAGAAGCGTCAGCTTTCTCATTCTCATGGCGTGATGTTGGGTGCGGGTCCGATCACCGGTGGGTAAGGGCGGTTGGTTGTATACGCTTGCGTGGAAGAGCAGCCGTTCCCCAAAGGCGTCGCGTCGAACGCCGTCTGATACCGTCCCTCGGCCTGCATGATCGAGACGACCCAGTTCTGGCTCGGACGTCCCGTAGACGAATTCGCCAGATTCAGATACATCCACCCTCCGACATCGCCGGACGAGGACAGCGGCGGAAAGGTGCCGGCGGATGTCGGTGTGCTCGATGCCGACGGAAAGATGACGTAGGTCTTCTGATAGGCAGAGATCCGAACTTCACTGGAGTTGACCGTCGGGTTTTCATGCTCATCGAAACGCACGGCCTCGATAGCGACCATGTCAAAGCCGTTGTTCCTCGAATAGGCCGAGCACGCTGCGGAGGCGCCTGTGAGTCCCTCGCGCCAGATCGCAAAGTTCGTATTGAAAGCGCCGGTACCACCCTGAATGAATCGCGCGACGAATGTCGAAGGCAGCGGCTGACGGCGGTCCATGCGTGCCGTGTTGCGATCCTGATGCGGCGTGTAGTGGTCGTAGAACGTGTAAGGGAGGTTCGTCTCCGTCGCGACGCCCGCGGGGCCACCGGAAGGAATCGCACGAATGTGGACGAGCGGATTGCCGCCGGCATAGTTTCCGGTAACGGGATTCGGATCGACGATCTCCCAGTCGCCGCCGATCACGTTGTCGTAGAGCAGCTCGTCGTAATAGTGGATGTCGTTCGGCATCGTGATTCCGCACGTTGCGACGAGATCGATCGTGACGAAGCCAATCGCGTTTACGTGAATGCCTCCGAGGTGCGACGAGCCGCAGGATGCGACGCGGCCAGTCGTGAGCATGCTGCGAACGTCGTTCAGGAAACTGGCGGGAAGAACTCCGGGCAGCTGAGCGCATGCATCGGCCGCACTCGGAAGAAACAGCGGATTCGCATCATTGGGGAGCGAGCTCGATCCCACATTGCGATCCTGCAGCGTGATCGTGCCGGACGGGCCGAGGATGTCGTAGAGGTTGATGGACTGAACGTCGTAGCCGGTGAGAAAGATGTTGAAGGTGAGTACGGGATAGGCCCAGTCGGTCCAGAGCGTGACACGCGCGATCTGCGGCGAGCGCGAGGTGTTGATCACGCTGAAGAGCGTGGTGCGCGCCGTGCGTGCCGGCGAGTTGAAGTCGACTTCGAAGTAGGGAAGGAGCAGCGTCGCGGCGGGCATCGTGGCGATGTCGCAGCTGTCGTCGTTGCGGATCGTGGTTGCGTGGGCGGCCGCCGTGAACAGGATTGTCGCGAGCAGCAGTGCCGTGCGCATGCGATTGAAACGGAGCGGAGGGGATGAACGTCTACACAGGCGAGCAACCGCAGCTACGTGTCGAACGTCGAAGAGACGTGAACGTGAAAAAGAGCAGTACCGTCTTCGCGATCACAACGTGGTCAGCGCTTCCTGTGATCGCTGCCGTCGAAGCCATATTCAAAAAGGCGTGGCTTGTCGCAGCAATACCAGGGACGATCGCGGTCGTGGCCCTCGCAGCAGCAGCGCTGGTATGGAGATCAACGGAGCGGCATCAAGTTGTGGCCGCGGTGCTGTTGCTTCTCATTTCGACTCCGTTTGCGGCACTTCTCTTTCAAGGGCTTGTCCTGGAGCCACTGTCCCATGCTCTCGCAATCGCAGATTCGCCGCCTGGCTACATCATCGGCATCATCGGCGATGCCCTCTGGAAACGGCGGGCCGGCGATCCGTCATCCTGAGCGTGAGCGAAGGACCCCCTTCCGACAGGCGAGGGCGCCTGTTCTACGCCGCTTCCAATGACACGGTCGATTCTGTGTAGGACAGGCGCCCCCGCCTGTCCCCTCGTCATTGGTCAAAGGCGGGACAGGCGAGGGCGCCTGTCCTACACAGCTTCCAAGAAACTCCCAGTGTTTATGCGGGTCTGCGCGTTTAGTCCCTTCTCCCCCGGCGCGGGGGAGAAGGTGCCGCAGGCGGATGAGGGGGCTTGCATTTGAGCAAGGACCCGAGCCCCTCATCCGCGCTTCGCGCACCTTCTCCCCTCGCGAGGGGAGAAGGAACTGTGCCGCAATTTGCGTTTCTCTTTCTCAGGCGAGGGCGCCTGTCCTACACCGCTCAGATGATGGCTAACCCGCCGCTGCATCCGATTGTCTTTCTCGCCACGGCGTATGATCTTTCGTCAACATGAACGACCTCAACGACTCCTCGGGTGTCCGCGTCTTCCCGCCGGCGATCTACCTCGCGGGCCTGGCTGTGGGCTTCGGGATTCAGTGGCTGTGGCCGGTCCACATTGTGCCGGTCACGTTCGCGTTCGCTGCCCGGCTGTTCGGCATCGTTCTTCTCGTGGCCTGGCTGACGCTTGCGATTTGGGCGCTGCTCACCTTCAAGCGGGCGGGCACGACACCCCATCCTATGCACCCTGTGACGGCGCTGGCGGTTTCCGGGCCCTATCGGTTTACGCGCAATCCCATGTACCTCAGTTTCGTTTTCATGAATCTCGGCCTTGGGTTTGTGATGAACGCCTTCTGGGCCGTCGTTCTGGTGCCGGTGGTCATGATCGTCGTGCAGCGCATGGTGATCGAGCGTGAGGAGCGGTACCTGGCGAGGAAATTTGGCGCAGAATACCTTGCATTCAAGGCTCGAGTCCGTCGCTGGTTGTAGGTGGGAGATCCATGGCAGAGGGGAAGGCAAACTGTCAGAAATGCGGAGCTGAGATCCTGCAGCGGACCGCGGACCGCAATCGAGGGTTCTGCGTTCCGTGTCGATACCGCGACGATGGCCCGCGCGTAACCTCCGATGTCGTCGTGGAGCGCGGAAGGTCTCTCGATTGGATGTGTATCGATCTGAGAAGGGACGTCGAGACCGAAGACTACGCCGACTACTTCTTCAGTTCGAGTGTGACCGACAAGGATCCGCGTTTCACGAGCCGGTCCATGATCGTCGGACACAACGTAGGACTGTTCAGGATCAATAAGGCAACGGGCGAGACGGAGTTGCTCTATCCGATGCCCGAAGATGAAGGGGAGCGGCGATACCACAGTGCCGCTTCGACGATCAGGAAGCATTGGCGTGGTGGGAAGCTTCCGGAAATGGCGATGTTCGCATGTGGCTAGTGATTCCAGCGATCCTGTTCTCGTCGTCTGCACTTGCAGCCGATGTTCCGATCATTACGCTCGATGCGCCCGATTTCAAAGGGCCATCCATCGATCAGCCCGCCGGCGCGAAGGTCACGCTGACGAAGTTGTCGGCATCCGATAATGGCGTCTCGGAGACGAGCGCGTGGCGCGAGAAGAATCATCTCGCGTGGAGCGAGACGCGCGAGCCGGTGGGGGGACTGCCGGAGACGTTCCATGGCGTCAATCTGCTGCGCGCCATTCGCAGTGGTTCACACACGATCGGCATCTACGGCGAGCACTATGGAAAGGCACTCACGCTGATCGGCGTCGATTCCAAAGGCGACATCGACTATGCCTTCGATTTCTCGAAATACGCGCTGGCGCCGCGCAATCGTGAAAGCGATCTACCGTTCGTCGAGCAATCCATTGTGTGGGCGGAACGGCGCGGCGATGTGCTCTATGTCGAGCATGGCCACAATACGTACGCCGCATCGTCCTACGGCATGACCGGCTACATCACCGCAATCGATCTGCGCAAACGCCGCGCGATATGGCA
>Ga0157378_10006486_pt1 | contig 10230 bp, 7 predicted proteins | sample M65metaG_FD_115309 | JGI IMG/M metagenome (GOLD analysis project Ga0157378, IMG submission 115309) | Miscanthus rhizosphere microbial communities from Kellogg Biological Station, Michigan, USA - M6-5 metaG | ecosystem: Host-associated > Plants > Roots > Rhizosphere > Soil | place: USA: Michigan...
AAGCCGAGCACGATGTCCGGCTTCGAGCGAACGGCGCCGGCGACGATGCGCGCGGCTTCACGGCTGACTTCCGTGTAGTCTTTTTTCAGGACAACGAGCATGCTGAGCGGGTCTCCTTTTTTGCGAAGCGCTCTGCGTCCCGTCGGTGATCGCCAGGGCGCGACAATGCCCGGCCAGAGCCCGGCGCTAGATCAACATCCTTCTCGAGAACGGCGAGCATAGGAGGATTAGGCTCCTTGGTCTCGGCAAAACGCCACAGCAAGAATCGCGACCGGCAAGCAAGCGCGCGTTGCGCCGGGCGAGGGCCGCGGCGGGGCTGCCGCACAGCAAACCTGGTTGGCGCGGGGGTGGATGACATCTTAGCGGAAGCGGCGGATCACGAAGTTGTGGCGGTCCGAGCGATAGATACCGAGGACGTAGATTATAGCCTTGCCTCTGGTGGAGTAGATGACCTGACGAATCCGCAGCAGGGGATCGCGGCGCGGAACGTTCAAAAGTTCCGCGGTGCGCGGGTCGGCAGCCGTGGCGTCAATTTCCTCGTCGGCATAGCCGAGCCGGACATCGTAGTTGCGTTCCAAGGTCGAAAAAAGCGAATCGCGGCCCAACGGAGCCTCGAGCAAGCCGGGAAAGTCGTCGGCCGAGAGATAGCATGTTTCCAGAGCGAACGGTTCATCCGCGGCATGGCGGAGGCGCTCCAGCTTTATCAGGCTCCTGGTGGGAGCGAGCGAAAGGCGAGCAGCCGCGTCCGGCTCATTGTCAATAATTTTAGCTAACAGGATTCTTGATGCCGCGGTCAAGCTGCGGGCGGCCATCTGCTCGGTATAACTCATCAACTTGTTGAAATGAATTCTAGGAGAAGAAACGAAAGTGCCGACACCGCGGCGGCGCTCCACAACACCTTCGCGTTCGAGGGAAGCCAGGGCATGGCGGGCGGTCATCAGGCTGACTTCATGGAGCTTGGCCAGGTCCCGTTCGGAACTGACGGGGTCGCCGGGGCGAAGGTGGCCGGCGTCAATGCGTTTCCGAATCGCCAGCTGAATGCGCTGGTAAGCGGGTAGGGCAAGGCGGACTTTGCTGCCAGGCATTCAGTACTCCTCATCCGTAAAATGCAGAATAGACGAGAGAAAGCCGTGGCTGGTCGTATCCGGGATCGGTCGAAACCTCCAGGGAGGAGGCGGGAGCAACCTCCAGCGACCAAGCAGGCCCGCGAGGGGGCTAGGTCTTGGCCGGGGATTAGGATTCGGCCGGCGATTCATGTGTGATATAGAGCGCGGCAACGGCGTGCTATAGACCTTGACCTGTCTCCTGTCGAAAATCCTTATAAAACATCTTTTTTCTGTTGACAAGCCTGTTTCTGTGCTATATAGCTTACCACGATAAGTCATATAGCTGAGCAGGGGTGCTCGGCCTTTCGCAGTCGAAAATACGGCAGGGGTGGCGTTTCCGGACCGGAAGCGCTGGAATGGAGGTCAGAAGATGGTTATGGGGATGTGTAGAAAAATGGGGTATGCGCTGCTGGTTGCAGTTGTTTTGCTCGCAGCGGGGACAAATGTTTGGGGACAGGATGTGACAGCGTCGATCACCGGTACGGTGACGGACCCGAGCGGCGCGCCAATCGCGGGCGCTCTGGTCACCGCCAAGTCCGTTGAACGCGGGACGACCTACACGGGGACGTCGAGCGAAGAGGGTCTCTATCGCATCACGCAAATCCCTGTCGGAAACTATGACGTTCGGATCGAGAAGGCCGGGTTTCAGACGGCCTTGCATCCGGCGCTTACGTTGGTTCTCAACCAGATCGCTCGCGTGGATGTCCAACTGAAGGTCGGAGAGATAACACAGACCGTCGAGGTTCAGGGGACCGCGCCTCTCCTCAAGACCGAAGCGACGCTGGTCGACACGATTATCGATTCCAAGACCAATGAAGCGCTTCCGCTGGCCACACGAAATTACGTGGAGCTGACGCTGCTCTCGCCTGGTGCGACGCATCCGGATCCTTCCAGCTTCAACAACGGCGACAACGTGCAGAGCGGCGCGCGGCCGTTCATCAACGGCAACCGCGAGCAGGCCAACAACTTCCTGCTCGACGGCATGGACAACAACCAGGTATCGGACAACCTGCTCGGCTACACGCCGTCGCCGGATGCGATTCAGGAATTCAACCTGATCAGCAACAACGCACCGGCCGAATTCGGAAACTTCATGGGCGGTATCGTCAGCGCGACCATCAAGTCCGGAACCAACAGCTTCCATGGCGCGATTTGGGAGTTTTTCCGCAACGACAAGCTGAACGCCAACCAGTGGGAAAACAAGATTAACCCGACGGCCGAAATCGCGCGCCCGGCGCTGCGCTGGAACATGTTCGGCGCGACGCTCGGCGGTCCGGTCATCAAGAATAAGCTCTTCTTCTTTGTCGACTACCAGGGGCAGCGGTTCGATCACCCGCCGACAGGAAGTTTCATCAGCGTCTTCACCGACGCTGAAAAGCAGGGCAACTTTTCCGCACTGCTGAATGCGTCAACGCCCATCCAACTCTACAATCCGTGCCAGGGCACCAGCGGTCAGAACGGCGCGCCTTGCGTTGCAGCGACCACGCGTACGCCATTTGCGGGCAACATCGTTCCCTCGAGCATGATCAGCCCTGTGGCGGCAGCGCTTTTCGCTTCTCCTCTCTACCCCCAGGCAATTAGCGATAACCTGACGAACAACGCGATTCAGCTGAGAGGGAACGCATTCAACAGCGACCAGGGCGACATAAAGGTTGACTACCGCCCGACCGACAAGGACGGAATCTCGGGTCGCTTCACCCGCGCGTACCAGATCGATCCTTCCACCAACTCACAATTGCTTTTGGGCAACGGCCAGGCCACGGCTCCGATTTGGAGTGTGGTCGGTGACTGGACGCGCTCGATTCACCCCAATCTGGTAAACGACGTCCGCTTTGGCTGGAACCACGTGGTGCTGAACACCGGCACGTCATGGGACAGCTCGGTCGGCACACTCGGCGAATCCCTCGGAATCCAGAACTCCAACCCCGAAGGAGTAACGGGATTGCTTGGGCTTGATTTCGGCGGCGGCACGCCGACCAGCCCGGGTAACGGAACCCTTACCAACATCGGAAACAGCATGGTCACCCAGAGCTTTGATAGCACGGTCTATCAAGCGGATGACTCGGTCACTTGGATTCGCGGCCGTCATACTTTGAAGTTCGGCGGCGAGTACATGTACAACAAAATCAAGGTGTTCTATTCCGGAAACAGCGGCTCGTTGGGCGGCATGGTTTTTGGTCCCAACTTCACAGCGTCGTCCGCCGTCAATCCTCTGCCAAATTCCGGCGAGGGTATGGCTGACTTCTTTCTGGGATTGCCGACCGCATTCGGCCGCGGCCTCAGCAGCGGCGGCTGGACGCAAACCTCGAACATCTTCTCGGCGTATGGGCAGGACACGTGGCGCGTCACTGACCGTCTGACCTTGACCTTGGGTCTGCGCTACGAAATTCATACGCCTTGGGTCGAAGAGAAAAACCAGGAGACGAATTTCAATCCGGTTACCGGGCAGATCGAATTCGCAGCTCAGGATGGCGCCAGTCGCGCGCTCTATGACGGCGTGTATGGCGGGAAGGCCTTCCAGCCGCGCCTCGGATTTGCGTGGACACCCGGCCGGTTCAACGGCAAGACGGTTTTCCGCGGGGCGTTCACTGTTTCTTCGTATCTGGAAGGAACAGGCACCAACCTGCGCTTACCGATCAACCCGCCGTTTAACGGAGGCGCGGCGAGCGGCGAATTCCAGACGCAATATCTGCTGCAACCGCTGCCCGGAAGCACCGCGTCGGACGGCATCATTGCGCCGGCTTCCAGTCCCGGTATTTCGTGTCCGGACCTCAGCTGCTTCACGGGCAAGATTTTCCGGCTCTGGGATAAGAATGTGCAGCCGGCGCTCGACGATCAGTGGAACCTGACCGTTCAGCAACAGCTCAATCAGAAGACCACCTTCCAACTGGGCTACGTTGGACAGGTCGCCTATCACCTGATGGTGCCGTTCTTCTACGGACAGCCAGTCGCCGAACCGGCGAGTTCTTGCGGAACGCCGCCTTGCACTTCGCCAAGTCCCTTCTTCGCGAATGGGGACGGTCCGCAGCTGCTGTCGGAGATCAGCACGGTTTCCGGTACGCAGTCCAACGGCCGCATGATGTACAACGCACTGCAGGCCGTTTTGCAGCGGACCGAGAGCAAGGGGCTGCAGTACCAGGTGGCCTACACGTTCTCAAAGTGCATGTCCAACAACTCGGGCTACTACGGCACGTGGTCGGCCGCGCGGGCTTCCTCAACAGCGTCTCCGTACTGGCAGAACATTTACGATCCGGCTGCGGAATGGGCGCCGTGCTACTACGACGACACCCACAACCTGACCTCCTATGCCGTCTACGAACTGCCGTTCGGAAAAGGCAAGCGGTTTGGCACCGACATGAACAAGGCGCTCGATATGGTTGTGGGCGGCTGGACGGTCAGCCCGATCGTCACGCTCCACACCGGGTTCCCCCTTGCGCTCTACAACAATGGCAGCGACCAGACCGGCACCAACTCTCGCGGCCTGCGCCCGGACTGCAATGGCACCAACACCGTCTTTGGACGCCGCACTGCTACAGCAGCTCAGGGCGGCGGTTATCAGTGGTTTGATCCGAGCAACTATACGAACGCGGCCGGATTCGGCACTTGCGCCCCTCAACTCGGTGGTTTGCGAGGCCCCGGTTTGTACAACTGGGATATCAGCTTGCAGAAAAACTTCCAGCTAACCGAACGATTCAGGCTGCAGTTCCGCAGCGACTTCCTGAATGCGTTTAACCGCGTCAACCTTGCCGTGCCGAACACCACGGTGGAGACGAATACCACTGGCGTGACTCAGGCTTCTCAACCGGCAAGAAACATCCAGTTTGCGTTGAAGTTGTACTACTAGTCCCCCGGTGAAGTAAGATGGGGCAGGCGAACACACCCCCGCCTGCCCCATTTTTTTTTATGAAGAGAAACTCCTTCCTCTGGCGCTCAGCGCTGATTGCCGTGGGCTTGCTGGCGCTGGCTTCGGCGCAATACTCCCAGCGGTCCAAATCCTCCACGCCGCCGGCGGCAGGAACGCCACTGACTCCCGCTAAAGCGATTGAGTTTGCGGAGCAGGGACGCTGCAAGGAATCCCTCCCCACGCTTCGTAAGATCTTGATCGGATCGGGCCCGGGTGAGGAGCGAAAAAAAGCCGGCGTTTTGGGGGTGCGCTGCGCCATGAAGTCCGGCGATCGCCTGGTCGCTGGGGACTTGCTGGGGCAATTGGGAAAGCAGTTTCCGAATGACCCTGATGTGCTGTATGTGCTCGCGCATGCTTATTCCGATCTTTCCATTCGCGCGGCCGGCCAGCTAGCGGAGCAATCTCCGCAATCGGTTGAGGCCCGCAGGATGAATGCTGAGGCCCTGGAGATCCAGGGAAAGTGGGACGAAGCAGCGAAACAGTATGAAGAAATACTTGCGCAAGATCCGAAAATGCCGGGGATTCACTATCTGATTGGGCGGATATTCTTGTCCAAGCCGGATGCCGACGCGGCAAGAATCGCCAGCGCCAAGCAGGAATTCATCGAGGAATTGGCAATCGATCCAAAGAATGCCGGCGCGCAGTACGTGCTCGGGGTTCTGGCTCGCCAGGAATCCAACTGGGAAGAAGCCATTCGCCGATTCTCCAGCGCGGCAAAACTGGATGCGAGTTTTGCAGACGCCTTTTGGGGTTGGGGAGTGGCGCTGGTTTCGGCCAAACGCTACGAAGAAGCGGTTGAGCCGCTGCGAACGGCGGTGCGGCTGCAGCCGGGGAATCCTTCGGCGCACTATAACCTCGGAATGGCTTTGAGCCGCAGTGGGCGAACCGACGAGGCGGAAAAGGAATTTGCGATCCAGAAGCAGATTATCGCCAAGTTGAACGAGCAAAAGAACGCCCGCACGGAAGTGCCGAAGCCGCAGTGAAGGCTAGGATTTTTTCTTGTCGAGGGAGTCGAAGACGTCCTCGGCAATGTGGAAAGCCGAGTTCGCCGCAGGGACACCGCAATAGACAGCCGCTTGTAACAACACTTCCTGAATTTCGTCGCGCGAAACTCCGATAGAAAGCGCAGCCTTGACGTGCATTCTGAACTCGTCGCCGCGGTTGAGCGCGGCCAGCATGGCCAGAGTCAGCAGACTGCGTGTTTTCTTCGACAGGCCGGGGCGATTCCACACTTCTCCCCAGGCGTAACGCGTGATTAGCTCCTGAAAGGGTTCGTTGAACTTGGTGCGGTTTTTTAGTGTGCGGTCAACGTGAGCGTCGCCGAGTACCGCGCGGCGAGTCTTCATCCCTTCGTCGTAACGCTTTCGTTCGTCCATGATTCCTCCCTGCGCGCCGGGAAACTCAGGCCTTGAGAAAAGAAAGAACAGTTTCGTTGAAATCGACCGGGTCTTCGATGTTCGAAAGGTGCGAAGTGTTGAGCTCGCTGTAGCGCGCGCCGGGAATATGTTCGGCGAGAAAGCGGCCGTCGGCGGGCGTTGCGGCGGGATCGTGTGTGCCGGAGATCACCAGCGTTTGCGCGTGAATTCTTGCGACGTCGGCGCGAAAGTCGAAATCCCGAACGGCCGTGCACCCCCCGACGTAGCCTTTGGGATCGAGAGATTCGAGCACTCGGATCGCCGATGTGACCTTTTCTGGCGAGGAGGCCTGGAAAGCCGGCGTGAACCAGCGAGCCGTGACGGCGCCTGCCACTTCCCTCATTCCCTTGGTTTCGACGGTTTGAATGCGCGTGTTCCAGAATTCCAGCGTGCCGATTTTCGGCGCGGTATTGCAGAGGATAAGCTTGTTAAGGCGCTCGGGAGCCTGCAGTGCGAGCGACATGCCGATCATTCCGCCGATGGAAAGCCCGCAGAAATGGAAGCGCGTGATGTTCAGCGAATCGGCGAGAGCCAGAATGTCGCGTGCAAGATCAGGAACGGCATAAGGCGGCGGAGGGGCAGAGGACTGGCCATGGCCGCGCATGTCGTAGCGCAGCACGCGAAACTGTTTTTCAAACGCAGGAGCCTGCGCGTCCCACATGGAAAAGTTGGTGCCAAGCGAGTTGGAAAGAATTAGTGCGGGAGCGGAAGCAGGTCCCGTAAAGGAGTAGTGTAGGCGGACGTTGGGCAGATCAGCGAACGGCATGGCTTACCCCGTAACCGTGGATTTGCTGCCGGATTTCGGCTGCGAATTTGCGGAGCCGAGCACGGCGTCAATGAACGCTTCGGCTGAGCCGAGATAGCTGGCTGGTTCGAAAAGCCGCGCGAGGGAATTGGCGTCGAGGATCGCCGTCAGTTTGGGATCGGAGGAAAGGACTTCGCGGAGATGACGGCGTTCAGCTCGTGCGCGGCGGCAAGCCTCCTCGACCAGTTGCTGGGCCCGTGCGCGGTCGAGTTTTTCACCTAGTGCGAAGGTGACCGCTTCGGCATAAATGAGGCCATGGGTGAGATCAAGGTTGGACCGCATGCGCTCGGCGTTCACCACCAGATCGGGAACGAGCGACGCGAGGCGGTGGGAGGCCCCGGCAGCGAGGCGAACGATCTCCGGGACAGTTTCCCATTCCGACTGCCAGGAGCCCAGGCTGCGTTGGTACTCGCCGGGAAGCGAAGAAAGAATCGTCGCTACGAGCGGCGGGACGCGCGATGTCGTTGCCAGGATCGCGGCACAGGCCACGGGATTTTGCTTATGCGGCATCGTGGAAGAGCCGCCGCGGCCGACGGCGTCCGGTTCGGCAAGTTCCGCGATTTCCGTTTGCATGTGCAGAGAAAGATCGCGCGCGATCTTGGCAAACGTGGCGGAGAGCAGGCCGTAGGTTGTTGCGGCCTCGCCGATGCGTTCGCGTTGGGACTGCCAGGGAATGCGCGGGAGAGGAAGAGCAAGAGCTTCAGCCAGTAGCGCAGCGATTTGTGATCCGCGATCTTGAAGAGCTGCGAGAGTTCCGGCTGCGCCTCCGAACTGCAGGACCAGAGATTGCTCGAGCAGACTTTCTAAGCGGGTGCGGTGGCGGAGACAAGCGTCGAGCCAACCCGCCGTGATGAACCCAAATGTGGTGGGAAGGGCGTGTTGCATCCAGGTGCGGGCGACCAGCAGGGTTTTGCGATGCTTGGAGGTGAGGCTGGCCAACGCGGAGATGATGCTGTCGAGATCGCTTTCGATTGCGTGTGTTGCCCGGCGCAGCTGCAAGGCGAGTCCGGTGTCGAGCGCGTCCTGGCTGGTCGCGCCATAGTGGACGTAACGCGCGGCGCCCGGCGAACTACGGGCGATGAGCGCCGTCAGTTGCTTGACCAGCGGAATCGCAAGGTTTCCCGCGGATGGCACCGCCTCTGCCAGTGCCGGGAAGTCGAAAAGTTCCGCCCGGCAGGAAGCGGAAATGGCGGCTGCGGAATCTTGCGGAATAATTCCTGCCCGAACCTGGGCACGGGCGAGCGCAGCTTCAAAATCGAGAATGGCCTGAACGGTGGCGACATCGGTGAAGAAAGGCTCGACAGCGGGCGAGCGGAACAAGCCGTCCAGAAGTTGCATGCGTAGAGTGTAAATGGGAAGCAGATGTAAGAAAAACGGATTCCGCGCCCGAGCGGCGATACGGTAGACTCCACGGGGCGAAGAGGAGACAGACCATAGTGCTGAGCAACCGCAAAGAGATTCACGTGGAGTGGGGCGACTGCGACCCCGCGGGGATCGTGTACTTTCCGAGATTTTTTGAATATTTCGATGCTTGTACCAACGCGCTGTTTGAAAGAGCCGGATTCGGCAAGGCGGAGATGTTGAAGCAGTACGGGCTGGTGGGTATCCCGCTAGTCGAAGCGAGCGCGCAGTTCTACGCACCTGCCTGGTTTGGAGAGACGGTAACCGTCGAAACCCGCATTGTGGAATGGGGAAAAAGCAGCTTTCAGGTGGAGCACCGGCTGTATAAAGGCGGCGTTTTGGGAGCCGAGGGGCGCGAGAAACGGGTATGGGCGGTTCCCGATGCCAAATCGGTGAAGCGAATGCGGGGTAGCACGATACCCGAGGAAGTAAAAACGCGCTTTGAAAAGTAAAGGCTGCGTCGGCTCCGGCCGGGGTCCTAGCGCTAAATTTGCGGCGGCGGTTCACTTTGATTCTGCCTTTGCCGCGGACGCGATACCGGCGCCTTCGCGGATCGTCAGAATCTGATTGGCGGCCACTTTGGCGAACCGCTCAATCTTCTCGGTCGTTGGCCATTTCACTTCGATTACATCGGCGACCGCGGACTTGCCCAAACCAAAGTGCAGCCGCAGATCCGATTGCGACATCACGCTGCCGCCAGAATGCACCTCATCCATCTGCGCGTGCGTTCCTGTCACCACGCGCACCCGCGCGCCAATTGCGCTGCGGTTGCACGCCGTGCCGACGAGCTTCACTTTGATCCAGTTCTGCGCGTGCAGGCCACCTTCGCCGGGCTGAATGTTGCGCAGCAGCGACGGTGGATCATTCATATTCAAAATCAGCGCGTCCACGCCGCCATCATTGTTGTAATCGCCAAACGCCGCGCCGCGGCTGGAAAACTTCTCGGTGATGCCCGGACCCATCCCCGCGGACACATCCTTGAACTGTCCGTTGCCCATGTTGCGATACACCAGCCGCGGATTCTTGTAGGTCTGCCCCACGGAGTGGCCTTCAATCTCGGGATAGACGTGCCCGTTGATCTGCATGAGATCGGCCCAGCCGTCGTTGTCGTAGTCGAGAAACGCGCAGCCCCACGCGACGTACTGGTTGTTGATTCCGATGCCCGACGCGAACGTCACATCGCTGAACGTGCCGTCGCCGTTGTTGTGATAGAGGTTGCAGGTGTCATCCGCAAAATTCGTCTTGAAAATGTCGAACCAGCCGTCGCAATCGTAATCGGCCACCGCGACGCCCATGCCGGCCTGCTCGTGCCCGTTGTCGCTATAAGCGCAGCCGGCGATCACTGCGATGTCGGTAAACGTTCCGTCGTGATTGTTCTTGAACAGGATGCTCGGCTGAGAATCGACCGCCACATAGATGTCCGGCCAGCCGTCGTTGTCAAAGTCGTACGACACGCTCGAAATCGAGTAGCGCGGCCCCGGCTTGAGAATGCCGGCCTTTTCGCTTACATCCGTGAACGTGCCGTCGCCGTTGTTGTGGTAGAGCACGTTGGTGTCACCGGGCATCCCACGCGGGCCGCACATCACCGGAATCCCTTTC
>Ga0157378_10006487_pt1 | contig 10230 bp, 6 predicted proteins | sample M65metaG_FD_115309 | JGI IMG/M metagenome (GOLD analysis project Ga0157378, IMG submission 115309) | Miscanthus rhizosphere microbial communities from Kellogg Biological Station, Michigan, USA - M6-5 metaG | ecosystem: Host-associated > Plants > Roots > Rhizosphere > Soil | place: USA: Michigan...
AACCTGTGGCAAAGCGATTGCCGCATTGGCATCATCACTATGCTTGTTTAGTTGCTTTACTATGTCAAAAAGGGTTTTATCATCCTGGCTACGTGACAAATAATCTTTACTCGTTTTGCACGATACAAAAACAAGAACAGTAGCAATGGCGAATAGAAACTTTTTCATATTATTTTCCTCCTATGAACACTGACATTAAATTCCGTAAAAGGGTTTACCCTTGAAAACTTGTTACCTTAGTTTTAACAATGTAGCAATTTTGGCCGCGGTTTTGGAAATATATTCTCCGTTTAACTCCTTTTTTTAACCATTTATCCAAACATAGAAATTTTTTTTTTAATTAAGCTTTTCAAGTAAAAGTCAATACCAGCAAGCATTATATTACAAAACCAGTTATCATTCACCACCAGCTACTAAAAAATAAATGGTATTATGTGTTGCATAGTACCATAAAAGTGTATACATTTGTGTTGTGAAGGTGAAAAACAGCACGCAGGACAACAAAAGTCCATTCACTGACCACCTCAACAAAAAAGTATAGCCATGAAATTTTTAAAACGTTGAAGCCATGAACATTGATAACACAGCCAGCCAGATGCGTAAAGGTGTGCTTGAGTTTTGTATTCTTTCGGTGATAAAACAGGGGGAAGCCTATCCGTCAGATATCATTGATAAAATGAAAGCTGCTAACCTCAATATTTTTGAGGGGACACTTTATCCTTTGCTAACGAGATTAAAAAATGCGGAGTTCCTGACTTACCGCTGGATTGAGAGCAATAGCGGGCCGCCCCGTAAGTATTTTTCCCTCACGGAAAAAGGAGCGCAGTTTTATAAAGAACTGGAAGCTACCTGGAATGAACTGGCCAACGCAGTAAAAGCGCTTTCGGAGGCTGAACAGGAGCACACAGCGGGGCAGGAAAATGCTAACATCAACTTCAACAACCCACAATAAAAGTATAGCCATGTTTTTTGTTTGGGTAACCAACTAACGAAACATAAATATTTAGAGCCATGAAACAAGTAATAAATATAAATTTCCACGGACAGGTAGTTCCGATAGAAACTTCCGCCTTCGAACTGCTTAAAGCTTACACTGATAGTCTTTCCCGGTATTTTGCCAACGAAGAAGGAAAAGAAGAGATCATTAATGATATAGAAAGCCGCATTGGTGAATTATTCCAGGGCAGGCTGAAAAAAGGTGCCACCTGTATTACAGATGATGATGTAAATGCCATCATCAAAAGCATGGGCAGGCCGGAAGAATTTGAAGGCGAAGAAGAAAAAGTAGCTTCTACACTGGGTGAAAGTGCTGGCTCAAAGACTTCAGAGCAACAGGCTAAAACTGAGGTGCCTCCTACCACCCCTACAGGTAATAAAAGATTGTTCAGGGATGAAAATAATAAAGTGATTGGTGGTGTGTGCGGTGGTTTGGCCAATTATTTTGGTACCGACCCTGTGATCATCAGGGTGATCTTTGCTGTAGTAGCGCTGGCTTTTGGTACAGGATTACTGGCTTACATTATCCTTTGGGTTGCGGTACCAAGCAGTGCGTCTACCACTATCGGGGCAAGCCGCAAAAAATTATTCAGAGACCCGGATGATAAATTTATAGCAGGTGTGTGCAGAGGTATTGGTAATTATTTTGGCGTGAGTGCCTGGATACCAAGAATATTGTTCCTGATACCATTTTTATCTTTTGCATTTAGAGACAGGCATTGGGGTGCTTTTGATTTCCCTGGTTTTCTTAACCTTTCTTTCAGTCCCGGGTCATTGATAATATACATTATTTTATGGCTGGTGATTCCGGAAGCAAGTAATACAGCGGAAAAGCTGGAAATGAAAGGAGAGAAGGTAGACATGAACTCCATAAAGAATTCAGTAGTGGAAGAAATGAAAGGAGTGCAGCAGAGAGCAGAGAAATTTGGCAAAGAGGCTTCTGCAGTGGTAGGCGAAAAAGGAAGAGTGATGGGGTCCGAGATTAAAACGGTTGCGAAACGTGGTGGAAGATCTTTGGGAGATGTGATCATATTTCTTGTAAAAGCTTTTGCATACTTTATTATTGGTTGTGTAAGTTTTGGATTGGTGGTGGCGTTGTTTGCTCTTGCAGTAGTGTCCATTGGTCTGTTTCCATTAAAAGAATTCCTGCTTACAGAAGGATGGCAAAATGCGCTGGCCTGGGGAACCTTGCTATTTTTCATAGCAGTGCCGGTGATCGGTATCATTACCTGGATCATCCGCAGGTTAACAAAAATGAAAAGCAACAGAAAGATCTTAAGAGCTTCCTTTATAAGCTTATGGATAGTGGGATGGGTATGTTTTATTTGCCTGATTGCATCTATCAGTAAAGATTTTAAGAGCATTAACAATGTAAATGAGCAAAATGTAACGCTGTCTAATCCCGCAATAAACAAATTATTGCTCACTACGAATTCGCCGCTTAAAAGTGGTTACCGGTATAATTCATTCAGGATTGAACCATTTGAAGCCTGGGATGAGGATACTGTTACTGTAAAAAATATTGAAATAAAAATAATCAAATCAACCAGCGACAGTTTCAGTGTTACCCTGTTAAAAATAGCAAACGGAAGAACAAAACGTTTTGCTGATACATTGGCCAACCTGATACAGTTTAATGTAGAACAAAAAGATTCGTTATTGATCGTTGATAAAGGGATAGCCATTAACCGGAAAGATAAATTCCGCAACCAACGGGTAGTATTAAATGTATATGTTCCGGTTGGAAAACAAATAAGAATTGACAAGAGTGTTGGCTGGGGTAATAACAATGTTCGATTTGATGGTCCGTGGAATGAAGGTGATTATTTTATCGACAGGGATGATGAAGAACATGGCTGGGAATCAAACGTGGATTATATCATGAAGGCAGATGGTTTATATACTTTGGATGGAAGAAAAGCAGAAGACTGGGATAATGATCATGAACCGAAAGTTAAGATAGGGCCATCAAGTATCGAGATCAATGATAATGGTGATAAAATCAAGATTGATAAAAATGGCGTAAAAGTTCATGATGGCAGCAACGGAGATAATTATCGTTATAACGGCAATGAATCTATTAACAAGATTGATTCTATGAAACAAAAACTGGATGAACAGCAGCGGGTGAAAGACTCATTAGAAAAAGTAAAGCACAATGTTGAAAAGCAATTAGAAAAAATAGAAGATAAGAAAGAGAACGAGACAGAAGCAGTGGTATATCCCGCTACTATTTTTATTCCCTTTATAAATTTTGATTGAAGATGTTTCAATAGTTGAGTTGAAGTGAAACAAGAGGAGCTCCGATCGAAAGAAAGGAGCTTCTTGATTTTACCCCGTCGGCGGTTGCATGCCCTGACAGCGGTTATTAGTAACTTTATATTATGAAAGACAACTTTTCTACCCAGGCAGGCTTATACGCACAATACCGCCCCACTTATCCGCCGGAATTATTTGAGTATGTTGTAAGTTTTGTTTCGAACAAAAATACTGCCTGGGATTGCGGCACGGGCAATGGTCAATCTGCACTGGTATTATCAGGCTATTTTAAAAAAGTAATTGCAACCGATATCAGCAGCAAGCAAATTGATAATGCGGAAAAAGCTCCTAATATATTTTACTCTGTGCAACCAGCAGAAAATACCAATTTAGAAACTAACAGTGTAGACCTGGTAACGGTAGCACAGGCAATACACTGGTTTGATTTTGAAAAATTTTACACAGAAGTAAAAAGAGTGGCTTCAAAAAATGCTTTCATCGCTGTGTGGACTTACAGTCTCCTGAAGATTAATGACAGTCTTGATCAGCTAATCCGCAATTATCATTTTAATTTCCTTGGCAGCTATTGGGATGCCGAAAGAAAATATGTAGACGATCAATATAAAAATATCCCTTTTCCATTCGAAAAAATAAATGTACCTCCATTTAATATTGAAGTAAACTGGTCGATAGAAGACCTGGAAGGATACCTGAACACCTGGAGCGCTTTGCAAAAATATATAAAGGTCAATGACGCTAATCCTGTGCCGGATCTCATCCATTTACTAAAACCATATTGGGGGCCAGCGGTGAAAAGAAAAATTATCTTCCCAATTCACTTGCTCCTGGGAGCGATTAAATAAATTACCCCTTAGCTTTGCCAGCAACTATTTTTAAATTTTTTTAATGACCTTTTTCAATGAAGAATACACCCTTTACACAAAAGCACATAACACTCGGTGCTAAAATGGCTGAATTTGCCGGATACAATATGCCTATCAGTTACAGTGGCATCAATGATGAACACCATGCCGTACGCAACAATGCAGGGGTATTTGATGTAAGCCATATGGGTGAATTTATATTAAAAGGGGAAAACGCACTGGACCTGATACAAAGAGTTACCACCAATGATGCTTCGAAACTTACGAATGGTAAGGCCCAGTACAGCTGCCTGCCCAATAAAGAGGGCGGTATAGTGGACGACCTGCTGGTATATTGCATTGAAGAAAATAAAGTGTATATGCTAGTGGTAAATGCCAGTAATATTGAAAAAGACTGGAACTGGATCAGCCAGTTCAATGATAAAAAAGCGGAGATGCATAATATCTCTGACAAAACCTGCCTGCTGGCTATCCAGGGGCCCAATGCCACTAAGATATTACAGCCGCTTACCGAAATGGATATCCTTAACCTGAAGTATTACACTTTTGTAAAAGGAACATTTGCCGGAGTTGATAATGTATTGATCAGCGCTACAGGCTATACCGGTGCAGGCGGGGTAGAAATTTATTTTGAGAATAGCAATGATGCAGCCGATAAAATTTGGGATGCCATTTTTGAAGCAGGAAAAATTGCAGGTATTAAACCAATTGGATTGGGCGCAAGAGATACGCTGAGACTGGAGATGGGATTTTGTTTGTATGGTAATGATATTGATGATGCCACTTCTCCTTTAGAAGCGGGCCTTGGATGGATAACCAAATTCACCAAAGATTTTACAAACAGAGCGCATTTTGAAAAACAAAAAACGGAAGGTGTAACTAAAAAACTGGTGGGATTCGAAATGCTCGAAAAAGGCATTGCCCGGCATGATTATGATATCAAAGATTTTGAAGGCGCTATCATTGGTAAAGTAACTTCTGGCACCATGTCGCCATCATTGGGCAAGGCAGTGGGGATGGGATATGTGGACAAAAAATTTGCAGCAATAGACAGCGAAATATTTATCAGTATCCGTAATACTTTATTAAGAGCTAAAGTGGTGAAAATACCTTTTGTTTAATGGATCATTTTTTAATTTACAGTTAATTAAATGGTTCTTATTTCGTGAATATTTTCAATAGCCGGATCAGATAATTTTGAATTATACAAAAATCAATTATCCATTCAATGCCCACTATTCATTTAACCACACTCATATTAGCACCCATCCAAAGAGTGTTCGATCTCAGCCGTAGTATCAACCTGCATAAAATATCTGTTGCACACACTGATGAAAAAGCAATAGCCGGTGTAACGAGTGGTTTGATCAAAGAAAATGAGACGGTTACCTGGCAGGCAAAGCATTTATTTAAACAAAGACAATTTACTTCTAAGATTACTGAAATGAAATTGCCCGATTTTTTTATTGATGAAATGATCATAGGAGATTTTAAAAGCTATCTTCATCAGCATCATTTTAAAGCAATCGATAATGGCACGATCATGATTGACACGGTGGAGTTTGAGAGCCCTTACGGAATTATCGGGAAGCTGTTTAATAAATTGTATCTAAAAAATTATTTACAAAACCTGTTGCAGAAAAGAAATGCAGTAATAAAAGAATATGCTGAAACGAATAAATGGAAAGTCGTTTTAAACAATTAGAAAAAATGAATTCAATAAAGCCTTCCCTGTATACCTGTCTATCTCCGTCCCTGCTTCATTTGTATGATATCAAGGAAAGTATAGTGGTAATCATAGATGTGTTAAGAGCTACTTCTACCATTGCAACTGCATTGTACAATGGGGCAAGCCAGGTGATTCCCGTAGAGGCTGTTGCAGAATGTATCCGTATTGGAAAAGAAATAGCTGGTATTACTGCAGGAGAACGAGATGGAAAAGTAGCAGAAGGGCTGGAATATGGAAATTCTCCTTTTGAATATCCACCTTCGTTTATTAAAGGGAAAACATTGGTGCTTACTACTACCAATGGCACCAAGCTGCTGCATATGGCTTTGGATAATGGTGCAAAACAGATCATTACAGGTTCTTTCCCCAATATTTCTGCTGTGTGCGATTATTTAGTAGTTCAAAATAAACCGGTGATATTAGGATGTGCCGCATGGAAAGACAGGGTAAATATTGAAGACACATTATTTGCCGGTGCAGTTATTAGCAGGATAAAAGATCATTTTGACATTAATTGTGATGCTTCCAATATGGCCGCTACAATGTATGCTGAAGCTAAGGATGACCTGTATGAGTTTATGAAGAATAAGAATGCTTCTCACTACCACCGCCTTACTAATTATGGGCTGGAAAAGGATATCCGTTATTGCCTTGCCAACGACGGCGCCAATGTACTTTGTTTTTTTGATGAAGGTAAACTGGTATCTAAACCTAAGTAATACATCGTTCATCAATACGGGAAATTGACAAACTGCCAACTACGGGTTTATTTCGTATAAACTTTCAATTTATCCTTCAACCCTTACTTATTTTTCTTTACTTTTGCAAATTGCCTTTTTCGCAACGGGTAATTTAAAAAGCAACCTAATTATTTAAGCGTACATCTAAAAATCGTACATCATTTTGGCTTTATCGCATTTAATCAAATACGTATACAATACCGGATCTGACGAGGTGATCCGAAGGGCTAAAAAAATTCATTCCAGCGGATACGTGGAATTGGCAGAGCATGATGAGCTGATGAATGCAGTGATGTTTCGTGTAAAAGATGATACTTACAGCACTTACTACAGGGTACATATCCAGCATTATGATGACCCCCGCAATTTATCTATGCGCTGCAGTTGTCCCTACAATTTGGGAGATATTTGCAGGCATGAGGCGGCAGCCTTGTTACAATTGCAGGATCTTTTAGACAAAAATATGCTTGGCAGCAGCGATGTGCAGTATAACCAGTTGCACACCATTGCCAAAATGAAGCATATTGATCTGAAGGTGATCAGGGTATTGTCTTCCCCGGAATCTTATGAGGCAGCAGAAAAAATATTAGAGTCAAAGAAAGCAGCTATAAAAACTGCTGTTAATGAAAGAGTAGAAGCTGGACTGGAAGTGGACGGTGATACTTTTCCTGTAGTGATACAAAAGAACGAAGAGCGAAATTTTGATACATCGTGTAAATGTGATGAAAGCAGTCACCCGCTTTGTATCCATAAAATCACTTTATTTCTTCAATTATTTCGCACCTATGGGCCTTATTATTTTGACAGCATCCGTAACTGGGATAAAGAGAAAAATAAACTACTGGGAATATACGGTTACAGCATGGATGACGACCTTACTGGTAAATTTGAATTTATTTATAAAGAGGGCAAACCATTTCTAAAAGTATTAGATACTTCTATTAAAAGAGTTACTCCTTCTTTGCCAGCAGCCAGGCCTTCTTACATGCAGCCAGCCCCGGTTGCAAAAGTGGCAGAAACAGAAGTGGAGGAAGAACAGGCGCCCACAAAAAAATTGGGACTGGTTTTCAATTTTAACTCGATTGTTTATCCCTTCTTTACCATTGATGCGATTCAGGGCGATTACGATGACATAACTAAAAAATATACCAGCAAGGTTGAAAAACTTGATCTTACGAAATATGTAAATACAGAAGTATTTAGTGAGGATGACAAGATGTTATTACAGCAGGTAAGAAAACTGCAGTCATCGGAAGTAAATAAATACCTCAACCGCAATTCTCCTTTTAGTGGTATCTGGGAAAATATTATACAAACTGACGGTGATGAGTTACCGGAAGAAACCAAATCATTGATCACAGAATATTTTCACCCAAAACTGAAGAAGATATTTGAAGAACAATCGGCCAATCCTTTTGTGTTTTATTTGCCTGAGAAAAAAGTTTTTAAAACAGACAGTTTGGTGGAGGTGACGTTAAGTGATACCGCTATTGCGCCCCAGTTCAAGATCGTTTCACGTGATAATCATTTTGAATTACAGTGCCGTTTTAAAATTAACGGTGCCGAACAGCCCGTTACCGATAATGAGTGCAACAGCAGTATTTTATTTTTATACAATCATATTTTTTACCTCTGGCAAAAGCCCGAAGATGCGTTACAGGCGGAAAAATTTATCAAGAAAGGCAATATAAAACTTAGCAAAGAAAACTGGGCTGCTCAAATGCAGAAAACCATCATGCCGCTTACCAGCGAATACCAGGTGGAATTTGACAAGACGCTGATAAAAGAAGTAAAAAGTGGTGAGCCCGAAGTAAAAGTAATGCTGCAGGAAAAAGGAGATTACCTTGTTTTTCAACCGGTATTTAATTATAAAGGATTTGAAACAAAAGCAAGCGACAGGGATACCATTACGATTCCTGATGGGGACAAAATATTGATTGTTCATCGGGATAAAGAAGCAGAACAGCGTTTTATTGATTCATTGTCGGCACTCCATTCACAGTTTATACAGCCACAGGAAGGTAACAGCCTTATCCTGAAAGGTGTAGATGTGCTGCGTAATAACTGGTTCTTCCTTTTCATTGATGCAATGAAGGAAAAGAAAATACCGATATATGGTTTTGAGGCATTACGTAATTTCCGTTTTAATACTGCAAGACCGTCTACCCATATACATGTAAGCAGTGGTCTGGATTGGTTTGATGCCAAGGTGGAAATAGATTTTGAAGGTCAGCGGGTAGGCATCGCCGATATTAAAAAGGCCCTGGCCGCCAAGCAGTCTTTTGTACAGCTGGGGGATGGTACATTGGGTATTTTACCAGATGAGTGGCTAAAAAGATACTCCCTGCTGTTTAAAGTTGGTGACGGTAAGAATGATAAACTACGCTTGTCAAAATATCACATGAGTGTGATTGATGAGCTGTACGAAAACCGGGATGCAACAGAACTCAGCTTTAACCTAGACGAGAAATTTGAACGGCTCCGGGAGTTCAAGCAAATACCTGAAATTGCTCCTCCAGCAAACCTTGAACCCGTATTGAGACCTTATCAGACTTCCGGGTTCCAGTGGTTGAGTTATTTAAATGATGTAGGCTGGGGAGGTATACTGGCAGATGATATGGGGTTGGGTAAAACTGTGCAGGCACTTACTATGCTGCAGCATTACCGCCAACAGGAAGAAGGATTAAAAGCCATCGTAATTTGCCCTACCACGTTGATATATAACTGGGAGAATGAAATAAAGAAATTTACACCGGATCTTACCTGGCAAATACATCATGGGAGCATGCGTACAAGAGATACGGATGCCCTGCAAAAAGCAAATGTTATCATCACCACTTACGGAACATTGCGTAGTGATATACAGGTATTGCTGAAGATCAATTATGATTATGTGATTTTAGATGAAAGCCAGGCTATTAAAAACCCTGCTTCTAAGGTCACCAAGGCCGCCTGCCTGCTTAATGCAAAAAATCGTATATGCATGAGTGGTACCCCGCTTCAGAATAACACGTTTGACATTTTTGCCCAGATGAATTTTTTGAACCCGGGTTTACTGGGCAGCATGGAATTTTTCCGTAATGAATTTGCAACACCCATTGATAAGTTTGGGGAGCAGGAACAAAAGGACCATCTTAGAAAGTTGTTGTACCCATTTATTTTAAGGCGTACTAAAGAACAGGTGGCAAAAGACCTTCCGGAAAAAACAGAAACGATCCTGTTTTGCGAAATGGAAAAAGAGCAACGCCGGATCTATGATGCCTACCGGAATAGTTACAGGGACAAGATCATGGGCACGATCGATCAGCAGGGAATTGATAAATCTCAATTAACTATCCTGCAAGGTCTAATGAAGCTGAGACAAATATGCGACAGCCCTGCTATATTGAATGAAGAAGATAAATATCCTAATCATAGTATCAAGCTGGATGAACTGACAAGAGAGATTACCGAAAATATTGGGGAACATAAGGCGCTGGTATTTTCACAATTCCTGGGTATGCTGGCCCTGGTAAAAGAAAAGCTAACCCAGGATGGTATTGCATTTGAATATTTTGATGGAAGCACCAGTATTAATGAGCGTCAGCGTTCTATTGATAATTTCCAGAATAATGATAATTGC
>Ga0157378_10006494_pt1 | contig 10223 bp, 7 predicted proteins | sample M65metaG_FD_115309 | JGI IMG/M metagenome (GOLD analysis project Ga0157378, IMG submission 115309) | Miscanthus rhizosphere microbial communities from Kellogg Biological Station, Michigan, USA - M6-5 metaG | ecosystem: Host-associated > Plants > Roots > Rhizosphere > Soil | place: USA: Michigan...
TCAAAGCTGGCAGTTTAAAAAAATAGAGGCCTGCCTCGGCCTGAAATATGATAAAAGATATGGGCAACATTTTTATACATCTCAACTGGAGGATAAAGAAATAGGGATTATCAAAGAAGCAGAAAGCGCTGTTTCTGTATTAGAGAGAGTTAATAAATGGCTTGAAAGAATGCCTTTCATCAATGAAGAACGTTTTTGGGAAAATTACCAGCCTTTGTCCGGAGCCATCACTTCACCAAAATTCTGGAATGATTATGAATTTCTGTTCCATCACCAATTGCTGGAATCTGATGCTTCTATTAAGGATTATTTTAAAAAAATATTTCACAACGATCCTCCCAATGATTCCCGGCAATTGAGCGCTATGGCCTGTCGCTCTGCCCTGTTTATCATTCTTTACCGGGAATATCCTTTGCTGGAATTACCATTTCAGTTATTGGATACTTTGCTGGAAATTGATAATCAAATGGGTAACTGGCGTTACCGGCACATCAATATGGTGCAGCGGATGATAGGTGCAAGACCAGGCACCGGCGGCAGTGGTGGTGCAGACTACCTGAAGGCTGCCATGGACAAACATTTTATTTTTAAAGAGATAGCACAGTTAAACAGTTTTTTAATCAGCAACACCAAACTTCCCCTTTTACCAATAGAATTAACTGAAAAATTAAGGTACAAAACTTAAGTAACCGCTGTCATAATCTTTTTATTCCATATCAGTACTTTGTTTTCCCGGGAATTGTTATAAATGGGTATTATTAATGGCACTAAACTTGACGCTTATGTTTTTTTAGGATGGATTTCTTTACTTTTATCCAGCTTTTACCTTTACTAAATAATACAGCGGGTATGGAAATAAACAGAATAGCCAGATTGTTCAGTGATCTGCAGCATGGGGATTGCTGGATTGGAACTAATTTTAAACACACCTTACATGGAATGGATGCTGCTACGGCCTCAAGAACTGTAGCAGGAGAAACCAATAGTATCTGGCACCTCGTATTTCACCTGATTTACTGGCGTACCAGTGTTATCAACCGGTTGAATGGAAATCTTAATCCTCCACCCTTTTCGGATTTTAAATTACCGGATGAACTAAACGAACAAAACTGGAAACAAACACTGCATGATTTTGAATCTACCTATCATTTACTCAGGAGTACTATCAATCATTTTAAAGCAGAAAATTTAGAAAAACCTTCTCCAAAAGAAAGCCAGACATATTTTCAGCTGATAATGGGCTGTCTTCAGCATGATGCTTACCACCTTGGTCAAATAGTGATCGTCCGGAAAGCGCTTACAGGAATTCCTTATGATAAAACTTTGTAGCGACTAAAATCAATCTACTGACTACATCAGCTCTTTTAATTTGGCAGTCACCTGGTCAATTTCATCTTTGGTATTATGCCTGCTGAAACTAAAACGAACTGCTATTTGATTGGGGTTATTATTAATAGCACGTATTACATGAGAACCGGCATCTGCCCCACTGGTACAGGCGCTTCCCCCACTGGCACAAATATTATTGATATCAAGATTGAAGAGCAGCATCTCAGATTTTTCCGTTTTTGGAAAGCTTACATTTAATACCGTATATAAACTGTCGCCCAAAACATCCCCGTTAAATGCTACCCCCGGAATATGCTTTTTCAATTCTTCCATCATATAATATTTCAGCGTACCAACATAAGCACTGTCGTTCTCATAATTGTTTGTGGCTAATTCCAACGCTTTAGCAAAGCCTACGATACCATACAGATTTTCAGTTCCTGCCCTCATATTTCTCTCCTGGCCTCCACCATGCACAAAAGGATTGATGCGTACATTTTCATTAATATATAAAAGACCTACCCCTTTTGGTCCATGGAATTTATGTGCCGCACCGGTAATAAAATGAACCGGTGTATTTCTAAGGTCAAATGGATAATGTCCCACTGTCTGTACCGTATCGCTGTGAAAGATGGCATTATATAATTTACACAACTCCCCCACTGCATCGATGTCTAAGATATTTCCAATTTCATTATTCGCATGCATTAACGTCACCAGTGTTTTTTGCTCTGTAGAAGCCAATAGTTTTTCGAGGTCATCCAGGTCAACATGGCCATTGGGTAGCAGTTTCACATAACTTACTTTAGCCAGGCCAAGCTTACCAACGTGTTCAACTGTGTGAAGTGTTGCGTGATGCTCTATGGAAGAAGTGATGATGTGTTTGCACCCAAGATCCCTTATAGAAGCCATAATGGCAGTATTACTGCTTTCAGTACCCCCACTGGTAAAAAATATTTCCGCAGGATGTGCATTTAAAATTTTAGCAACTGTTTTTCTTGCCTGTTCTATCGCCATCCTGGTTTCCCTGCCATAAGAATAGATAGAAGAGGGGTTGCCGAATTTTTCTGTTAAATAGGGCATCATCGAATCCAGTACTGATTGGTCAAGTGGTGTGGTAGCTGCGTTGTCTAAATAAATTCTCATAAGCCTTTCCTAAAAGGAAAATATTTTTGTATAAAAAAATGTATTACTCTTCAAAAATGGGTAGATAAAATTCTCTTTCGGCATTGTGCTACATTACTTCGTTAATATCTTTCATTAAGCGCCTGGCAATATTATCTGCTGTGGTTTCAAAATTACTTTCTGCATATATTCTTATGATGGGTTCTGTATTGCTGGTGCGTAAATGAACCCAGTCAGTATCAAATTCTATCTTCAAACCATCTTCAATATTAATTGGGTGATTTTTGTACTTGGTTTTTATTTTTTCGAATACATTTTTTACATCTACATTTTGCTCCAGCGTTATTTTGTTCTTACTGATAAAATAATCCGGGTAAGTATTTCTTAACTGTTTAATGCTTTTTTTGCTTTGGGCAAGGTGTGTAAGAAACAATGCTATGCCGATTAATGCATCCCTTCCGTAATGCAGATCAGGAACAATAATTCCGCCGTTACCTTCTCCACCAATCACCGCATCTACAGCTTTCATTTTATTCACTACATTTACTTCTCCCACCGCACTGGGGAAATATTTTCCACCACGTTTTTCTGTAATATCCATTAATGCCCTGGTAGATGAAAGGTTGGAAACAGTATTACCATTTCTTTTGCTAAGCATATAATCAGCCACTGCCACCAATGTATATTCTTCTCCAAACATGCTTCCATCTTCACAAACAAAGCAGAGCCTGTCTACATCAGGATCTACAGCAATACCCAAACTGGCGTCATGTTTTATTACTGCTGTACTCAACTCTGTTAAATGTTCCGGTAACGGTTCTGGGTTATGAGCAAATTTGCCCGTTATTTCTTCATTTAATAAAATGATATCTTTTACACCTAACGCTTTTAACAATGCCGGTACTGCAATGGCACCGGTACTGTTTACCACGTCCACTACTATTTTAAATTTAGCTTTTTTTATGGCTGCAATGTCCACCAGCTCGTAATTAATGATAGCATCAATATGTTTTTGCAAAGCTTCTGTATCAGGCATTACACAGCCCAGTTTGTCAACCGAAACAAAGCTAAAATCTTCTTTGGCAGCAATCTCCAGCATCTTTATACCTTCTTCCCCGCTGATAAATTCGCCCTTGCTGTTTAATAATTTTAATGCATTCCATTCTTTTGGGTTATGGCTTGCCGTTAGTATGATACCTCCTGCAGCATTTTCAAATACTACTGCCATCTCCACGGTGGGTGTGGTACTGTAATCAAGATCAATAACATCGATACCCAGTGCATTTAATGTACTGATAACAAGATTTTTTACCATGGCGCCACTGATCCGTCCATCTCTTCCAACAACAATTTTTTTATGAGTACCAGGTTGTGATGCAGGCGCTTCTCTTAACAGTAAGGTTCCAAATGCAGCGGTAAATTTTACAATGTCTACAGGAGTAAGGTTGTCACCGGTTTTCCCCCCTATAGTGCCACGTATTCCAGAAATACTTTTTATCAGTGCCATTCCGTACCATTTTATGTTGAACCGCAAAGATAAACAACAGGTGTTAAATGAGCCAGATCAATATGAAATTTGAATTCCATCAAAAATGCATTCGTTTGCTTCAAGATAAAGACAAGGCAAATCTGGGAAAGTTAAGCTGGTATTAGAAAAACCAGAAAACACCTATCTGTGCCACTTGTTACTATTCCGTGTATACTGTATTCAAAAAATAGTTGGGAATAAATTATCAAACGTTGCACAAGCAAAGCTTTACTCCTTCATGGAACTTGATAGTTAAAAAAATTACCTTTGCCGCAAACAACAATATATTATGTGGTTAAATAACATTTTGGAAACTATAGGTAATACACCACTTATCAAACTGAATAAAATCACCCGGGATCTTCCCTGCACTGTGTTAGCAAAAGTTGAATACTTTAATCCTGGCAACAGCATAAAAGACAGGATGGCGTTGAAGATGCTGGAAGTAGCAGAACAGGAAGGAAAGATAAAACCAGGTGGTACTATTATTGAAGGAACCAGTGGTAATACCGGAATGGGACTTGCATTAGCAGCATGTATAAAAGGATATAAATGCATTTTTACTACGACCGATAAACAGTCAAAAGAGAAGTCAGACATATTAAAAGCGGTGGGCGCCGAGGTAATTGTTTGCCCTACCAATGTAGAACCATCAGATCCACGTTCTTATTATTCAGTAAGTAAACGTTTGGCAACAGAAATTCCTAATAGCTGGTATGTTAATCAATATGATAATTTGGCTAACCGACAGGCTCACTATGAGCAGACTGGCCCTGAAATTTGGGAACAAACGGAAGGGAAAATAACTCACTTGGTGGTAGCGACCGGAACCGGTGGTACGATAATAGGCACTGGTAAATATTTAAAAGAAAAAAATCCTGCTATCAAAGTTTGGGCGGTTGACAGCTACGGAAGTTTATTAAAAAAATATTTTGATACCGGAGAACTAGATCAAAATGAAGTATACCCCTATATCAGTGAAGGCTTTGGTGAAGATTTTGTTCCGGAGAATTATGACATGAGTGTAATTGATGAGTTTACTAAAGTAACAGATAAGGATGGAGCAGTAATGGCAAGAAGAATCGCCAAGGAAGAAGGCATCTTTATCGGTTACAGCGCCGGCAGTTGCTTACAGGGTGTTTTCCAGTTAAAAAACCAATTGAAAAAAGATGATGTGGTGGTTTGTATTTTTCATGATCATGGCAGCCGATATGTGGGTAAGGTATACAATGATCAATGGATGATAGAGCGTGGATTCCTGGAGATGAAAACTTTTAAAGATATTATTAGTGGACGGGGAAATCAAAAATTGGTGGTGCTGCAACTTTCCAACACGGTGGCTGAAGCTGTAGCCATGATGAAGAAATACGACATTGAAAATATACCGGTAATGGAAAACGGAAAAAATGCAGGTGCAATATCTGAAGGAGGATTATTTGATAAAATCCTGGTAAACCCGGGCATTCTTTCACAAACAGTTTCCAGTGTTTTGGAAAAGCCCTATCCTGAGGTTTCTTTTGATACGCCGGTGGAAAGACTAACTGGGTTAATTAACAAGGAAACCGGAGCGGTGCTAAGTAAGGATGAATTAGGCACATTTCATATTGTAACAAAATACGATATTATACAAAGCCTGGCTAAATAAATTAAATAGGAATAATACGATTTCTTTAAATGCTTGTTCATGCTGCATCTTATGATGCAGCATTTTTATTTCATCAAATTAGTATTTTAAATAAATCGTACTCCTACCTGTAATTTTATCGTAATTATTCTTTTCATCAACAGTATAACCACTAAATTGACAAGTATTTACTGATAAAATAAAATTGAGCAAAATTCCTATTGGCTGTTAATAAAATGTGAACAATCTTTGTTATGAAGTTGATTGATAGCGATCATATCAATCTTATCCAACAAAATCCTGATAAACCAAACCGGTTTTAAATTCCAATATCTGTAAAAAGCTAAAGAGATAGAATCCAGTATCAGTCAACTTCATTCTTATTTTACGGGTTCATTTTAAATGATTTGATAAAACGCAATGACTTAATCCCGGAAAAACCAATACTCCAAAACGCTGCTGAAAACCTTGCTTTTTTAACCCGTTTCATCTGAAAACTGGAAAAATCCCTGGACCCTTTAGAAAGTCATTTTTTATTATCCTGGAACAGGCATTCGACTTGCACTAATCTGGATGTTTTGAAAATTGTGTTTTGAATGCCAGTAAAATTTATTGCATTCAGTAGCCTCCAATGTTATTTTTGGCTTCTTTGATTAGCCAGGCGTATTTCTCCCACAAGTTATTTTAATAATTGTGGGAGTTTTTTTGTTCCATCCTGTTTCTTTAAAGTTTAGTGTTTCTACTATTATTCTTACTTTGAAATTAGTTATCAACACTGCACTTTCAACAATTATCTTTTATAAAAAGCTTTATAGTTGGGGATAACAATTGTGGATTACATCTGAATATTTGAAATGTCGGTTTTGAGTTCTAAAATTGACAAATTGGTGAATTATTAAACCCGCATTTTGATTCATAGAAAATATACGTTAGGGCGAAATGAGGTTGTAATTCAGTCCTGTAAAGAGTTTAACGGCGAAATGATTTTTTGTATAAAATTTATAAGCCTGTAATTGCCCCGAAGTAAATCGTTTTATTACGTATGTAATTTTACGATGAAAGCGGTATTAATACTGCAGCTAAAACAGGGCGTTTGTTCTCTTTGTGGATTTAATTATCGGGAGGATATTTGTACCAGAAGTTGATTGATATTATTTATTAATTATCAATCTTATCCAAAATCCTGATAAACCAGTAAGATTTCAATCCAAGATCTTTAAAAAGCTGTAAAAAATCCAATATCAGTCAACTTCTATTTTCTTTTGACAAACGTTAAACACAGATATAACAAAAGTTCTTTCCAAACGAAACAAAAACAAAAGGGGGGTATAAAAAACCCGTTGATTCAAAATCCTAAAGAAGACTAAAGATTAAAATCCTGAGCCATTGAAAAAATGGCGTGAAAAACCAAAACCAATATCCTGGGTTTATGCCAAAAGCGATGATAACCCTTAAAGACCAAACGAAACCAATATCCTGACCTATGCTGTAAAAAGCGATGATGGCAGAAAAACCAAACACACTGAAACCAGGAATTAACTTATTTCTGGAGAGGAAACCCCTCAAAAAAATTGATCCCGGATAAACTTCTAAAGTTTATTCAAGAAAACGGTTCTTCCACAGCCTGCAAATCAGGTACTGTGGAAGTTCTTTTTTTATGTACGCTTCTTACTGATTTTTCGTAGCTGTTTCGTACTATCATTTAGTATCGATTACTTTCTGTATTCTTCCACATTTATTCCACAAATACTATGTACCCTTTATAAATCTTATTTTTTGTTAAAATAAAATTAACAACCCGGCGTTTATATGATAATTCCAAACACAAAAAACAAGAAACGCTTTCCTGTGAAAACTAAGAATTCAAATCCTAAAGAAGAACGAAAACCAAATCCAGGATCCAGGCTGTAAAAAAGCGGAAGATTCGAAAAACCAAAATCCAAATCCTGCCTATGCCGTAATAAGCGATGATGGCTGGAAAACCAACACACTGAAACCCAGAAGTAAATTATTTCTGGAGAGGAAAACCCCTCTTAAAAAATTAAAGATCCCAGGGCGGCCATAAAAAGCTTGCCCGACAAAAACCTTCCACAGTCAAAAGCTGTGGAAGTTTTTGTTTTATGATATTCCCTGGACATTCTTTGATAATTCATTTTTATAATTGGAATGTTGATGATTATTTTTATGAAATGATACTGCAGTCAGTAAATGAGTTAACATATACACCTTCCAATATTATCTCCCTGGTTCCGTCTCAAACAGAACTTCTTTTTGATCTTGGCCTTGACAAAGAAGTAAACGGGATTACAAAATTTTGTGTTCATCCAGCAGAATGGCGAAAAACAAAAACGATTGTTGGTGGAACAAAAAATATTAATACAGCAGTCATTAAAAAACTTCATCCCGACCTTATCATTGCGAACAAAGAAGAAAATCGACAAGACCAGGTAGAAGCATTAGCAAAAGAATACCCTGTCTGGCTTACTGATATTTCAGATTTGCAGGGAGCACTAAAAATGATACATGATATCGGTGAACTCACCTCAACTAGTAAAAAAGCTGTAGTAATAATAGAACAAATTAAAACTGCATTTGAAAAACTCAAACCTAAAAATAAAAAAATAAAAACCTGCTACCTGATTTGGCAAAAGCCTCACATGACTGTAGGCAAGGATACTTTTATCAATGATATGATGGAACAATGTGGTTTTGAAAATGTATATGCACATAAAAAAAGATACCCGGTAATTGATATTCATGAATTAAACAGAACAAATTGCGAGTTGCTTATTCTTTCGTCAGAGCCCTACCCTTTTAAACAAAAACATATAAACGAATTACAACAACAACTACCTGGTATAAAAATTATTTTAGCCGATGGTGAAATGTTTAGCTGGTATGGCAGCAGGCTTTTAAAAGCAGTTGTTTATTTTGCAAAGTTGAACAGCACTCTATAATTTTTGTCATTCAATAAATACTGTAGTTCGTTTATGCTTTTTAGTCAGCGGCTATTCAAGGCCAAATAACATTTAAAAAAAACTCAAATTCACGTATTTTTGTAAAAATTAACCACATGAGTAAATACAAAGCCGGTGTTTTATTCGGCAAAGAATTAGAAGCACTTTACAACGATGCGAAAGATAACCAGTTTGCGATGCCTGCTGTAAACTGCATTGGAACGGATACTATTAATGCAACTTTAGAGACAGCAGCCAAAGTTAATTCGCCGGTAATTATACAGTTTAGTAATGGCGGGGCTCAGTTTATTGCTGGTAAAGGAATGCCAAATGATAAATTGCAGGCAAATATTTCCGGTGGTATTTCTGGTGCTTTACATATTCACAACGTGGCAAAATATTATGGTGTTCCGGTGGTACTACATACGGATCATGCCGCTAAAAAATGGCTTCCCTGGATCAGCGGTTTAATTGATGCCGGTGAACAATTCTATAAAGAAAAAGGACAACCTTTATTTAGTTCCCATATGCTTGATTTGAGTGAAGAACCACTTGAAGAAAATATACATACGTCGGTAGAATTCTATAAACGCATGTCACCGTTAGGAATGAGTATTGAAATTGAATTAGGAGTAACTGGAGGTTAAGAAGATGGTGTGGATAACAGCGATATAGAAAATGATAAATTGTATACTCAACCCCAGCATGTAGCTTACTCTTACACAGAACTAAGCAAGGTTGGCAATATGTTTACTGTAGCAGCGGCATTCGGTAATGTCCATGGTGTGTATAAGCCGGGAAATGTAGAACTGCGACCTGAAATTTTACATAACAGCCAGGTATATATTGAAAAGGAATTAAAGACTGGCCCAAAACCGGTGTACTTTGTATTCCACGGTGGCAGCGGTTCTCCGCAACACCAGATTCGTGAAGCGATTGGTTACGGAGCGATCAAGATGAATCTTGACACGGATCTGCAATGGGCTTTCTGGGAAGGTGTATTGAATAATTATAAAAAGAACGAAGGATACCTGCAAGGTCAGTTGGGTAACCCCGAAGGAGCAGACAAACCCAATAAAAAGCATTACGACCCCAGGGTTTGGTTACGTAAAGGTGAAGAAACCTTTATTAAAAGATTAGAGGTGGCTTTTGACGATTTGAATTGCATTAATAGAAATGCATAGTACTATCTATCTATCTTTAACCTGTTATTTAATTTTATAAAATCCTTTAAACCATATTCCTTCTAATTTAATTATTAGGGGTAAAAAATAATCACTATGGCAGCAGAAGAAGATTTTGAGGTTTACCTGGGCGGCCAGGAAGAATCATCTGGTGCGGCGGCAAAATCATCCAGCACCGGGAGCGGTTGGTTTAGACGTAAAAAGAAAGGTATTCTTACAGAAACAAAAGATAAGGCAGACGCCCCTGAAGGTCTATGGTCAAAATGCCCGGAATGTAAATACACCTGTACCATATCTGAGTTAAAAGAGAATTTATTTGTATGTCCTAAATGCGCCTATCATCACAGGATTGGCAGCCAGGAATACTTCTCTATTTTATTTGATGACAACCAATATACCGAGTTGTTTGCTAATGTAGTATCAAAAGATATGTTAGGCTTTGTTGATCTTAAACCATATAGTAAAAGGTTGGAAGA
>Ga0157378_10006497_pt1 | contig 10221 bp, 10 predicted proteins | sample M65metaG_FD_115309 | JGI IMG/M metagenome (GOLD analysis project Ga0157378, IMG submission 115309) | Miscanthus rhizosphere microbial communities from Kellogg Biological Station, Michigan, USA - M6-5 metaG | ecosystem: Host-associated > Plants > Roots > Rhizosphere > Soil | place: USA: Michigan...
AAGGAGGCCGAGATTGCGACCGCGAGAGACAGTCAGCGGCTGGCCGCTCTGTCGCCTGCCAATCCGGAAACTGCTCTGGATCTTCCCAGGGCGCTCCAGACGGAATTGCGCCGGGTCGGTTGCAACACCGGAAGCATTGACGGCAACTGGAGCATCGCTTCCCAGAAGGCACTCGATCTGTTCAACAAGCACGCCGGCCTCAAGCTGGAGGTGAAGGTTGCGAGCACCGATGCGCTGGACGTCGTCAAGAGCAAGCCGTCGCGCATTTGCCCGTTGGCATGCGACCGCGGCTTCAAGGCCGATGGAGACCGATGTTCGAAAATCGAATGTAACTCCGGCTCGTTTATCAACGACGAGAACGAGTGCGAGAAAAAGAAGGCGGCACCTCGCGAGGCGCCACCCAGGGAACGTGTCGTTAGGCGCTCTCAAGAGGCCAGTTCACCGCCGCCGGCCGCAGCGTTTTCAGGCAATCGGGCACAGCGTTGGCTGCCATGCGGAGCAGGCGGGAAGATGCGGGGCGGCTGCTAGACCTACCAATCTCTGACCATTTAACTTTCGATGGCAGGTCCGCGACCCGTCAGGAGGAGAACCGGATGCAAGTCGCCAACCTGGTCCTTCCGGTGTTTGCGATCATCGTCACCGGCTGGATCGCCGGGCGGCTCGGCTATCTCACACGCTCGCTCGCCGACGGACTGGTGCACTTCGCCTACAACGTGGCGATGCCCGCCCTGCTCATTGTCACCATCGCACAGGAGCCGGCGCGCAATCTTCTGGAGTGGCGCTTTCTGCTGGCGTTCGGCGGCGGTTCGACCATCTGTTTCGCACTGGTCTTTATGGCGGTCCGCCTCGGCTGGAAGCGGGATGTCGCCGGCAGCACGGTGGTTGGAATGACGGCGGCCATGACCAATACCGGCTTTGTGGCGCTGCCGATCCTGCATGCCATCTACGGCCAACCGGCGGTGCTGCCGGCCGCCGTGGCAACGGTGTTCGTCGCGGCCGTGATGTTCCCGGCCACCGTGATCCTCATGGAAAGCGACAGACGTCGCGAGGGCGATCCGTCCGCGAGCCCTGTCGCCTTGATCAAACAGATTCTACTCAACCCGATGGTGCTGTCGACCCTCGTGGGTCTGGCGTGGACCATCGTCGGCCTGCCGATACCGGCGCCGGTCGCGACCTATCTGAACATCATCGCAGCTGCGCTGACGCCCTGCGCGCTGTTTGCCATCGGACTTGGGCTGTCGCTGCACGGACTGCGGTCGAACCTCAAAGCATCGGTGGCGCTGGCGACCGTCAAGCTCGTGATCATGCCGTTGATCGTCTACGTGCTCTGCAAGGCCTGCGGCCTCAACCCGCTCTACACGATCGCGGCCGTCGTCTGCGCCGCCGTGCCGACCGCCAAGACGATGTATGTGCTGGCACACGAGTACAAGGTCGAGGAGCCGATGGTCGCGGCCACGGTCTCGATCACGACGGTGTTGTCGGTGGTGACGCTGCTGGGATGGCTGTACGTGCTGCCCGGCCTGCCGGTAAGCGCGAGGTAGGCGCGCTTGCCGATTGAACCTCGGCCGAGGCGGTTCAGTTCTTCGCCGTCTCCCTGGCCTTTGCCTTGCATGAAATCAAAAGCGTAAACGCCCTGGCGTTGCGGGCGATCTCGGTCGTCTTCAACTCGGTCTTGCCCTCGGCGATTCCCCGTTGAGCGCCGCATGCCCTCTGCGCCGAGGTCGCCCGTGTGTGCAAATGCCGGCTATGGCAGCACCGCCGCTGCGGCTGGCAAGATTTCAGGACGTCCGGGAATCAGGCGGCACGGCAGGATGAAGTCCCTGCAGCGATGCTCCGATCAAACGCTTACGCTCAGCCGCGGCTCGACGCAACGCTTCACGCGGCGAGCGAAAATATTCTGATGGAGTCATGCCCATGTACCGGCGAAATTCGCGGATAAAATGCGATTGATCGAAATACTGATCCCCCAACAGGCCCCCTAACGATTGGGTCTGTTCCTGACCGATGTTGTCAAGCGCTCGAAGAAATCGTTGACGCCTAAGGAGGCGTTTTGGCGCGAACCCGAATGCGCGGATGCAGACTCGAAAAAGAGTCCGCTCGGTCAACTGCGTGGCCTGCTCGAGTAGCGTCGCACTATTGTGGGTACCCGCAATGAGAGCTCGATGGATCGCTCTGACTTGATCCTCTTCACGCAAGACCTCCTTGACCCGCGATTGAAGGAGAGCACCAAATGTAGCAATCCAGCTCTCCTCGCTTGCATTTGTAAAATCGTCGATCAATGCAAGCCCCGAGACGCCAAGCAGATTGCCGAGATCGACGACCCGGTTGGCGTATGGCGCCGCATCGTCGTCGATCAATTTGAGCCAACCGAGCGGCGTCAGTCCAATTCCAACGATCGTGCCGCCATCCGTTTCGACGCGTCTCGTTCTGTCGGTCGGTCCATAGAGCGTGGCCACCCTGTTGGGGTCATTGGCGGCGCCGAGCAGGCGCGTTGTCCAACTACCCCGGATGACCAAACGGATATTGCCCCACTCCGGGTGAAGATGATCGACGAACGGCCGATCCGCCTCCACCACGTAGAGGGACGTTATCAATTCGCTGAGCGCCGCACTTGGCCGGTAGAAACGGACCGAAGGCGGCTGAGGGGCAGGCGCGGTCGTATCACCTGGATCCGAGGTCCGATCTGTTCGGGCTTGCGAAGCCGGAATTCGGTCATCGTCATTCATCGGCAGGCCTCCCGCGCCAGGCAAAAGCGCTGTTGCGGCACCGCCAAACCCGCGCGCCGCCTCATTTTTAATCCCTTGGCGCGGTTTTTATTCGACAATTTTTTTCTTTGGCGAAAACGTCCAATGAAAGGAAGCCAAGCCGGTGTCCAATGATCCAGCGGAAAACTAGGCAAGTTATTGAACGATGACAAGGTGGGCCGTGGGTGCGTCTACACATCTTCTGCAGATGCGCTGTGCTTGATCGATCGACTTACCGAAACGCCTATGCGGCTCCGCGAATTCTAACAAGAGGAATGCTGGATGAAACGCCTTGTAATTTTTACCGTTCTTGTTGCCTCAATTGCCGGCGCATTTGCGTCAATGACGCCAGCCTCCGCCGATCCCCATGGTGACCGGATGAAGCGCGACTGCGCGAGCGGCGCGCGGAAGTGCTGACTATTTGTTTCCGGATGGCTCTGCTGAGGGATGACTGAATGAAAACGATGGTATTGAGCGCGCTTCTGACTTTGATCGCCGCTACGGTCACTTTTGCTTGTCCGGCAGGACAGTACGAGCGTTGCCACGAATTGAGCGGTGGGAAGAAGACCTGCTATTGCACACGTTAAAGACGTTCAGAACCCCGCCAGCTCGGCGGGGTTCTTTCACGATTGCAGCGCGTCTGGATTTTTCAAAACTACAATATCAGCCGATGTGACCTGATTGGCCTTTTTGCGACCAGGCCTCGTGAGCAACCGGGCTTTCGAGGGCGCCGCCGGCGGAAGCGCTCGAAGGCGCCGGGTGACGCTGCAGATTCCCGCGATGCCGCAGTTGTTCGGCGAGAGCGTATCGTTTCACCTCGATATGTCGCCGCAACTCATGACCGCGAAGCGAGCCAGGTACGACGACGCCGAGATATGAATCGGTCCGGGAGCGCGTTGCTCCCGTCTGATTACATCTGGAACGGCATCCATCGAACGCGCTGTCCGGGCCTGACGGCCGTCGTATCCGGCTCGATCACCACGAAGCCTTGAGCCCGGTTCAGCAACTGCAGCTTGCCGGAATTTGCGTTCGGCAACGTCGCGACGACAGGCAGACCCGCATCAACCCCGGCCACGACGGCAGGAAGATACGTCGTGAGACCCTGCCGGCCGGCATACTCGAATTCCGCGATTGCCGATTTTTGCAGGGGCACGGCGGACTTCATGCCCGCTCGAAGCTGCAAAATGCGCTCGACAATGACCTTGAACGTCGTGAACAGCGCCCCGGGATTGCCCGGCAGTCCCACAAAGGTCGCATCGGCTATTCTTCCCAGCGTGACGGGCTTTCCCGGCTTCATCGCCACTTTGCGGACGTGAAGCCTTCCGCCGCAACGGCGGAACGCTTCCATAATGTGATCTTCATCTCCGACCGATATGCCGCCCGCACAGATGATGACGTCGGCCCGCGCCGCCGCCGTTTGAAGAATTTCCCGCAGGTCGGACGGCCGGTCGATGCAGGTTCCAAGATCGATGATGTCGATCCAGGGTTCGGCAAGCAGGCTTCGAAGAATGAAGCGGTTGGAGTCGTAGATCTCGCCGGGCAGCAGATTTTCGCCGGGCTGGCGCAGCTCGGATCCGTTCGTGAATATCGCCACGCGAAGCCGGCGGAACATGCGCAGACCGGGATAGCCCAATGCCGCGGCGACTCCGGCCTGCACTGGGCCCACAAGAGTACCCGCCTCGAGCATGGTTTCGCCTGCCAGGACATCCTCTCCGCGCCGCCTGATGTTGTCACCCTGCTTCGGTGCGCGGGAAAGGACGATGTGATCGCCATCGCGCTTGACGTCTTCCTGGACCACGACGGCATCGGCGCCGGCAGGCATTGGTGCACCCGTCAGAATCCGAAACGTGCAGCCGTGCTGCAGCACTGGATGTCCGACCGTGCGGCTTGCCGCAACGGTGCCGGCTATTCGCAGTCGGCCCGGGAGCCCGGCCGTCAGGCTGGATGTATTGACGGCGTATCCATCCATCGCGCTGTAGTCGAAACGCGGCAGCGGGCAATCCGCCTTGATCGCCTGGGCCAGGATCCGGCCGGCGGCATCACCCAGGCCGACCAATTCAGTCTCGGCGATGGGCCACGCCTCCGCCATACCGATAGCCATCGCCAGTCCGACCGAAACGAGATCACCCGTTGCAGGGCACGAGCACGCGTCTGTTTGGGCCTGTAACAACGCAGACATCTTGCCTCCACCCGTATCGTTTGAGCCTTCGGTTGGTTTAGCAGGCCGCCGGCTCAGGACTTTGCTCCACCGCAAGCGGAAAACTTCTGTTGAGCCAGTCCGAGACCTCGGACGGATCGCCGGTAAATTCGACCGACATGCCGCCGGCAAAATTGCGCCAGGCCGCCAGATTTCGGATCGGCACCCCGATCACGACGGGGATGCCGCGGTCGACCGCCATCGCGACCAGATCGAGCAACCCGCGTCCCTCGGCCTCGACCTTGCCGAACTTGTTCAGGACCAGGAGTTCCGGATCGGCATCAAGCGTGCGTGCCACCTGCGCGTTCACTTCGGCGAGCGCCGCTACGTCGAGCCGGCATCCCCTGGCGCCCGGGCCGCGATCTTCGAACAAGTCGGTGCGCAGGCCCGTCGTAAGCTCTTCCAGCGCGACGTCGCAATGACCGGCCGCATCCGGGCAGACCGGGCGTTGCAGCACGCCGGCAACCCGGAGCCCGCGCCGGCGGCAGTCCTCCACGATGCGTTCGAAAGTCGACTGGGGATAGGCTTCGTTGGCGTAGACGATCGCCACCAAGGCTTGTTGTGGCCGCACGCTCGCGCTACGCGGCGGGACGGAATGCAGCGCATACATCTGGATTGACCTCTATTCGTCGCGCCCCAATCAGATCGAGGCAGTAGGGTATCGCGGGAAACACCGCGTTCAGGCAGACATCGATGGCCGAGGGACGTCCCGGCAGGTTGACGATCAGACACTTGCCGCGCGTTCCGGCGGTCTGCCGGGAGAGAATGGCGGTCGGCACCTGCTCAAGGCTGACCCGGCGCATCAGTTCGCCGAAGCCGTCCAGTTCGCGGGTGATGACCTTCCGTGTCGCTTCCGGCGTCAGGTCCCGCGGCGCCGGCCCGGTGCCGCCTGTGGTCAGGATCAGGTCGCACCCCTCGTGCTCCACCATGTCGACCAGTGCCTGCGCCACGCTGTCAGTGCCGTCAGGAACAATTCTGACAACAGCGACCCAATTCGAGCGTACCGCCCGCCCGAGAAATTCGTTGATCGCCTTGCCGCTGATGTCCTGGTATTCGCCGCGGCTGGCGCGATCGGAGACCGTCAGCACGCCAACTCGCGCCAGCAGATCGTCAGGCATCTCACCCCTCCTCCAGAAGCTGCGGCTCCAGCATCGACAGCCCTGCGAAGGCTTCCTCCGCGTGGCGGCGAACCATGGTGATCGGTTCGGCGAGCCCGGCAAAATCGTCTTCGCGGTCGAGCGTCTCCGCTTCGTCGAGCGACGACAGCTTTAACCCGAGATCGCGCAACAGCCCGTCTCCCAGGCCATAGATCCAGCCGTGAACCGTGATGGATTGCTGGCGCTGCCAGGCGCCGCGCAGAATTGGCGTGGCCGCGATCCGTCGCAACTGCATCCCGATATTCAATTCGCAAGCGCGGTCCATTCTGGCGGCTTCGGTCGGAAGCCGCGCCAGATCTGGCGCGCATCGCCGGCACATTTCCCGCACCGGCGCCAGCCAGTGATCAACCAGACCGCCGCCACCAGGCGGCTCGAACGCCCTGCGGATGCCGCCACAGCCGTAATGGCCGCAAACAATGACGTGCTTCACCTGCAGCGTCTCGACGGCAAATTCGAGCACGGACAGCAAATTCATGTCGCCGGTGTGGACCACATTGCCGACGTTGCGATGCACGAATACCTCGCCGGGGTCGAGGCCGACGATGTCGTTGGCGGGAACGCGGCTGTCCGAACAGCCGAGCCAGAGATAGCGCGGCGCCTGCTGCTCGGCGAGCCGCCGGAAATAGTCGCGATCGCTACGGGTCTTGCCCGTCGCCCACGCCACATTACGGTCGAACAGCTCGTCGATCATCTGATTTCACGATCGAGCGCCGGTGACACAGATCATGCCGCGCGGACTCATGAGCAGCCTCCACTGCCACCGCAGGTACAGCCGGCATGAGCGGGCGGTTCGGGCGCTTCGTCCTTCTTCAGTGACCAATTCACCATGTAGACGAGGCAACCGGTGCCGGGATCGTCGGTACGCTCGACCACGTTCATCAGACCAAGCCAGTCCTCGCTTCCCGCGAGATTGGCAAAGCGTCGGACGGCGCCGGAGGCGTATTCGCCAACGGATTCTTCAAAACGGGTAGCGGCGTCACCGACGCGGGCGAACAGCACGATGTCGTTGCAGGCGAGCAGCGCTTCACTCGCGGCCGCGTCCTCGCTGAAACTGCGGATGATGTCACCGAGTTGCATCGGCGGCTCCTACTGCAGCAGCGGCGACGACGCCGCTGCGAGCGCGATGCCCGATATCTCGGCCCTGCCCGCCAGCACCGAAACATACTGCGCCAGGGCGCGGTGCTGGACGCTGGTGGTGAGATAGTCCGCGATACGATCGCGCGCGAGTTCGAACGGAAGCACCTGACCGGGCGCATGCCGGTCGAGACGGATAACGTGAAAGCCGTAGCGGGTCTCCGCGATCGCGAATTCGCCGGGCCGCATCCGTTGCAAGGCCGTCTCGAACTCCGCGACCGTCTGACCGCGCGCCAACTGACCGAGCCGGCCGCCCTCCTGCGCGGAAGTCTTGCACGCCGAATGGCTGCGGGCGAATTCGGCGAACAGCGCCGGATCGGACCGGACTGCCGCCAGAATATTCTCAGCCACCAGACGGGCCTCAGCGCGCGCCGCGACGTCGTCGGGACGCGAGGCGATCAGGACATGTGCGGCCTCGTAAAGGTCTCCCGAGCGGAAGCGCGCACGGTTCTGCGCATAGAACCGCTGGCAGGCCGCCTCGTCCGGCTCCGGCGTTACGACCTCGCGCTCAATCAGCACCCGCATCGCCGCCTCTTCGTCGGTTTCGGAGCGCCCTTCAGCATCGTGAAGCGGCTCCGCCTCGATCCGAAGCCGGGCCGATTCCTGCAGCAGCAGTTCGCGCACGACCAGGGCGCGGGCAGCCGCCTGCCACGCCAGGATCGGCTTTTCGGCCGGATGGTTCTGCACTTCGCGGGCAATTACCTCGCGCGGAATGACCTTGCCGTTGACGGTGATCGTCTTGGGCTTCGGCAGCGTATTCGTCAGCGAACAATCCATGATCTACTCCGCCGGTTGAATCGGCCGCAGCGAACCGTCGCGGCTTCGCACCACCTGATAGCCGCGGCGGCCAAGATACCAGACCGGCGCGCTCCAGATGTGGACCAGCCGCGTGAACGGGAAGACGAGGAACAGCGTCATGCCAAGCGCGAGGTGGGCCTTGAAGATCGGATGCACGTCCAGAATATTGGCGGCGACGCCGGGCTGCAGCGTCAGGATGCCCTGTGCCCAACCCATGAACTTCACCATCTCGTGGCCGTCGAGATGGCCGATCGACACCGGGATGGTCGCGAGCCCCAGCAGCAACTGCGCGAACAGCACCAGCAGGATCGCGGTATCGCCGAACGAGGAGTTGGCGCGGATCCGCGGGTCAAACAGGCGCCGGTGCGTCAGCAGCGAAATGCCGACCAGGCACATCAGGCCGGCAACGCCACCGGCGACGATTGCCAGCATCTGCTTGAACCCGTGCGACACGCCCAGCCAGTCGAACACCCATATTGGGGTGAGCAGGCCGACAAAATGGCCGACGAAGATGACGAGAATGCCGACATGAAACAGATTGGAGCCCCAGACCAGTTGCTTGCGCCGCAGCAACTGACTGGATCCAGTCCGCCACGTATATTGCTCGCGGTCGAACCGGAACAGGCTACCGAAGAGAAAGACGGTCAGGCACAGATAGGGATACCAGCCGAAGACGATCGAATTGAGCGTTTGCATGGCCTTCTCCTCACTGCAGGCGCGACGGCGCGGGATCGACCGCGCGCCTGGCGTGTCGAAGCTTGGCTATCAGGCCCTCATGTCCGCAGGCCCCCTGCCCCTGATTGCCCGGACCGAACTTGACCTCTTCCTCTTCCCAGGCCGCATCAAGTGCCTCGAGATCCATCGGATCCGGATCGATATCCTTCAACATTTCATCCACAATTTCCCGCGACGGCGATGCCGCCGAGATCGCGACCAGTGCGTCGAATACCGCCCGGTAGTTCGACTGCCGTCGCTCGAGCCGCTCGGCGAGCGCCGCGAAGATATGCGCAGTTTGTCCCAATAGCTCGCGGGCGGTCGCGAGCGGCTGCGTCGAAAGGAATTCGAGGAACAGCGGCACAAAATCCGGCAGCTCGTTTGCCGCGATGAATAGATCGGCCTTTTCGTACATCGCCTTGAGATCGACCATGGCCTGGCCGCGATCACGGCTTTCGCCGTGGACGTGCTCGAACAGATGCAGCGCCAGCGTCTTGCTGCGGTCGAACAGCAGGCCGTAGCGCTCCTGGAGGTCATAGACCTCGCCGGCCGCGATTTCCTCGATCAGCAGATCGAGCGACTCGCGACGGGTGACCGGCACCACCTTTTCGGCGTCCAGAATGGTCAGAAAATCCGGCGCCGCATCGATCAACCCCTGGGTGGGATAGCCAAGCAGGGCCGAGAGGACCTTGAACGTTTTCATCACGCGATCTCCATCGGATTCTTGGCCTTGCGCGGCGAGCCGAACAGATTAGTCTCGCTTTCGCCGCCGGAACAGCCATTGCCGAAGGTGAAGCCACAGGAGCCGCGCATATCGTAAGCATCGGCGCCTTGTTCGCGATGCGCGGTCGGGATCACAAAACGGTCCTCGTAATTGGCAATCGCCATGATCTGGTACATTTCGTCGATCTGGGCCGGCTTGAGGCCGACGCGTCTGGCAATCGCCTCATCGACGACACCGTCGATGGTCTTCGCCCGCATATAGGCGCGCATCGCCATCATGCGTTCGAGCGCCAGCGTCACGGGTGCCTCGTCGCCCGCCGTCAGCAGATTGGCGAGGTAGCGCATTGGAATGCGCAGCGACTTCACGTCGGGCATTCCGCCGTCGAGCCCGATCTTGCCGGCGGACGCGGCCGAGGTGATCGGCGACAGCGGCGGCACGTACCAGACCATCGGCAGCGTCCGGTATTCCGGATGCAGCGGGAATGCGACCTTCCACTCCATCGCCATCTTCCAGATCGGCGAGGCCTTGGCCGATTCGAGCCAGGCATGCGGGATACCCTGCCGCTCCGCCTCGGCAATGACCTTTGGGTCGTTGGGGTCGAGGAATACGTCGAGTTGCGCCTGGTAGAGATCGCGCTCGTCGGGCTTGCTGGCGGCTTCCGCGATGCGGTCGGCATCATAGAGCACCACGCCGAGATAGCGGATGCGGCCGACGCAGGTTTCAGAGCATAACGTCGGCTGGACGGCCTCGCTG
>Ga0157378_10006502_pt1 | contig 10215 bp, 8 predicted proteins | sample M65metaG_FD_115309 | JGI IMG/M metagenome (GOLD analysis project Ga0157378, IMG submission 115309) | Miscanthus rhizosphere microbial communities from Kellogg Biological Station, Michigan, USA - M6-5 metaG | ecosystem: Host-associated > Plants > Roots > Rhizosphere > Soil | place: USA: Michigan...
CCAGGCGCGCGTGGCCTTTACGTAAAACTTGCAGGACAGCTGTAACTAGTACAAGCGATTTTCTATCTCGGAGCCGTAATTTACTCAAGCAGCCTCGGCACATCGGCGGCGCGCGTGGCACAACGATTGCACACGACAAGATTGTAGTAAGTGCGTCGCTAAGTATAGAATCGAGGAGAACAGGACTCATGCATCTTGAACACAAGCCTCGGCCCGCATTCCGCATCGTTCGCGGTTCATCAGGTCTTTGGGAAGTTATTGAAGAAGGAATCCGTGAAGCGCTTGGGTTATTCAGAGCTCCGCAGGCGGCCTTGTCTTATGCCTGCCATCTGGCGGCCATGCGGGAGGGGTCCGTGGTAATGGTATTCGACAGAATCCCGATGAGCACACGAGCGAACGTCGTCGACCATCGCGGCCCTAGGCGCTTTCAATGAGGCGTCGCGTGGAGCAACCACCCACAAGCCCCGTCAGGCGGGCTGCCGCGGCGCTGGTCAAAGTCATACCCATGCTCGTTGGGGCAACGCTACTGAGTGCATGCCAGCATGGCGCTACTGTTTTCGATGATCCGTCCGCAATAGCTGTGCTTGCGGCTACACCCGGCAGTGCCGTACATGGAGTGGTGACATTCATTCGGGCTGGTGAGGCAACACTGGTAAATGCGAACTTATCCGGATTTAAGCCCAACAGTACGCACGGCATGCACATACACGCAATTGGCGACTGCTCTGCGCACGATGCCGCCAGCACGGGAGAGCATTTCAACCCCCAATCGTCCCGGCATGGTGCGCCAGGCGCGGCCGAGCATCACGCCGGCGACTTGGGAAACATTACTGCCGATGCAGTCGGAAACGTCTACGCGACGTTCAAGATCACCGAAGGCAGCTTCGGAACGGGAGATGACAGCATTATCGGCCGCGGCCTGGTAGTGCATGCCGACAGGGATGACCTTAATTCGCAGCCGGCTGGAAACTCCGGCGTCCGACTTGCATGTGGCAGCATTACGCGCAATCCAGACCGAATGACCGTTGCGAAAAGCGGGTAATCGCGACTCTTAGTGTGCCTTGTCCCAGTTGGGCCCCACGCCGAGGTCGACAGCCAGGGGAACATCCAGGGTTGCAACGCTGTTCATTAATTGCGGCAGCCCGGTCTTGATCACATCAATTTCCGGCTCCGGCACTTCAAGCACCAGTTCGTCGTGCACTTGCATCACGAGCCTGCTCTCCCGTCCGGTAGACGAAATCCAGCGATGCACGGCAATCATGGCGAGCTTGATCAGATCCGCTGCGGTCCCCTGCATGGGAGCATTGATTGCGGCACGCTCGGAGCCCTGACGCCGTGGGCCATTGCTTGCATTGATGTCCGGCAAGTAGAGCCTGCGCCCGAATACGGTTTCCACATAACCCAGCTTGCGGGCCGTTTCGCGTGTCCGTTCCATGTAGTTCCTAACACCGGGATAGCGCAAAAAATAGCGTTCCATATATTGCTGGGCTGCCGCTCGTTCGATGCCGAGCTGCGAAGCAAGCCCAAATGCCGACATGCCATAGATCAGGCCGAAGTTAATGACTTTGGCGTAGCGACGCTGCTCGCTGGTCACGGCGGCCGAATCAACACCAAAAATTTCTGACGCGGTGTGTCTGTGCACGTCCTCTCCGGCAGCGAAGGCGTGCAGTAATCCTTTGTCCTGTGACAGGTGCGCCATGATGCGCAATTCCACTTGCGAATAGTCGGCTGAAACAATGACCGAGCCCGGCGCTGCCACGAACGCTTCGCGGATGCGGCGGCCTTCCGCAGTGCGAATGGGAATGTTCTGCAGATTGGGTTCGTTACTGGAGAGCCGTCCCGTCACCGCCACTGCCTGGGCATAATTGGTGTGCACACGGCCGGTCTCGGCGTTTACCATCCGCGGCAGTTTGTCTGTATAGGTGGACTTCAGTTTCGACAAGCCGCGGTATTCCAAGATCAGCTTCGGCAAGGGATGATCCAGCGCCAACTGCTGCAATACGTCCTCGTCTGTCGACGGTACGCCGCTCGGCGTTTTTTTGATCACCGGCAGTCCCTGCCGCTCGAACAAAATCTCCTGCAATTGTTTCGGAGAATTCAGATTGAACGGCTGGCCCGCCTGCAGGTGCACGCTTTGCTCGATTTCCATTAGCTTGATACCGAGCTCGCGACTCTGTTGTTCGAGCAATTGCGCGTCAAGCAGTACGCCATGGCGTTCCATGGCGAACAGGACTTGGGAAACGGGCATCTCGATTTCGCGATAGATGCGCAACAGCTTCGCATCCTGCTCGATCTGCGGGTGCAGCACCTGGTGCAACTGCAATGCTACGTCGGCATCTTCCGCCGCGTACTCGGCGGCACGAGTCAATTCGACTTGCTCAAATGAAATCCGCGCTGCCCCTTTGCCGGTAACATCATCGTAAGTGGTCGTCGTCATGTTCAGATGACGGCTTGCAAGGTTATCCATGTCATGCGGACGATGACTTTCCAGCACGTAAGACTGCAGCAATATGTCGTGTTCTACCCCGGCGAGTTTTATCCCGCAGTTGGCGAAGACATGCCTGTCGTACTTCGAATTCTGTCCCAGCTTCCGCGCTCCTTCGTCTTCCAGCCAATCCTTCAAGGCGGTCAGGACATGTTCGCGGGAAAGCTGCATCGGCGCACCGGCGTACGCATGACCGACCGGAATGTAGGCGCCGCCATGGGCTTCAATTGAGAGCGCGATGCCGACCAGATGCGTCGTCATTGGATCGATGGTGGTTGTTTCAGTCTCCAGCGATACGAGCGGAGCAGGCTTGATTTTCGCGATCCACGCGCGCAGTTGCTCATCGGTAAGAATGGTTTCATAGGTGCGCTGGTGAGTGTGCGGACGTGAAACAGTCGTTTCTTTCGTATCCTGATCGGCCGTTCCCAGCGCTTTATCCTGCAGCTCTCGCAACAATCCCCTGAACTCCAGCTTCTCGAACAGACGCATGAGTTCAGGTACGTTGTGCGGCTGGGGTGCCAGCTGCTCTACGTCAACCGGCAACGGAACGTCGCATTTGATGCTGAGCAGTTTTTTTGCGGTGGGCAGCCATGGCAGCGCCTTGCGCAGGTTCTCGCCGACTGCACCCGGGATTTCGTCGGCATGGCGGATGACTTCATCGAGCGAGCCGTACAGCAGCAGCCACTTTACGGCGGTCTTTGGGCCGACTTTATCGACGCCCGGGATGTTGTCCACCGAATCGCCAATCAGCGTGAGATAGTCGACCATCTGCGCCGGCTTGATGCCAAACTTCTGCTCGACGCCCTTTTCATCAAGCGACTCGCTTGACATCGTATTGACCAAACTCACCATCGGATTGACAAGCTGTGTAATGTCCTTGTCGCTGGTTGAAATGATGGTGTGCACGCCCCGTGCTTCAGCCTGTTTCGCCAAGGTGCCGATTACATCGTCCGCCTCCACGCCATCCACCATGAGCAACGGCCACCCCATGGCGCGGACACTATCGTGCAGAGGCTCGATTTGTCTCGCCAAATCATCCGGCATGGTCGCCCGCGTGGCCTTGTATTGCGGATACCAATCGTCGCGGAAGGTCTTTCCTTTTGCGTCGAATACGCAGGCTATATAATCCGCCGACGTTTCGTTTCTTAGTTTTTGCAGCATGCTAAGCACGCCTTTCACTGCACCAGTCGGTTCACCTTGCCGGGTGCGCAAGTCGGGAAGTGCGTGAAATGCGCGATAGAGGTAGGAAGATCCATCCACCAGTACTAGCGTTTTCATTGGCGATCAGCGGGAAACATCAACATGAGCGAAAAACAGAAGGTGCCGGTTCCGCTCGCTCCAGAATTTGCCGAGAAGGCATGGTCTGCGCGGGAATCATGGCGAGTGTTTGGAATTATGGCAGAGTTTGTGGAAGCGACCGAGCGCCTGGCCCATATTCGCCCGGCAGTCAGCGTATTCGGCAGCGCGCGGACCAGGCCCGATCATGGCTATTACGCGCTCGGAGAAGCCATCGGCCGCAAGCTTTCCGACGCGGGGTTTGCCGTCATTTCCGGCGGTGGGCCGGGCATCATGGAATCAGTCAACAAGGGAGCGTATGCCGGGCGATCGCTTTCCGTAGGTCTGAATATCCAGTTGCCCCATGAACAGAGCGCTAATGCATACCAGGACGTCAGCCAGACATTCCGGCATTTTTTTGCGCGCAAGGTCATGTTCGCAAAATTTGCATGCGCATACGTCGTGCTGCCCGGGGGATTCGGCACGCTTGATGAACTGGGCGAAATCCTGACGCTCGTTCAAACCGGAAAAATACGGCGCATCCCGATTATTCTCGTAGGCGGTGCTTTTTGGCGCGGCTTGCTGGATTGGATCGCAGATCGCATGGTCTCGGAAGCCATGATCAATCCTGAAGATATGGATCTGATCCAGGTGATTGACGATCCGGGCTATGTCGTCGACGCGATATTCGATCACTACGAAAAGCGCGGGTTTGAGTTGACCGCGGCCGAACGCGAAGCTCAGCTCAATCTCTAGAGCCATTTGATGTCAGTTTTTACGACCGTTACCCGAGAACAGCTTTCCGCGTGGCTGAGGAACTACTCTATCGGCGTTCCGACGAGCCTGGAAGGCATCCTGTCTGGAATTGAAAACACTAATTACTTTGTCACCACCACGCATGGCCGCTTCGTACTCACACTGTTCGAAAAGCTGACTCACAATGAATTGCCGTTCTATCTGAATCTGATGGCACATCTGTCCAGCCACGGGTTGCCGTGCCCGAAGCCGATCGCGAATCTGCAAAACCAGTTGCTTGGGGAACTCAACGGCAAGCCTGCCGCCATCGTATCTTGCCTGGAAGGTCAACCGGTGACGGATCCCGCTCCCCTGCATTGCGCAAGGGTTGGCGAAGTTCTGGCGGAAATGCACCTGGCTGGAAGAACCTACCAAGGTCAATTGGATAACTTGCGAGGCGCCGAATGGTGGACTGCGTGTGCGCCTGAAATTTATCCTTTTCTCAAACCCGAAGATGCCGAATTGCTCAAGTCCGAAATCCACTACCAGGAAAGACAGAACCGGAAAGGGCTCCCGCATGGTGTGGTGCATGCCGACCTGTTCCGCGATAACGTCCTGTTCGATGGCGAGCGGGTCGGCGGTTTCATCGACTTTTATTTCGCGTGCATCGACTGTTTCGTCTACGACGTCGCCATCACGGTGAACGACTGGTGCACAGGCGCAGACGCCGCGCTCGATCAAGTTCGTGCAGAATCATTGTTGAAGGCATACTGGTCAGTGCGGCCGTTCACCGAACAGGAGCAGGTCGCATGGCCGTGGATGCTGCGTGCCGGGGCGCTGCGCTTTTGGGTTTCGCGGCTGTACGATTTTCATCTGCCGCGGCCTGGGGAACTGACCCATAAGCACGACCCTGAGCGATTCCGCCGGATCCTGTTCCAGCACCGTGCGGCGGCCTTGCGCGGCCATTGCGTTCCTGACGTCCGAGGATAAAGACATGACTATTGAAAAAGTGCCAGCCTCCCATGGAGTGAAGTGGCTGATGCAGGGATTTGTTTTGCTGCGCAGGAGTTTTTTCATTTGGGTGCTGTTTGTCCTGCTGCTATGGGCAATGGTTTTCGTTTCAGCCAAGCTGCCTATCGCAGGACTGTTGTTGGCACTGCTTACGCCCGTTTTTCTGGGCGGACTCATGCTGGGCTGTCGGGCACTGGAGAAAGGGGCAGAACTGGAAATCGCCCACTTCTTTGCCGGCTTCCGCAACAATACCCTGGACCTGATTACACTAGGCGGTCTTTACCTCGTCGGTAATGTCGTGATAGCAGGTTTGATGTACGTGATTGGCGGCACGGCAATCCAGCAAATCGTTGCCGGCCAAGCACAAAATATCGATCCTTCCATGCTTACCCAGGTGCTGGGACCTGCTTTGATGGCGCTTTTGGTTGGGATGGCGCTGTCGGTGCCACTCAGCATGGCAATATGGTTCGCGCCTTTGCTGGTGATATTAGCCAATCAGAAACCGGTACAGGCGCTGCGCGATAGTTTCAACGCTTGTCTGAAAAACATGCTGCCCTTTCTGGTGTACGGATTGGTTATCCTGGTGCCGCTGGTTTTGTTCATGGCGCAGTTCGATCTCACGAACATGGAGCGCAATCCTGGCCTGTGGCTCATTGTGTTATTCATGCTGCCATCCATCTACACGAGTTATCGGGATATTTTCCACGACATTCCCGCCCCAGGCGCGACGCAGTAAAAAAATCAGGCGGGTGCCAGCTTGGCATATTCAAGTGCGAGCCATTTCATGCCGCCAGTGCGGAAATTGACCTGAACGCGGGCATCGGCCCCGCGGCCTTCCGCATTAATGATTACGCCTGCGCCGAACTTGGCGTGGACGACATTTTGTCCAACACGCCAGCCGGACACTTCTCTTTCCGCAGGAGACCGTGGTGCGCTAGACGCCGGATCAAAGCCCCGCGCACTGACAAACCCGGAGAACTTGGTTGTGTTGACTCGCCTGATCAGTGCTTCAGGAATTTCTTCCAGGAACCTCGACGCAATGTTATAGCGAGTTTGCCCATGCAGCATACGGGTCTGCGCCAGTGTCAGATACAGCCGGCGGCGCGCGCGTGTCAGCGCCACGTACATCAGCCGCCTTTCCTCTTCCAATCCATCCTGCTCGGAGATGCTGTTCTCGTGGGGAAACAAACCTTCTTCCAGGCCGGTGATGAAAACCGCATGAAATTCCAGCCCCTTGGCCGAATGCACGGTCATCAGCTGCAATGCCTCCGCGCCTTCCGCGGCTTGATGTTCGCCGGCTTCCAGTGAAGCATGCGCAAGAAAATCCGCCAGCGCCGGGAAGCCTTGCGATTGGATCTCGCCCTCTTCGTTAACCAGGGCGATCGGTCCGTCGGCAGATACGAAAGCCATGGCCGCGTTGGTGAGTTCGCCAAGATTCTCGAGACGATCCTCACCCTCCCGCTCATTGCGGTAGTAGGCGTTGAGGCCGCTTAGCTCGACAACGTGGTCAACTGTTTCCGGCAATGGCAAAGCCTCGCACGCCGATCGCATCGATTCGATCAGCCGCACAAAACCGGTGATGCTGCTGCCGGCCTTGCCACTCAGGCTATTGGAGCAAGCCGCCTGCCACAGCGAGACGCCGCTGCCGGTGGCCAGATTCTGCAATTGTTCGATACTGCGATTGCCGATGCCGCGGGTTGGGAAATTGACGACTCGCAGGAAGGCGCCGTCGTCTTGCGGGTTCGCGACCAGCCGCAGATAGGCCAACGCATGCTTGATTTCCTGGCGTTCGAAAAAACGCAGACCGCCGTAGACCCGATACGAGATGCCGGCATTGAACAATGCGTGCTCGAGAACACGCGACTGTGCATTGGAACGATAAAGTAGCGCGACGTCCGAAAGCGCCGTGCCCTCATTCTTCAGCTGCTTGACCTCCTCCAGAATATACCCGGCTTCTTCAAGATCGGTCATGGCCTCGTAGAGCCGTAACGGCTCTCCGTTGCCTTGTGCCGTCCACAGATTTTTTCCAAGGCGAGCGTGGTTGTTCCGGATCAATGCATTCGCGGCATCCAGAATGTTGCCCTGGCTGCGATAGTTCTGTTCGAGCTTGATTACGTTTTCGACATGAAAGTCCTTTTCGAAATCAAGCATGTTTCCCGCGCGCGCGCCGCGAAATGCGTAAATCGACTGGTCATCGTCCCCGACCGCGAAAATGACATTGCTCGGGCCAGCAAGCAGCTTGAGCCATAGATATTGCAGGCGGTTCGTGTCCTGGAATTCATCGACCAGAATATGTCTGAAGCGCGCGCGATAGTGCTCCCGCAAGACCTCGTTCTTCGCAAGCAGCTCGAAACAGCGCAGCAGCAACTCGGCGAAATCCACCGCGCCTTCGCGGTTGCACTGCGTGTCATAGGCATCATAGACAGTCGCCAGCTTGCGGGAAAAATCGTCGAACGCCTCTACCTTTGCGGCGCGCAAACCCTGGTCCTTTGCGGCATTGATCGTGTATTGCGCCTGTTTCGGCGGGTACTTTTCATCATCGATATTCATGGATTTCATGACCCGCTTGATCATGGCCAGCTGGTCGGCGGAATCGAGAATCTGGAACGTTTGCGGCAATCCGGCATCCCGGTGATGCGCCCGCAAAATACGATTGCACAGTCCATGGAATGTGCCGACCCACATGCCGCGCGTGTTGATTGGCAGCATTGCCGAAATGCGCAATAACATTTCGCGGGCGGCCTTATTGGTGAACGTTACCGCGAGCACACCTTGCGGACTGAGCTGCCCGGTCTGGATGAGCCAGGCTATGCGGGTGGTGAGCACGCGAGTCTTTCCCGAACCAGCGCCCGCGAGGATAAGTGCGGACTGGTGTGGAAGCGTGACCGCTTCGAGCTGCTGCGGATTGAGGCCTTCGAGAAAGGACATGCGCGGGAATTACGGATTCAATTGCGAATTATAAATGCCTTGCCAGGTTAGCCTTTGGCCTTTCTGCTTGCGCTGACCAGATCGCGGATCATCGGCGTCAGAATCAGCTGCATTGCATACTCCATTTTAGTACCCGGTACCACGATGGTGTCAGGGCGCGACACAAAGGAATCGTCGATCATGGCCAGCAAATAAGGGACATTCAGGTGTTCCGCATTGGCCAGGCGAATAACGACAAAACTTTCCTCTGGCCGGGGAACGTCACGCACGACGAAGGGATTGGACGTATCGACCGTCGGCACGCGCTGGAAGTTGACATGAGTGCGCGAGAATTGCGGCGTGATGTAGTGCACGTAGTCGTACATGCGCCGCAGGATGGTCTGCGTCACCGCCTCGATGGAATAGCCGCGTCCCTGCATGTCACGATGTATCTTCTGGATCCACTCCAGATTTACTGTCGGAGTGACACCGATTAGCAGGTCGACATGCGCGGCGACGTTGACCTTGTCGGTCACGATGCCACCGTGCAGGCCTTCATAAAACAGCACATCCGTATTCTCTGGGAGCGCTTCCCACGCGGTAAAGGTTCCGGCCCTGCGGCCGTAACGGGCGGCGCGCTCTTCGTTGTGCAAATAAAGCCGCGAGGTGCCACCACCGCTACGGCTGTATTCGCCAAACAAAGCGTCCAGTTCTTCGAACAGGTTTGCTTCGGGGCCGAAGTGGCTGATTGCCTGGCCTCCCATGTGTTCGTAGGCCTCGATCAGCTTGCGCATCTCATCACGATCATAGCGATGGAAGCTGTCACCCTCGATCAGTGCTGCCGCGATGTGCTCGAGACGGAAGATTGTCTCGAATGTCCTCCGCACCGCGGTTGTCCCTGCGCCGGAGGAGCCGGTAACGGCAATGATGGGATGCTTGCTCGACATGATGAACCGGGCGGGTAGGCGCGCATTATGAAAATCGCTGGCGCCGATGGTACATCGAAATGCGGCGATGCCGATTCGCCGTGGAGGCGCGCCGATCTATAGCAGCGAAGCGACGGATTCGATATTGGGATTGAATGCTTTCAGGCGCATTCCGACCGCTTCTGCATCCTGTTCGCGTGGGAATCCGGTCAGACGCAGCCGGTAACGGGTCCCGTCTTCGGTTTGCTGTGGCAGGACCCGGACGGGATACCCTTCACGCCGCAAACTGTCATACAGCGACAGCGCTTCGAGCTGCTCGCGGTAGCTGCCGATATAAAGTTTCCAGCGTCCTCCTTTGCGAAGGCTGCCATGGGCTTCTCCCAGCTCCGTTTCCTCAGCCCAGGCCTTCAGCTGGTCCTTTAACACTGCCGCGATGGTTGTGGCGCCGCTCTTGGGTGCCTGAAGATAAGTCAAGGCATCGTTCATCTGCACCGGCCGATCGCCGGCTCTGGTCACAGTAATCTTGCCCTCGATCAACACGATCACTTCCCTGTCACCGAGTTTCTTGCCCCAGATATCGGTACCGCGGATGCCCGCGGTTAGTGTCGGGAACCGGACGTTGATTTCTCGCCTGGTGCGATATTTCACCGAAGTGCCGGTTGTAAAGCGGAACGCGCCTTCCAGTACCTTAAGCGTCGCGGCGATGAAGCGATCCTGGGGCCTTTGCAGGAGGTCTGACACTTCAAGGTTGGCATTTTCGCCCAGCTTAACCATGCTTCCGTCGCCGAGTCGCAAGAGCACGCGGGCGCTGTTTCCGGTCGAGATTTGATCGTTCTTTTTGAGCGTGGCGGCGAGCGCAAGAGGCTGCCGGTTTCC
>Ga0157378_10006504_pt1 | contig 10215 bp, 6 predicted proteins | sample M65metaG_FD_115309 | JGI IMG/M metagenome (GOLD analysis project Ga0157378, IMG submission 115309) | Miscanthus rhizosphere microbial communities from Kellogg Biological Station, Michigan, USA - M6-5 metaG | ecosystem: Host-associated > Plants > Roots > Rhizosphere > Soil | place: USA: Michigan...
CTCGCGCAGCTGGCGGTAGGTGGTGACGCGCTCGCGGCTGGGCGTCGCGACCTGCACGAGCACCGTCTCGCCGGCGGTCGTGACTCCGCTCTCGAGCAGCTCGCGGAAGGCCTGCAGGCGGACGTCGATGCCCTTCGTGTAGTCCAGCCGGTCGACGCCGAGCAAGATCCGGCGCGGGGATACGAGCGCCTGGCGCAGCTCGCGGGCAGCCTTCGCGGTGGCCGGCCGCGCCGCGATGGCGTCGAACTCGGCGAAGTCGATCGACACCGGGAAGGCGCCGACGCGCACGGTTCGTCCCTGGTACGGGATCATCGTCCGGGTCGGCATCACGTCGACGAGGCGGCGGGCGATCTGCAGGAAGTTCTGCGCGGCGACGGGGCGCTGGAAGCCGACGAGATCGGCACCGAGCATGCCCTCGACGATCTGCTGGCGCCACGGCAGCTGCATGAACAGCTCCTGCGGCGGCAGCGGGATGTGCAGGAAGAAGCCGATGCGGAGATCGGGCCGCAACGCGCGCAACAGCGCCGGCACCAGGTGCAGCTGGTAGTCGTGCACCCAGACCGTCGCGTTCCGGGAGGCCACCTTCGCGGTCAGGTCCGCGAAGCGCTCGTTGGTCTCGACATAGCTCTGCCACCACTCGCGCCGGAACTCGGGCGGACGCACCGCGTCGTGGTAGAGCGGCCAGAGCGTGCGGTTCGCGAAGCCCTCGTAGAAGCCCTCGATCTCGCGTGCGGAAAGTCCGATCGGCGTGAGGCGCATGCCGCCGTGGTCGAAGGCCTTCGGCGGCGTGCCGACGGTGCCCGCCCAGCCGATCCACGAACCGTGCCCGGCCTGCACGATCGGCGCCAGCGCGCTCACGAGGCCACCTGGGCTGACCTCCCAGGAGCCGTCGTCGGCGCGCACGACGGGAAGCCGGTTGGCGACGATGACGATCTCGTCGGCCTGGGTGGGCCGTGCACTCACATCGCAACCGTAGCTCTGCTGCCCCCGACGGCGGGCCGCGCAGTTGTTTGTGCGTTGCACCGTGCGGTAGCGTCTCCCGGATGAGTGCTCAGCGCATTCTCGCCAGCGGAGGCGTCGCGCTGCTCGTGCTCATCGTGCTCGCAATCGTCTTTCACAGCGACGACTCCGGCAGCAACGCGCCGACGGCGACGATTCCGACGGCGCCGGCCGGCGTCCTGCGCGCGCACGTCGCGGCGGGGCAACTCACCCTCGACGGGCCCGTCAAGGACTCCGACGAGAAGACGACGATCCAGTCTGCCGCCAGCGACCGCTTCGGCTCCGACAACGTGCTCAACCGGCTGCAGGTGCTCGCCACCGCGCCTTCCGCCGTGTGGCTGGCGGATGCCATCCCGGCCCTCCCGCGCAAGGACGCCGGCTTCGGCCCGATCAACGTGACCTCCACGACGGCGACCCTGACGGTGAGCGGTCGCGTGCCCACGGCGGCCGCCGGGAACGCGCTCGTGAAGGCTGTCGAGGATGCCGCGGGCCGCAAGCCCGTCAACAAGCTCAGGGTCGTGGGCGAGGGCGCCGGGGGCACCCTCCAGGCGAACATCGACGACGCGCTGAACGGCCGCACCATCGCCTTCACATCCGGCAGCGCCGCGATCACCAAGGGCGGCCGGACCGTGCTGGCCACGCTCGTCAAGCCGCTCAAGGCGGCCGGGTCGGCGCGCGTCGTCGTGGGGGGCTACACCGACAACGTGGGCGATGCCAAGGCGAATCTCAATCTCAGCAAGGCGCGCGCGCACTCGGTGGTCGTCTGGCTGACGGGTCACGGCGTGGCGTCGAAGACGTTGATCGCCAAGGGCTACGGCGAGGTCAAGCCGATCGCGAGCAACGCGACCGAGGCCGGCCGCACGAAGAACCGCCGCATCGAATTCACCGTGCTGAGCGGATAGAAGGAGCGCTGATGGGAACGGCGAGTGAGATCGTCATCTGGATGGTGCTGGCAGCGCTCGTGGGCTTCGCGACGGGGTGGGCGTTGCGCAGCGTCGTGGCCAATCGTGCTCGTGCCCGGCTGAGCGAGCGCCTCGAGGAGAAGCGCCGTGAGGCGCAGGAGCTGCGCGAGGAGTTGCGTCACCTGCGCGGGGACGACGAGGCCGGCGTCCCGCTGCTGCCCGGAGCCGCGCCCGCCTGGGACGACGAGGACGAAGAGGAGTTCCGGGCGGTCGCGCACGAGGAGCCGACCCTGGGCGCGACGGCGGAGCACGACGAGGTCGAGCTCGGGCCGCTCGACGAGCCCGAGGAGCCCGAGGAGGAAGAGGGCGGCACCGGCGGGACGACGCGTGCGATGCGCCTCGACGAGGTCGAATGGGAGGACGTGGAGGACCCGCCGCGCACACGCGACGACGAGGCGTGAGGCCGCGGTGAGCGCGAATCGCGACGAGCTCTCGCCGCTCGCGCTCCTGCGCCGGAGCGCCCAGGCCTACCCCGACCGCGTGGCCGTGCGCGACGGCGACCGCACCCTGTCGTTCGCGGCCCTCGCCGAGCGCGCGTGGCGTCTCGGCAACGCACTCCGGCAGCTCGGCGTCGGGCCGGAGGAGCGGGTCGCGATGCTCTCGCTGAACCGGGCCGAGCTGCTCGAGGCGCACTTCGGAGTGCCCGCGGGACGCGCGGCGCTGTGCGCCATCAACACGCGGCTGGCACCGCCCGAGGTGCGCTTCATCGTCGGGCACTGCGGTGCGCAGGTGCTGTTGCTCGATCCCGAGCTCGAGGCGGCGGCCGGCCAGGCCCTCGAGCTTCCCGGACTGCGCGTCGTGCGGCTCGGGCACGAGTACGAGGCGCTGCTCGAGAGCGCCGCGACCACGCCGCCGGACTGGCCCGACAGCGAGGATCGCCCGATCTCGGTCGACTACACGAGCGGCACGACCGGGACGCCCAAGGGCGTCGTCTACACCCATCGCGGCGCCTACCTGGGCGCCTTCGCCGGCCTCGTGGAGACCCACCTCGGGCCCGAGGGCACCTATCTCTGGACGCTGCCGATGTTCCACTGCAACGGCTGGTGCTTCAGCTGGGGCGTGGCGGGCGTCGGTGCCACGAGCGTCGTGCTGCGGCGGCCCGAGCCGGCGGCGGTCTGGCGCGAGCTGCGTGCGGGCGCCACGCATCTGTGCGCGGCGCCGACGGTGCTGATCACGCTCTTCGCGCACGCCGACGCGGCGCCTCTCGACCACATCGTCACGTGCGTCGTCGGCGGCGCACCGCCCTCGCCGACGCTGATCGAGCGCGGCGAGGCCCTGGGCATCCGCCTCACCCACCTGTACGGCCTGACCGAGACCTACGGGCCGGCGTCGGTGGCCGCATGGCCGCCGGAGTGGGACGCCCTGCCGGCGGAGGAGCGGGCGGTTCGGCGCGCCCGCCAGGGCGTGCCCACGGTGCTCGGCGGCGAGATCGACGTGTGGGACGCCGAGGGGGCGCCGGTGCCGCGCGACGGCAGCACGATGGGCGAGGTCGTCGTTCGCGGCAATACCGTGATGGCGGGCTACCTCGACGACGCAGAAGCCACGTCCGAGGCGTTCCGCGGCGGCTGGTTCCACTCGGGCGACGCCGCGGTGGTGCACCCCGACGGCCGCATCGAGCTGCGCGACCGCTTCAAGGACGTGATCGTCTCCGGTGGCGAGAACATCTCCACGATCGAGGTCGAGCAGGCGCTCGCGCGCCATCCCGCAGTGCTCGACTGCGCCGTCGTCGGCGTTCCGCACGACCACTGGGGTGAGCGTCCCAAGGCGTTCGTCGAGCTTCGGCCCGGCGCCGAGGCGACGGCCGAGGAGCTGACGGCCTTCTGCCGTGAGCAGCTCGCGGGCTTCAAGTGCCCCGACAGCGTCGAATACGTCAGCTTGCCGCGCACTGCTACGGGCAAGGTCCAGAAGTTCGTGCTGCGAGAGCGCGAATGGGCGGGACGCGAGCGCCGCGTCAACTGACGCATGATGAGCGCATGGGACGAACTCGCGTCGCCGCGCTGCTCCTGGCCGGACTGCTGCTGGCCGCACCGGCGAGCGCCGGGACGTGCTCCGAGCTGCGCGGAATCATCCAGCGCACCGAGCAGCTGCGCGGGCTGAAGACGACGCATCCGATCGCCGTCTCGACGCTGGACGCCAGGGGAATGCGCCTCGTCGTCCTGCGCGAGCTGGCACGCGAGCGGCAACCCCGCACCGACGCGGCCTGGGACGACGCGCTGCACCTGCTCGGGGTGCTGAAGCGCGGACAGAGCCTGGAGGCCATCCGCCGCAGCGAGCTGACCGGTCAGGTCGCAGGCCTCTACGTCCCGCAGACGCGCCGGCTGTACGTGCTCGGCTCGGGTGGCGCCGCGCCGCGCTCCGTGATCGCCCACGAGGTGACGCACGCGCTGCAGGACGAGCATTTCCGAATCTCCCGAGGTGCCTTTGACTCGCACCCGCGCGACCGCGACGCCGAGCTCGCGGCGACGGCGCTCGTCGAGGGCGATGCGACCGACGTCCAGGCCCGCTACGTCGCCGGGCTCTCCGCCGGCGACCTGATCGGCGAGCTGGCACGCACGCTGGGCTCGATCCCGTCCGACAGCGGCGGCGGTGACGTTCCCTATCTCCAGCGCGAGCTGGTCTACCCGTACAACGCGGGCCAGGAGTTCGTGAAGGCGCTGCGGCAGCAGGGCGGCCAGCGACTGCTCGACCGGGCGTTTCTGCACCCGCCACGGACGACGGCTGCCGTGCTCGATCCCGCGCGCTACATCGCGGGCGATCCTCCTCCGCGGAAGGTCCGGCTGCCGGCCGGGAGCTACGCTCTGGAGACCACGTTCGGAGCCGAGGATCTGATCGCGCTGACCGGTCAGGACGAGCTTGCGCACTCGTGGCTGGGCGGGCGGATCGGCGTCGGTCCGCGCGGCCTCGAGCTCCGCCTGGTGGCGCGCCGTGCGGCGTCCGTCGCCGCGGCGCTGGAGGACGTCGTGCCGGCCGGGGCCGCCGTGGCGTTCCGCGGACAGCTGGTGTGCGTGCGAATCACGCGCACAAAGGCTTCAGGACACGCCTTCTCCTGCCGATAGGGACGCCGTGGAACCGTCCCCAGGGCGCCGTGAGCCGGAGAGTGCCGCCGAACGGCGATTGCACGCCGTCGTCGATACGCTCGGCCTGCACGTCTACAGCGGTCAGACCCACCCCGACGATCGTTTCGTGTCGCTCGTCGCGCTGACCCCAGCGCGCTCGCTCCTGGGGCTGCCCACGGACGGCACCGGCGGCAACGACGACGACTGGCGCGCTGCGATCCACCCCGACGATCGCGAGCGCTACGACGAGGTCTTCTGCTACGCCAACGAGAGCAAGCTGCACCCGCTCGAGCTCGAGTACCGGCTGTGCGGCTACGACGGCGTCCTGCGCTGGGTCTGGGAGCGCATCTTCCCGCACCGGCTGCGTCCCGACGGAATCGTCGACATCGACGGCGTCGTCGCCGACGTCACGGCGCTGCACGAGGCGACCAACGAGCGCAACGAGCTGGCACAGCGCCTCGAGCGCGTGCTCGGCGGCGTCGCCGAGTTCGTCGTCTCCTGCGAGCTGCGCGACGGCCGCACGATCTGGACGGACGCCGGTCCAGGCCTGGAGCGCATGCTCGGCGGGCCGCTGCCCGAGGGCGCCGACGGGCCGACGGTGTGGCACGAGTGCGTCCATCCCGACGACCGGCCGGCCCTCGACGCCTACCACGCGCTGCTGGCACAGCGCGAACCCGCCGAAGCGACCTACCGGCTGCGGGGCCTCGACGGCGTGGAGCGCTGGGTCTGGGCGCGCGCACGGCCGCATTCCGGCTCGGTGGTCGCCTACGACGCCGTGATCAGCGACGTCACCGAGCGCGAGCGCGCCCGCATCGGGTTGCAGCTCGCTCGCGAGGAGGCCGAGCGGCGCTCGCGCGTCGATCCGACGACCGGCCTCTTCAACCGGCACCACCTGATGGACGTGGCGCGCCGCGAGCTCGCCCGCTCGCAACGCGAGCACACCAGCCCGGCGCTCGTGCTGCTCGACGTCGATCGCCTGCGCGAGCTCAACGAGCACCGCGGGCATGCCGTCGGCGACGCGGTCCTGCGCGAGCTGGCGGGCCGGCTCTCACACAGCGTGCGCGCCTACGACACGATCTCGCACGTCGGCGGCGGGCGCTTCGCCGTGCTCGTGCCCGACCTCCGCGACAGCGAGGCCCTGCGCCGCATCTGCGACGAGATCGCCGCAACGCTCACGACCGAGCCGCTGCGCTCGGGCGGCCGTGAGGTGCGAGTCACAGTCTCGGCGGGCGGTGCGCGCTCGCATCCGGGCACGACCGTGGATGCCCTGCTGCACACCGCCGAGCTCGCGCTGGCCGCGGCCAAGCGTAACGGGCCCGGGCAGCAGGCCATCAAGGAGAGCCGCCTGGACACGCCGGAGGACGAGATCGGCGAGGCAGCGCGGGTCGCGGCCACGCTGGCCCGCGCCGCCGCGGTGCGCGAGGGTGTGCCCCACGAGCACGAGTGCTCCGTCGCCGAGCTCGCCGAGCTCGTCGGCCGCGAGCTCGGCCTCCCGGAGAGCCTGCAGGCCGACCTGCGCCTGGCCGGCCTGCTGCACGACGTCGGCACGATCGCCGTCGCCGGCGCGGTGCTCTCCAAGCCCGGGCCGCTCGACGAGGAGGAGTGGGTCATCCTGCGCGAGCACCCGAGCATCGGCGCGGACATGGTCGCCCGCATCCCCGGCCTGGCCCGCACGCAGCTCGCGATCCGTCACCACCACGAGCGCTTCGACGGGCAGGGCTACCCCGACCGTCTCGCCGGCGAATCGATTCCGATGGCGGCACGCGTGCTGGCGGCCGTGGACGCGTACAACGCCATGACCGAGATCCGGCCCTACCGCGATGCGCGCGACCGCGAGGAGGCGCTGGAGGAGTTGCGCCGCAACGCGGGCACGCAGCTGGATCCGGCCGTGGTCGGCGCCCTCTGCCGCGTGCTGGACGGCCAGAACGCGGCCGCAGTCGCGGCCTGAAATCTGGGGGCAGACACGAATCGTTCGTGCCTGACCCAAGCTTCTCAGCCCGTCACGCCCGCAACCCCGTGGCGGCTGCGTGGCAGCGTGATGTTGGTCGAGGACGCGGCGCGGGCGGGCGGCGCGTCGTCGGCGGTCGCGACGGCCTTGTTGATCACGTCCGCACGCTGCGTCAGGTCGACCTTCACGAGCAGCGTGAACTGCCGGTGCTTGCCCTTCGCGAGCACTCCGACGGTCCAGCAGACCTGCGCGCCGGAGAGCGTGCCGCCGCCCGTCGAGGTCACCGTCAGGCCGTCGGGCAGCGTGTCGCAGACCTTCACGCCGTGCGCGGTCGCCTTGCCGACGTTGGTGACGCGCAGCGTGTAGTGGATCGCCTCGCCTGCGCGCACCGTGCCCGGCTTGCCGACCTTGCGGAGCGACAGCTTCGGGTTGCCCTTCGCGCCGGGCGCGGGGCCGCCGCCGCCGGAGGCCGGCGCCTTCCAGATGCCCGCGTCCCAATCGAGATCGCGCTGTCCGGGCGCCAGCACCGTGCTGACGGCGCAGCCGTCGGCGCCCGCGTCCGATCCGTTGGCACGCGTCGAGCCGGGCGCGTCCTTCGTCGTCAGCCCGAAGCCGGACGGGATCGTGCCGACCTCGAAGCAGACGTTGTAGGTGCCCGGCGGGAGCCGATCGAAGAGATAGAGACCGTTGGCATCGGTGACGGCATGCGCGATCGTGGCGCCGCTCGAGTCGTGCAGCGCGACGCCGACGCCGCCGACGCCGTGCTCGCCCTCGTCCTGGATGCCGTTGTGGTTCGTGTCCTCCCAGACCCGGTCACCGATGGCGGCCGGCTTCCAGAAGCCGAAGTCGTAGGTCGGGATGAACGAGCCCGCGGCGCCCGTCGGCGCGCTTGCGATGCACGGCACGCCGTTGCGTAGCTCGCCGTCGGAGTCGATCGAGTCGTCGCTGCCCGCGTTGGGCACGGTCAGCTCGAAGCCCGCGAGCGGGCCTCCGGCTGCCGTGTCGGCCGGATTGTCCAGGCAGACGGCGTAGGTCGTCCCCGGCCGCAGCCTGTCGAAGCGGTAGAAGCCGTTGGCGTCGGTCGTCGTCGTGCCGACGAGCGTGCCCGAGCCGTCGTAGAGGTGCACCGTGACGCCGCCGAAGCCCGGCTCGCCGGCGCTCTGCAGCCCGTCGTGGTTCTGATCCCACCAGACGAAGTCGCCGAGGCCCGCGAGGCCGACCGTCGTGATCGCCTCGCCGTGGTTGTTGGTGGTGGGCGTGTCGCCCGGTGCCGTGACGTCGGCGACGTTGAGCAGGGTCCCGGCCGGCACGTCGTTGTCGACGCGCACCGTGATCGTGATCGAGATGGAGCTGCCGACGGCGAGCGGCGCGACGGGGCAGGTGATGACGCCGGCGGCCGCGGCGCAGCCGTTCGTTGCGCTCACGAACGTCGTGTGCGGCGGCAGCGTGTCGGTCATCGTGCCCTGCGCGTTCGCCTGCGTGCCGTGGTTCTGGATCGTGATCGTGTACACCAGCAAATCGCCCGGGGCGGCTTGCGCGTGGTCAACGACCTTGACCAGGCTCAGATCGGAATGGGCAAGTGCAAACGCGGGCACGGCCAGAAGGCCGCTCATGGCCAGCAGCAGCACGAGCACGCGGCGCATCCGGCGCCTGGCAATCAGGTGCATCGTCGTCTCCTCGTGTCGCTCGTCCGGACGTCCGGCGGCCGGGAACCCGGAGACCCTAGCAATACCCCTTCCGGGGGCCGGTCCGGAGGATTCGATGGATCTCGGCAGGTTTCCTAGACGTGGATCAGCCCGGGCCGGATCAGGTGGGCGGGCCGTTGCAGCCCGCCGTCGTCGTAGGGCGGCGGGTCGGCCGGTGCGAGCGGCGCGGCGGCGAACGAGGCAGCGACCCGCTCGGCCGGGGCGTCGGCGTAGAGCGTGGTGCGCTGGCGGGGCTCGCGGCCCGCGGCCCGGATCACGTCCTCCATGCGCTCGGGCGGGCACTCCTGGCCATGGCTCGCGCCTGCGGCGCGACTGATCGATTCGTTCATGAGCGTGCCGCCGAGGTCGTTCACGCCCGCGTCCAGCAGTGCGCGGGCGCCGTCCGGGCCGAGCTTGACCCACGACGCCTGGATGTTCGTCACGTGCGGGTCGAGCACCAGGCGCGCTGCCGCATGCAGCACGACGGCCTCGCGGAAGGTGGGACCGTGCCGCGCAAGGCCCTTCAGCGCGATCGGCGCCTCCTCGTGCACGAACGGCAGGGGCACGAACTCGGTGAAGCCGCCGCTCTCGCGCTGCAGGTCGCGGATGGCGAGGATGTGGCGGGCCTGGTGGATGGGCGCCTCGATGTGCCCGAACATGATCGTCGACGTCGTCCGCAGGCCGACGGCGTGGGCGGTGCGCATGACCTCGAGCCACTGCTGCGTGCGCAGCTTGTCGGGGCACAGCACGCGCCGCACCTCGTCGTCGAGCACTTCCGCCGCAGTGCCCGGCAGGCTCCCCAGCCCGGCGTCGCGCAGTTGCTCGAGATAGTCCTGCAGCGCCCAGCCCTCGGTGGCGGCGCCCTGCCAGACCTCGAGCGGCGAGAACGCGTGCACGTGCAGGTCGGGCAGCGCGGCGCGGATCGCGCGCACGAGCTCCAGGTACCAGGTGCCCGTGAAGCCGGGATGGATGCCGCCCTGCAGGCAGACCTCCGTCGCGCCGCGATCCCAGGCCTCGGCGCAGCGCCGCACGACCTCGTCGACGCCCAGCAGGTAGGCAGGCCCGCGCAGGTTGGCCGCCAGGCGGCCCTTCGAGAATGCGCAGAACCCGCAGCGGAAATAGCAGACGTTGGTGTAGTTGATGTTCCTGCAGACGACGTAGGTGACGTCGCCGCCGGAGCGCTCGGCGCGGCGCGCGTCCGCCGCGCGTGCCAGGAGCTCGACCTCGGGGCCGCGTGCGCTCAGCAGCGCCTCGGCGTCGGTGAGGCTCAGCTCGGCGCCCCGCTCGCTGCGCTCGAGCGCGCGCGCGAAGGGCGAGGAGACGGCGCCGGCGAGCTGCGGGCGCCGGCCGTTCCGCCAGGCGGCCGGCGGCTCGGGGCTCGTGCCTGCGAACCAGGTGCCCTCGTCGCGCGCGAGCCCGTCGCCGTCGGAGGCGGCCAGCGCGGCCCCGCGCACTGCCGGAGCGAGCCAGCGCTCGGCATCGCGCAGGTAGCGCGGGTAGATGGGCAGGCGCGGTGCGAGCGTGCGCCCCGCGGCGGCCGTCGCGGCTGCCAGGAGCGAGCGCTC
>Ga0157378_10006505_pt1 | contig 10215 bp, 4 predicted proteins | sample M65metaG_FD_115309 | JGI IMG/M metagenome (GOLD analysis project Ga0157378, IMG submission 115309) | Miscanthus rhizosphere microbial communities from Kellogg Biological Station, Michigan, USA - M6-5 metaG | ecosystem: Host-associated > Plants > Roots > Rhizosphere > Soil | place: USA: Michigan...
AAAAGCTAATTTTAAGTACAGTTCAACAGTGGTATGTTCGGACAGCAGTTTGAATTTTACAGACTTATCTACCACAGCTGATGGGAACAATAATATTGTAAAATGGATATGGAAATATGGAGACGGTAAAATCGATAGTTTTCCGACTCCTCTTCCTGTTCCTATTACACATTCATACTCTACTGAAGGCATAATTTTTCCGAAGTTAATTGTAAGAGATGCAATAGGCTGCATAGATAGTGTAAGCTATGCAACACCCTTAACCGTAAGCAAACCGGCTGCACATTTTTTTGTGGATCAAACTAAAACCTGCAATAATGCTGTACTGAATTTTTCTGCTTCCAATTCCACTGGTAATAGTTTAACTTATCGATGGGATTTTGGTGATGGCACCACTGATTCTATTCTCCGACCCAAGAAGTCTTATACAAGTAATAATACCTATGACGTAAAATTAATGGTAACGGATATGTACGGTTGCAAAGCCACTGCTCTGTCTAAAGCTTTTATCGACGTACGTGAAGTAAAGGCTGGGTTTACCGCCAGTTCTACCTATGGAACCTGTATTCCATTCCCTGTAACATTCACTGATACTTCTTTAAACGAAACATCCAGGTTTTGGGATTTTGGGGATGGTAATACTTTATCTCCTGTCGATCCGGTCAGTTACCGCACTTATGTATCATCAGATACTTTTCATGTTACATTAATTGCCTACAGGGGTTTTCTGCCAAGTACACGCTGCATTGATACAGCCAGGATAAATATTATTGTAAATGCGCCAACGGCGACGCTTACTTACTCTCCATTAGAAGGCTGTGCGCCATTGCCGGTGAAATTTAATGCAACCAGTGCCAGCCTGCTGACTTATACATTGGATTTTGGTGATGGAAATGCTTCTAATCCCAGTCCAACAGTTGATACTTCCTATCGATATACTTATGCGAATAATTTTACCCCAAAGTTGGTAATTGAAGATTCATCTCATTGTAAAATAACCATCATAGGTAAAGACGTCATTAAGGTATACGGCAGCGCTGTGAATTTCACGGCAGATAATACATTTGTTTGTGATAATGGTTTGGTAAAGTTTACCAATCTATCTTCATCAAATGGACAAATTGCAAGTTACTCATGGGATTTTGGTGATGGTGATTCTTCTAACGTGGAAAATCCTGAACACGTTTATTCTGCACCGGGGTATCATACAGTAAGACTTATAATTAACACCGTATTCGGGTGTAAGGATACATTGGAAAAAATTAATTATATAAGAGTTGCAAAAAAACCAAGTATAACTATTAACGCCCTATCAGACTCTTGCGGACCATCGACAGCTACATTCAAAGGAATACTATTGGATTCTGACGGGTCACCATTAATTTGGAACTGGAACTTTGGCAATGGAAACAGTTCAGACTTACAAAATCCGCCGGATCAAAAATATACCAATATAGCAACCTACCTGGTAACACTGATCGGTAAAAGTCCCAGTGGATGCAGTGATACCGCTAATATAAATATCAACATACATCCAATTCCAACAGTATTTGCCGGCAATGATACTATTATCTGCCTGAATACACCTGCCCAGTTATTTGCTACGGGAGCAGATAGCTTTACCTGGCAACCGATTGCCAACTTGACCTGTATCAATTGCAATAATCCTATTGCTAACCCGACTGATAATATTACTTATAAAGTAACCGGCACCACAATTTTTAACTGTAGCAGCACCGATGAAATTTTTATCGAAGTAAAAAAACCTTTCAGCTTATCCGGTTTAAAACCATTCGACTCCGTTTGTTTAGGTAAGTCAATACAATTAAAGGTAACTGGCGCTGAAAATTACAGTTGGTCTCCTGCTGACGGATTAAATAATACCAACACTGCAAGTGTTGCTGCATCTCCGTTAACCAATACAACCTATATGGTATCAGGGTATGACAGTAAAAACTGTTTTAGGGATTCCGCATTTATTGATTTGAAAGTAAATCCTAATCCTACTGTAAATGCTGGAGAAGATATGGTATTACATTTGGGAAATTCTGTGCCGTTGTCCATACAATATTCTTCCGATGTAAATGGGTGGCTGTGGTCACCTGCTGTAGGGTTAAGCTGTTCTACTTGTCCAGCCCCAATAGCCACCCCGGAAACAAGTACCACCTACACGATTACCGTAAGCAATCAAAGTAAATGTTCTGCTTCCGACGAGGTATTTATAAAAGTTGTTTGCGATAACAGTAACTTATTTTTACCAACTGCATTTACACCTAACGGAGATGGGTTAAATGATGTATTTTATCCAATGGGAATTGGCCTTTTTAAAATTCAATCTCTCCGTATTTTTAACAGGTATGGCCAGGTAGTTTTTGAAAAAAGCAACTTTAACGCAAACGATAGGTCTGCCGGCTGGGACGGAAGGTTTAAAGGAAAAACATCTGATCCTGCGGCTTATGTATACACGCTGGAAGTGATCTGCAAGAACAATCAAGTGTTGACAATCAATGGAAAAATTTTATTGATTCAATAATAAAAATTATCATCTGTCGTTTTATATAAGACGAAAGTCAATATCCAAACAAAAAATAAAAAATCCTATTTTATGAAAGCCGCTTTACACAAATTTTTGTGGAGCTTAATGTTAATCATTTGCTCTGATCAGCTTCTCTCACAGGATATCCATTTTTCACAATTTTTTGAAACACCACTTTTACGTAACCCGGCATTAGCAGGTCTTTTTACCGGCGACCTTAGGTTGCAATCTGTATACCGTACCCAATGGCAGAGTGTAACAGTTCCTTATCAAACTACTTCTTTTAACGGGGAATATAAAATGCCGATTGGAAAAACTGAAGACTTTTTAACTGTGGGTGGACAGATATTGTATGACAAAGCAGGCTCTATCGCAATGACCGCTACCCATATCATGCCAGCAGTTAACTATCATAAATCTTTAAGCTCTGTACGTAACATGTACCTGTCATTAGGCTTTATGGGAGGAATTGTTCAACGCAGATTTGACAGAAGTAAAGTTACTACCAACAGCCAGTTTGATGGCACTACTTATAATGGTGGGCTTGCCGATGGTGAAACTTTTGACAACCCGTCTTACTCTTATTTTGATGGAACTGTTGGTATGAGTTTTAATACGCAAATCGGTGATAATACTGATAATAATCTTTTTGTTGGTCTGGCATATCACCACTTCAATAAGCCAAGTAATATAACATACTATGGCAACACCAAATTAGAAATGACGCCTAAATGGGTTTATTCAGCAGGAGCAAGAGTAAGCACCGCAGAAAATTCTTACATCACTTTCCAGGCAGATTATATCTCCCAGGGACAAAATACGGAAATGATTGGCGGAGCATTGTATACTTACAAACTAGATGATTTTGCCGACCCTAAATTCCTCATCCATGGCGGTGCTTTTGTCAGGTGGAAAGATGCTATCATTCCTGTCGCCAAACTTGAAATGCGACCATTGGCTATTTCGCTCAGTTATGATATCAATACTTCACAACTGGCAACAGCAACAAGAGGACGTGGAGGTTTCGAAATGGCACTTTCATATCAAAGATATATTAACAGGGATAATAGCAGTAAAGAAGCCGTTAGATGCCCAAGATTTTAAACTTTCCTAAAACAAAAATTTGCAAATTCGTTGCCTGACGTGTAAGAGCTTTTGTTTTTATGGATTGTTTGGATAACTAAGACCCCTGCTTTTTAGCGGGGTCTTTATTTTTTTACCAATCGCAGACGCTTCGCATTATTTCCTATTCAAAAGCCACAAGAACTTTTTATCATTCCTGTGGCTTTACTCCAATCTGTCTTATCCGCTTGTTTTTCTTTTATGCTGATAACTTAATAAATAAGTCGGTTATCCTTTGATCCTTTTTGATTCACTTTCCAGGCCTGTTTTTCTATCCCGTGAATTTTTAATTTGGCTGCTTCCAAAGCGCCAGTTAAAACTTACCCGGAAGGTCTGGCTTTCCCAACTGCCACTTCCTTTGATATACAATCCCCCAAAATCACTTGTTGCACTCCATGGACTGGTATGGAAAATGTCAGTGAATGTAACTTTTACGGAAGCTTTCTTTTGGAATAACTGTTTTTGAGCTCCCACATCCAGACCGCCCTGTGGTTTTGTTTTCCAGGTGGCGCCCCATACAGAGGGCCCACTAAACCATCCGCTAAGCTCGGCAGTGTAGTCTTTTCCCAGGGTGAATGATTGCTGTAGATAGGCTCCATACCCTGGTATATTTGTTTTTACCTCTTTACCACCTATTGCTCCGTCAAACATCTGATAATTGAACCATATATTGGCATATCCATTCCACCATTTTTTTATTTGCGTGGGTGCTCCAATACTAAAGCTCAAAATTTGCTGCGTCGCAAGGTTTTGCTGTTGCACATAAGTAGCATTGCCAACCGTATCCGTTACCTGAGTAGCATAATCACTTACGTGACTATAACCTGCTGTGGTATTAATAAAACCCAAAAACGTATGTGTCAGTTCTACATTGTCAGTATACTGGGGTCTTAAAAATGCATTTCCTTTTTCATAAGTTAATTCATCCAGTTTATTTTCAAATGGATTCAGGTCCTGGTAAGTGGGCCGGTCAATTCTCCTGCTGTAGGTTAAGTTTAGAGCATGTTTTGGATTGATATTCCAGGTAAGTGCTGCTGAAGGAAATAAATTGAGGTAATTCTTTTTTACATTGTCATCTGGCTGTTGCAGTCCATCTGCCCTGGTAAGATCTCCTTCGCTATTGGTTTGCTCTAATCTTAATCCCGCCTGCATACTCCATTTGGCATTCAGTTGCCGCTGGTAGTTAACATAGGCGGCATTCACGTTTTCCGTATATTTAAAGCTGTTACTTTTTTCAAGTATATAGCTTGGCTTATTCAAAGCTGTATCTGTAAAAAAGTCAAAAGTGTTTTTCGTAGTTACGTAAGAGAATTTGGCGCCGTAGCCCAGTTTGCCCTTACCCAAATTTTGTTCTGCGTCTACTTTAGCAGTATATATATCAATATCGGTTGGAGTATAGTTACGATTTATTATGCTGTATAAAAAATCATTGTTGCTTCCGTAGTAATAATTGGGCTGATAACTGCTTCCCGTTCCACGGAACAAACCATAGTCAGCATCAAAATTTATTTCACGGCCAGTGGTATCAGCGTAGCGGTAGTTAATATTAAAATTAGCGTTGGTCCTTTTGCCCGGAATAGTATTAAAAGCCTCCAGCGTTTTTATAAACTCACCGGTGGGATGGTAATATACGTCTGTGCTGCCTTTACTGCTCCACTCATTGTTACTGATATTAGTATTTACCATAAACCCTATGGTGTTTTTGCTGTTTACAAAATAATCAGCACCACCTTTTATATTGATACTTTTATTGTCGCTCGTCATTACAGTCTTTTGATCATACAAAGTATCTTTCTGTATCCTGTACAGGTCAATTTTATTTTCATACATGCCAATATTTCCTCCCACGTTACCAAATACATTGATCTTTTTATCCCGGTAGTTTAAATTAACTGATCCATTTCCTTTTGGTGTCACGCCTTGAACAAGACCGGCATTTACACTTCCATTGGTACCAAATTTTTTATTCTTCTTTAAACGGATGTTTATAATGCCTGCATTACCACTGGCATCATACTTTGCACTTGGATTACTGATCATTTCAATAGCTTCAATATCATTGCTGTTGATACTTTTCAAATAGGCAGCAAGGTCTTTGGTATCCAGTTGCATCATTTTACCATCTATATAAACCTTAACACCTGACTTACCCTTCATGCTGATATTTTCATTATTATCCACCTGCACACCCGGGCTTTTCTGCAATAACTCCAGCGCATTACTTCCTGTGGCATTAATACTTGCTTCCACATTAAAAACAGTTTTATCTGCTTTCACTTCTATCATCGGCTTTTTAGCCACGATCGTCACCTCATTTAGTTTACCATTTGCTGGTGACATGGAGACAGGTTTAGCATCGATTTTTTGATCTGCTTTTTTTGCGAAAACTTCTGAATAAAGCTTCTCGAAACCAACACTGGAATAGCTTAGTAAGAAGTTACCTTCCTTACTGGAATTGATTTCAAATTCTCCTTTAGCATCTGTAATATCAGTTTTAACAAGACTGGAGTCCTGGGAATGTAATAAGGATACAGTTACAGACTGCAGCGCCTTTCCTTTGTTGTCTTTTACTGATCCACTAATAGATGCAATTTTTTGGGCATTTGTTTTAACAGCTGCCGAAAGCAACAACCCTACGGCCACTGTAATTATTTTTCTCATTTGTAATTATTTTTTGTTTTTCATGATTTATACGCAAAGCAATCTCAAATGTTACAATTTATAAGTTCAATCTGGATGAATCGCACTTTTGGTAGCATGAATGGCTTTTGTTACCACATAGACATGTGATAAAAGGAGTTATACCAATTTAAATGGAAATAGGAAGGGATATTAATAAATTGTTACCAATCTTTGGGAAATGCCACGGTTAGCCGTTCATTCACAATAACAAGACCTGCTTTGTTGCAGTAAGAAACCAATAGTTGAGAAAATTTTTACTTTATTAAGTCAGCGGATCATTGTTGCCAAATAAAAAATCGCCCATGCAATTCATACATGGGCGACAATTATTTTTATATTTCTTAAACCCTGGTTCTACCAAAACTTGACATACAATGCAAAGATGATCAGCAGCGTGATCACTATCAGCACTGTGGTGGAAGGTTTTAGTTTAAACATTTCTTTATCCAGTTCAAATGCTTTAGGATTTATTTTCGGTCCCCCAAGGCTTATCAATATCATCACGATCATGGTAAACAGAAAGGACAAGCCCATACAAATGTGGAAAGGGATCTCAAAAGCGCCTTTGCCATTTGGATAAGCCGTGTAAAAGAAAGTGTTGCTTCCAAATAATCCTGGGGCAAATTCATTAAATAATACAGACAGAGCAAAGCCAGTAATAAGCCCCGCAATAGCCGCTGCACCGGTCGTTCTTTTCCAGAACATACCCAGGATAAACATAGCAAATACACCAGGGCTGATAAAGCCAGTATATTTTTGAATATAGGTAAAGCCGCCAACGCCCCCAATGCCCAGTATGTCGTTCCACGTAAACATTACGGCTAATATCATCGCAGCAAATACCGCAAGTCTTCCTATATATACCTGTGATTTTTCTGAGGATTCTTTTTGAATATATTTTTTATGAATATCCAACGTATAAATAGTAGAGATGCTGTTTACCTTACCTGCCAATGAAGCTACAATAGCTGCCGTTAACGCAGCTACAGAAAGCCCTTTTAAACCTGTAGGTAAAAAAGTGAGTACTGCAGAATAAGCGCCATCTTTACCTCCAACCAATTGAGGTAAGTGATTGCCTTTATATAAAACAAAAGCTGCAATACCTGGTAACATTACGATCAATGGCATTAGTAATTTTAAAAAACCTGCAAACAAAATACCGGTACGGGCTGTTTGCAAATCGGCTCCCAGTGCTCTTTGCGTTATATATTGATTACATCCCCAGTAATTTAAATTAATGATCCAGATACCGGCGAGATAAGAAAGCAAACCGGGGAATGTAAGATACTTATTGATTTCATTTTGATCAGAAGCAGCAGTTGGCTTTGGAATAATCATTTTAAAATGTTCCGGAGCTTCTTTCATTAAAACTTTAAATCCTGCGATAGCACTTTGCCCTACACCGAAATATTCGGCTACCGTTGTCAAAGCTATATAGGTGGTCACTAATCCCCCGATGATCAACACCGCCACCTGAATCACGTCTGTATAAGCCACCACTTTCATACCACCTAAAGAAATCAGCAATGCAAATATGGCAAGTCCTACCATGATCACATGGAGATAGCCTCCGCCTGCAATTCCATTAATCGCCACAGCACCAAGGTATAAAATGGAAGTAAGATTTACGAACACATAAAGAAATAACCAAAACACAGCCATAATCAATGCCGTCGATTCATTATACCTTGTTTTTAAAAACTGCGGCATGGTATAAATCTTGTTCTTCAAATAAACAGGAATAAACCAAATTGCGATGATAATAAGTGCTATTGCAGCTATCCATTCGTAAGCAGCAACAGCAATACCCAAAAAGAAACCTTCTCCACTCATGCCTATAAATTGTTCCGCAGAAATATTGGATGCAATTAATGAAGCTCCAATAGCCCACCAGGTAAGATGACCTTCAGCAAGAAAATAAGCTTTAGCATCATGTTCGTCCTTTTTACGTTTCCGGTAAATACTGTATCCATAAGCTGCAACAATAATGAAGTAAACAATAAATACGAGGTAATCGGTAGTGGCAAGGTTCTTATTCATGAACAGGAGTTTTGATTGATTTTGTGAAATTTAAAAATATGTAATTGTTGTGTAAGAATTATATTTATGACAGATTAATATTCTAAATTGATAAAACTAATTATCTGTAATATACCTCACTCCATCGAAGCTCATTTTTGAATTGATATAAATCTGTTTGTTTACCAATCTTTACATACTCAATTCCTGCCATCTCTGCAAAATCTTCCATATGCTCAGCAGTTAAATTCTGACTGTAACCGGTATGATGTGCGCCGCCGGCTAAAATCCATGCAGCGCAACCATCATTCATATTTGGATAGGGTTTCCACAACACTCTTGCCACCGGGAGTTTAGGCAGATCATGCAGTACACTCACTGCCTCCACTTCATTCACCAGTAAACGAAAACGATTACCCATGTCAATTACAGAAGCATTGATGGCAGGTCCACCAGGAGCATTAAATACCAATCTTACTGGATCGGCCTTACCACCAATCCCCAAAGGATGAATTTCACAAGATGCAGTGTGATTGGCAATACTTGGGCATATTTCCAGCATATGGCTACCCAGCACCAATGGATTTTCAGGATTAAAATGATAGGTATAATCTTCCATAAAACTATTACCCCCTTTTAATCCCGTGCCCATCACTTTCATAGCTCTTACCAAGGCAGCTGTTTTCCAGTCTCCTTCGCCTGCGAAACCATATCCTTTTGCCATCATGCGCTGGGCACCAATTCCTGGCAGTTGCAGCATGCCATGCAGGTCTTCAAATGTATCGCTAAAGCCTTTAAAATTTCCCTGTTCTAAAAAATATTGAAGTCCCAATTCAATCTTTGCTGCGTCACGAAGTGATTGGTATTGTTTACCATCTTTCTTCAAATCATTTACCACATGATAGCTGTCAAAATATTCCTGTGTCAACTTATCAACATCGGCATCACTCACTTCACTGATCACTTTTACCAGGTCGCCAATACCATGTGTATTCACACTGTAACCTAACTTCATTTCTGCTTCTACCTTATCCCCGTCCGTTACTGCCACATAGCGCATGTTGTCGCCAAAGCGAACAAATTTTGCACCCTGCGAATCGTTCCATCCGGCTGCAGCTCTTGCCCATACATTGATCCGCTCAATAACAACCGGATCCTGCCAATGTCCCACTACCACTTTTCTCTTTAACCGCATACGGCTCATAATAAAACCAAATTCCCTGTCGCCATGTGCACTTTGATTCAGATTCATGAAATCCATATCAATATCAGCCCATGGAATATCTCGGTTGAATTGTGTATGTAAATGCAGCATCGGCTTATGCAATATTTTCAAGCCCCCGATCCACATTTTTGCAGGAGAAAAAGTATGCATCCATGCGATGATACCAATACAACTTTTAGAAGCATTGGCCTCTGCACAAACTGCATAAATTTCTTCCGGCGATTTTACTGTTGGCTTAAAAACAACCTTCACCGGTATCGTTGCATCACTGTCTAATGATGTTGCAATTTGCTGGGAATGCTCCGCCACTTTCTTTAATGTTTCTTCTCCATATAAATGCTGGCTGCCGGTCACAAACCACACTTCTAATTCTTTTAATGATCTCATCATGTTTATTTTTATTTCCCTGGTTATCTTCGGGGTTATTAATATTACGGTCTTGGGACCTGTTAAAAAGATTCTTATTTGTGTTTAAATATTTCTATACCAGCTTTAGCTTTCTTTGGCCTCATCGTTGTGTATTCTCACTTTTGCTGCCTGCCAATTATCATCTTTTACCCACACAATTACATTCCTATTGCGAAATAATATCCACTGATTTTATTTGTTCCGGAAACCATACCATCATTTC
>Ga0157378_10006507_pt1 | contig 10213 bp, 3 predicted proteins | sample M65metaG_FD_115309 | JGI IMG/M metagenome (GOLD analysis project Ga0157378, IMG submission 115309) | Miscanthus rhizosphere microbial communities from Kellogg Biological Station, Michigan, USA - M6-5 metaG | ecosystem: Host-associated > Plants > Roots > Rhizosphere > Soil | place: USA: Michigan...
CAATAGCATCAATTCCTTTGCGACATGGAATGACTATTGGTGAGTTAGCGCATTATTTTAATGAACATATTTTAGAAAAAAAGGTGAAATTACGGGTGGTAAAAATGAGTGGCTATAATCGCACTCATGGATTTGTCGGTGATCTTATAAACCAATTATCACCAAATTTACAATCATTACAATCGATATACGGGTATAGTTTTTTGGGGCTATTAGGAGAAGTTGAGCCATTTGATGTTGGCGTGGGTACGGATATGGCTTTTCGGTGTATTACATTACCAGAAAGTATGCATGTGCCTACGGTGGTATGGCGTCGATTACAAAAAATACTTGATTCATATGGCGTAAAAAGTTTTATGTATCGTCACACAAATAAAAAGAATAAACGTATGAGTAGGGGCTTGCGGTTAGAATTTTCTGGTATTAGTGATATGCAGTCTTTTAGGTTATTGATTGCGATTATGAAATTTTTTAAAAAGGAAAATATATCATTATCTTTTTCTTCATCATTTAATAAAGCTGTTGGGACTAAACAGGTGCATGATGTTCTGGCGGGTACATTATCTGAAGATCTATTTTTTGAGCATATTTTTCAAGAATTACAAAAATTTCACAGTCAAGCAGCATCTTCATTTTTTTATGCACCATCACCATTTATTACCAAGGTCTCCATGAAAAGAGTCTGTTAAAAATAATGGTAATAAATGACCATAGCGATGGGAATGGATTGTATGACCATGATTGATTGATAGTAGTATCAGTAGTCTCAGTCCCACTTACATCAGTGTTATCACTAGTCTCAGTCCCACTTACATCAGTGTCATCACTAGTCTTAGTCCCACTTTCATTAGTGTTATCACTAGTCTCAGTCCCACTTTCATTAGTGTTATCACTAGTCTCAGTCCCACTTTCATCATTATTATTTTTTATCTCTGTATTTTTATTTCCATTTGCTTGGATGTTCTTACCTATTATGTCCAGCTTCTTGCATGCATTAACAAAACAAGTGTTAAGAGTAGCATTATCAAACTCGTTCTTTGAATTTAGTTTTTGTTGTGCATGCCATAATTGAGTGGTGTTCGCTTGTAATAGGTCAAAATCATTAATATTTTCAAACGATTCTTCATTAAAATATGTATTAATAAGAGTCTTTATATAAGAAGAAATAAAACCATCAATTATTTTTAAGCACTCTTCATTATGTTTTTGATCATTGATATACATCTTATTAGTTTTATCTGTAAATATTTTACTAAAATCTTTTAGGGTTTCTAAGTTAAGAGTTTTATAATTACAGCATTCTATTGTATTTAATAATAATTTTATGTTGCTTGTTACTTCGTTTTTTAATTGTGAAGAGGGGCATAATTCTTTTGGTAACAATTTTTGAAATGTTTCTATTGTATCTATTATTTTGGTAAGTTCGAAATGGTTAGCGTTAGTGTTGTTTAAGAAGGGCTTCACTTTCGCCTTGATATCTATTTTGATTTTTTCTATTGTAGCAATTATTTTTTCAAGATTTTTAATTGCATTTTGATGATTCAGTTTCCAGTGTGTATTAGTGTTGTGATCAGTTTTATAATCGTTAAGAGATGCCAGGTCTGTATTAACATTATCGTTAAATAGTATTGGCTTGCCATTGTACTGATACTGAGAGAATTCATCTTTAATATATTTGTTGATGATTGGCTCAAGTGTTGCTTGACGTTTAAGATCTTCTTCTTTTTGTTGTCTTTCTCGTTTGTCAGATTCACCTTGTCTATTGCCTTCTTCTGAGGCCATATAATTGTAAGCTATATCTATTTTGTTTTTATTATTAAATAGTTCTTGTTTGAGGTTGTTGAACATTGTCATAATAATTGTATCATTTTTAAATTTTTTGGATTCTTTTGTTAGTGTTTTTATGATTTGATCATGCGATAAACACATATATTGATTGGGGCTTATGCTGCAAGTAATAACGTTGTTAATGGCGTTGAATAGTAGATTATTTTTAAGGTTGTCAAGAGCAGTATTATATTGGCCATTGATATTTACAGCATTTAATGCTGATTGCAATTGAGCTATCTTTAGACAAATATTAATATAAGAACGTATATTATTATTCATTTTAATATTGATATTGTTAATAAAATTACTAATAATGTCAGTGCTGATAATGTGACTAGAGTTGTTATTCTGCAGAATTTTAATTATGTCATCAATTATTGTTAAAAAATCAGGGTAATTAGTTATTAAATTATTTACTTGATTTGCAAGCTTCTCACATGGTTCTTTTATTTTCACCTGTTGAGTCTTTATATTTTCAATGCAGAAATTGATATGATGTTTTGTGTTTTGAAGATTTATAGAGTTTTTAAACTCTGTGTCATGGGTGGGATAATTACAGAAGTAGAGTCTCTGGTACATTTGTAGTCTTGTTAAGTCGTTAGATAATTCTTCGGCTGTATAAGATAAAAGAGATTTATTTTGATAATATTTTTCTGTAAGGCTGATGATTTCTGTGTAATAATTATTTTTTTTAGCTTCTTCAATAATATCACAGGCAGTGTTAAAAACGCATTGATCAATTTGAGAGCATTTTTGTAAATCTTCTTTTAATTGATCCAATCTATTGAAAAATACTCTTTGATCACTATCTATTTCAAACATACAAATGATTTTTGTTTGTTTTACTGTATCCAATAAAGTTTCTATTATGTTTTTATATAACTGGCTCTTTTTGGCTTTATCAGTGATAGGCCATGAATTTAAAATATTTATTATGGTATTTATTTTCAGTTCTATCTTTGTATAGAGAGTTTTTTGTGATTTTTTTATGTCATCATTTATATAATAAATTTGTTCTTTTATATTTTTTTGTGTTTCTTGTATTTTATAAAGAAAATCGATAGTTTTTTTACATTTATTAGTAAATTCATCATGCGATACTTGTGTAGTATTGGTATGGGTAAAGGGATATGGATTGATGAATTTTCGCAATGTCTCACAATCTGTAATAATATCTTTTGTGGTGAATATAAAATCTTCAACGTTTTTATTTAAGTAAGTGTCTATTATTGGTTGTAGTCGTTTTTTTTCTTCATCTCTTTTTTGTGCGTTTTCAATTACGGCGTTGGTATCTTTTGTAGCGTCCCTGTCTTCCATGTATTGTTTATGTGTCGTACGGTATGATGCAGCTAAAAAGTTATAGTTTTTATCTATAGTGTCTTTATTGAGCGTTACATCATTGATTGCATCATTAAGAGATTGTAGTATTTTTTCATTAGTTGTTTGTGTGTTTATAATTAATTTCTTTAAATCGCCAATTATTTTATTTGAATCAACACAAGAATTTTTTATTCTATGCGTTTTGAATAAATTTATTTCTGCAAGTACTTTAGTCTCAATAGTATTTTTTAATAACTCATTTAAAGTTTGGTTCTTGAGATAAGACAATTCTTGTAATTTTATATCTGCGGTAATTAAAAAATCGATAAAATAATAATCATTGTAATAATAACTACATGTACATATTCTTGTAATATATGTCTTTATAAGGCTTAGTGTGTTTTCTTTTATAGAGTATTGCTTGTAAGTCGGTGCTGGGTTGTCAGGGCTAGTGCTCGTGTGTAATATTTTTATTATTTCAAGTGTATCTGAAAAGGTATCAGGCGTGATATCGAATTGATAATTATATTTTAGTTTTTGTTGAAATATTTCTACCATAATTGGATTGATATTATGAGGATCAATTTCACCAGGTTTTTTTAGTAGATTATGAAAATCATTTAGTGCTTCTTCAAATTTATAAGGTATTGCCAAAGTATTTAATAATTCATCTTTAGTATTAAATTTTTTTAGACCATTTATTATATGTTTAATTCCAGCAGAGAACGAACGTTCTGTACAGTCTTTTGGTAAAAAACTTATTATTGTTTTTGTATTTTCAATATGTTTCTTAATATCATCTGCTGTTTCTAGTTTTTGTTTTAAGTAAAGCGTTACGAATTTTCCTCTTGTTATAACAGGTGTTTTCTCTTCCATGCCACAGATTGGCATAAAAATAAATAAAAATGACATCGCAATGATATGTGCAGTGTTGTAGTAGTTCATGATCTATGTTTTACTTTTGTGTATATTTAATTGTTATGAAGATTTTATTGTTTAATATACACAAGCTATGCTTTTTATGCAAAATCTATAAATTATTTAAAAGTAAATAAATGGATAAAATAATTAAAAAGAACTTTTATCGCTATCCATGGTAAAGCGAGTATGGTAGCAAATGTCCAGGAAGTTGTTTTTTGTAGCGTACATAATGGTGTATTGGTTTGAGGTAATTTAATTTCATTAGTTGTATTGGTAGTAGGAGATAGTGTTTCGCTTGATGTTTCTTGAATTGACGTATTTATTAAGTTGTCTTTTTGATTAGCGGCTTGTGGTGCAGAAATACGTATTTTTTCTAGGACTGTTGTTACATAAGGTTCTAAGTTATTATCTTCAGTTTCAAAGAGAGCTTGTAAGCAGTTTTCAATGGTATCTAGGGGAATGCCTTGTTGAAGGGATTGTTTATAGTCATTAATGCAAACATCAAGCATCTCATTCATTTTATTTCTATGTACGGTGATTATATCGTTGATCTGTTGGTTAGTCTTATTAGCGATAAGTACATTATTTAGTCCGTTGCAACTGGCATGTAATTGTTTAAAACATTCTATATCAAAGACGGTAGTGTCGATTGTGCTATTTTTGAGCATGATTATATAGTGCGATAAAATACTTATTATTTTTTCATAGTATTCAGTTTTGGTAGTACCTATTGATTCTACCGGAAGATATTTTTGTAATTCAATGATGCGGGTTATTATGCTGTGCAAAGAGTTTGTCTGTATATTTAACATGACATTAAATATGTCCATATTGGTTTTTCTGTCTTCTTTTATAGTGTTAATGTTTTTAATATGGTTTTTTAAGGATGAGCATAGAGGAATATTATTTTCAGAAACATGCAATAAATATGCCTTGAGCATTCTTTTATCAAGGTTCATGGCGCATAGAGTTTTGGTAAAAAGAATTGCAGGATTTATTGTGTCATACATACTATATTCTTTTTTTACCGTTATTTGTATTAACATATCGATGTTTGCTATTTTTTTTATTAAAAGTAGTGATTTTTTTTGTTTGAGCTCCGAATCATCGGTTATGAATGGTAGAAATTGTTTTAAGGAGTAGGCGTAGACAATATTTTTGTGTATTGATACTTTTGTTTTAACCATTTGTATATATTTTATTATAATACTTGATATTTCTTTAAAATCATTCTTGTCTGTCAGTGGTTGTAGCAGAGCTTTATGTATGATTTTAAGTATTGCTATATCGCGTATGGTGTTTATGTTTTTTATATGGTTATCGAGTACAAAAAAAGATGGTTGATCGGCATTGCATGGAGACATAAGATCTGTTTTAATGGTATTGAAAAGGTTTTCAGTAAAAGAATTTTTTGTTTTAAGTGTGGTATTGCTTTTAATGATGATGTTATAAAACTCATCCATATTTTCATTGAGCGTGGCAGTGAGGTTGATTTTTTTGTTATCGGGTAAATTGCGCGGGCAGTTTGAGTAGAAATCTTTTAAGTCATTGCAACTGTTGATCACCGCTTCACTGGTCTTATAAATAGTTGTTACTACTTCAAGCATATTTTTAATGGCGGGATTAGAAGTTGATTCCATTCCATACACTGCCATATGCATAAACAGTACACTTGTTATGGCAGAGTATGTGGTATTGCGATAGTTCATGATCATGCATCTCATTATTATGGATATTTTATAAGTATCTTATAATATTGTTATGCATGATATAAATTTTATAGGGAGAAAAGATACTGTTTGCTGAAGTCAATGCATTGAAAATGGTAAATATGTTCCATAGAAAGACCTTAAGGAACGATTAATCCCACATTGATCAACCTTTGATGATAAAAAATTTATTTAATTAGTTATTAAAAAGCCTTTTATCTATTACTAGTTAATCCCGTTCGTGGTGAGCTTGTCGAACTATCACCACGAACGGGATTAAATAACCTTTGATTATAACGATCTGGTCATTATAATCATCATAATTATCAATATAACTCACATTAATTATTTTTTTATCACCAAGGGTTGATCAATGTGGGATTAATGCAATAAAATATGGCATTCATAATAAAAATATTGTGAATGCCACACCATGATAAAAAAACAATTTATGATTAACTATCGGGGACAGTTTTGTTGTGCTTAGAAAGGGTTGAGAAAAGATAAAAACCAGCTACAAATTGAGAAAGCCTTTTTGAATGGCCACATGATTGTCCACGTTATTGGATTGCTAAAAAACGTCCAAGGCGATTGATTTATTTTTTCTTGATTTGCTAGTTTTTGGTTACCGTTGAATTTATTAAGCCCTGTGCGCGTTCTATCAATATCTTGTACCAATTTTAATATTTCACCAGTATCCTTTTTTTCTTCAGGTGTTTGGTTATTGAGGTTTATTATATTTGTGTTGTTTTGTTGTACAGTGGAAATAGTTTGGTAGTTAGGCTGTTGATTGTTGCTTGGAGAAACAATAACAGATTGCGGTAATGGTACAGTGTTTACCTGACTGGGTCCATTAGATGGTTTTTTGTATATTATTTCTTCTAATCGTTCCATCATTGGATTAAAATTGTCTTTATCAAATTTAGCATAAGTTTCGAATTTGTCATAGAGGTTTTCTAATTGATTAATTAATTTTAAACGGTTTTTTGTTTGGTCGATTGTTATTTTTTCCAAACAATAATTAATTGTTGTTATTATGTCTTGGTATAAAGAATTTTTCTTGTATTCGATTATTTTTGCGGATATGTCTGTTATATCTTTTAGATTATCTAGGTCTTTTATTATTTTGTTGATTTGAGCAGTATGGGTATCAGAAGATTGATTTGAAGGTGTTAAAGGTTTGCGGTAATACCCCATATCTTGTCTTTGGAGATAGATTTTGTCGGCTATTTTTCCTAGCGTAAGCAATCCACTTTGAGTCTTAAATTGGTATTGTAACTTTTCGTCATCCTTGAGAGTCCGAGCGTTATGAAACAAGAGTTCATTCTCGGTCAATTGAGAATAAAATTCTATTTTGTCTTCTATTTCTTTTAGATGCTTTATATTTCCATTAACCGTTTTTATAGTCGTATTTATATTTTCAGGGTCAATGTTTTCGTATTTTTTTAATATATTGACTAGTTTCTCTAATTGATTAATGTTTGTTACTTTTAAGTCTGAGCACTTTTCTATTTGGTTTACATAACCTAACAATGTTTCTATTAAGTCTTGATATAGTGTGTTGTTGTTTATATCGGTAAGTTCTTTTGTTGGTAAATACTGGATTAAAACGTTTATGTTGTTACAAATGCCATTAAAATTTATTAAAGCAGCAGAATATTTGCCGTCTTTCAAAAAGCTTTTATAACTGCTTATTGTATCGTTTGCCTTCTGAAGTTTTGTTTGTACAGTGGTAAGACATTCGAAAGTTTTTGTGTAGCATTTTTCTAATTCAATATTATGTTTTATTTTTTCTTTACTATTTTTTAATATTTCTAAACTCTCTTCAAGAGTCTTGAGATCATAATGTATTAATAGAGCAGGACTGAGATCGTTGTGATCATATTGTTCATAAAATGATACTGCTAATTTGTTTATTTTTTCTTGTTCTATTTTTTCCTGGTCTAGGTTCTGTTGTTTTGTTTTATCTAGCTTTATCTCTATTTTCGTTATCTCTCTCTTAAGCTCTTCAGTCTCTTTTTCATTCTCTATCTTATCTATCTTTTCCCGAAGTTCTTCAATCTCTTTTTCATTCTCTATCTTATTTATCTTTTCCCGAAGTTCTTCAATCTCTTTCTCCAATTGCCTTGTCACTTGCACTATATTTTTTTTTAGCCTTTCTAGTGTATTTTTATCGTCATCTGATGTTACGTCTAATGACGTCATTAAATTTTCTGTTAGGTCTAAATATTCTCCTTTAAATTCTAGAATGACGTCATCGTTTAAAGTGATGTTATTATTATTATTGTTAGGGATTTCAAAATGAGATGCTAATGTATCACTCAATTCAATTAAATCATAAAATCCTTCTACGCCTTTTACTATAGACATAGTATTAATTTTTTGCAGACATCGCGTTAAATGCTCTATGATTTTTTTATCAAAAGGATTGTTAAAAGAAGAGGGAATTAATTGTAGCATGTGGGATTGTATTATAGATTTTGCATGACAATGCAGGCTGTAAAGCGTATCAGCAGTTTCTAATGCTTTTTGAAGGCCGTCTAAGTATTCTATTTTTTTTAGTTGTTCATCAATGTCTTTTAAGCGTTGCTTTATTTCTTGTTTTATTATTTCACTGAGCCTGCTGTCTAAATGTATTTTTAAAAGTCTTTCATATTCAAGAAGATTTTCTTTGGTTGGATTGTTTTTAACTAATTCTTTTTGGTGTTCTCTCTGGTTCATTGCTTGCTGGTTTATAAGCTTTTTTGCATCTATTGTCTCAATGAGTTTTTCAGCTTTTCTAATTCTTGTTGTAAGTTCTTCTTTTTGGGCTTCATCCGAGCCTAGTAATGACCGTTCTTTATTTAAAGCACCTATATAAGCTTGTAAATCATTGATGCTGCTAATTTGATTATTTTGTTTGTTGTGTTTAAGCTGTTGTTGTATTTTTGTGGTAGCTTCTTTTGCTTGAGCGAGCTGGATCTTTTTTTCAATTTTTTCACTTGTGATTTTAATTTCTTCACTTAGATTAGTGATTTTATTGTTTTTACTTTTATTAACTGTTTCGGTTGAGCTTGACTCTTCTAATTTGAGAAGCCTTTGCATCTCTTGTAAATATTTTTGCAATTTGTTAATGGTAATTGGGCGGTTCTGTTTTTCTTTTTTGATGATAGCTGTTTTTAAATTCTTTACGATTGCAGCTTGATTTTGCTTGTTTTGCTGTATTTTTTTTGCTTTAAACTGTATATTTCTTTCTTGAATAAATATAAGCGTATTTAGTTGCTGATTAATAAAGTTCTTTAGTGTTTCATCACAATCAACATTGTTAAATACTTTTTTAAAATCATTAAATGGTAATATTAATGTGGGTAGTTTTTTGTACCCTTCAGAGTCTTCTGTAAAATGTGGTAGGTTTCTATTTAGTGCTGTTGAATATAGTTGTCGATTATTGTGGTGCCTTAAGTTATCGGGGTCTGTTTTTAGGCCTCCTTGATAAAATTCATTGCTCCATAGTAACTGTAGAATAAATATCTGTATGTTTTCTTCCCATTTTTGTGCATTTATATATGAGATTAGATCATTGGGACTGTTTATAAAACGTGTTTTTTTGTTTTCAGCTTGAACTTTGTTGAAAGTTATGGTACTTGCTTCAAGTGTTGATTGTATCTTGTTTGATTGATTTTCTAAGAGAGACTTTATCATTGTCTGGGTTGCGTCATGGACGTCTGTTATATTTGCTTTATAGGTCTCTATCTCATCTGTAGAAAATTTTTCAGTTATTTGTTCTATAGTATTCTCTAGTGTTTTTAGGCGTGTGCTTTCTTGAGAGAATGTGATATAAGGATCAAGCTTAATATAATTAATAAGATTATTAATTATTGGTATTGTATTATCTCGAGATATTTGTATTATGTATTCATTATTTTGTATTATGGATTTATTATTTTGTGTATTGGGGTTTTTTTGAGTTTTGTGCTTCTCGGATAAGCTTTTTATATTATCTAATCTTTTTATTATAGTGTCTTTGTATTCAGTTAGTTGGTTTTTTATAGAATAAGCTTCTTTTTGAGATAGTGGTTGTGTTCCCCAAACCAAATTAGAGACATAGTCCATCATCCCATGGGTTGGGGAGTAGGTGCATAAAAGAGATAAAAGAACACAGTAGATTGTATTGCGAAAGTTCATAATTTATGGTCTCATCTATAATAAACATTAAATTTTTATTTTTATCTTATTGTCTATTATGCATGAGTTTGTTTTTTTATGCAAAAAAATTAGAGAAGGTTCATGCATTAGTTAAAACACATGAACCTGCTCTAATTTTATAACTCTTTTAATTAACCCAAGTTGTGACCTATAAACAATTAAAACTGTGAGCAAGAGCAAACAAAACAACCTTAAGCTCAAACCCTTTAGCTGTTACAGCATGTATTGACTTAGGAAAAAGAGCGGTA
>Ga0157378_10006511_pt1 | contig 10208 bp, 10 predicted proteins | sample M65metaG_FD_115309 | JGI IMG/M metagenome (GOLD analysis project Ga0157378, IMG submission 115309) | Miscanthus rhizosphere microbial communities from Kellogg Biological Station, Michigan, USA - M6-5 metaG | ecosystem: Host-associated > Plants > Roots > Rhizosphere > Soil | place: USA: Michigan...
CGGACGTTCTACAAAGGCGAGAACGTCAAGTTCTACGTCAAAGTGAATGTCGACTCGACGCCGGGCGCCGCGGGCGACCATCGGCTGGCCTACAAGTGGTACACGGGCGATGCCCTGTCCACTTCATTCGAGGCACACAAGAGCGTCGCTGTCGGTCAGACGGACTGGTGGGCCTACATCAACGTTTCGCACCTCACCCCCGGGCCGCATCGAGCCGAGCTGTATATCGACGACCAGCTCTTCGCGAACGGCGAGTTCGACATCAGCCCGGCCACGCGCCCTTACGAACCGGTGGAAGACACGGCGCTCAAGATCGCCAAACAGGCGGGCATCGACGGGCTGAAGCTCGGCGGAACAATGACCGACGATCAGAAAGAAAAGTTTTCGCAGAAGCTGTGCGATTCTCTCTATGAAGTCCTCGAGCGCGGCAAGCTATCGGCCGATGTGGAGAGTCTTCTCGTCACGCCAAAGCTCGAGTTCGACGCTCCCGTTCATGCGCTGATGTTTTCGGGCGGCGTTTCCGAATTTGTTTACGGTTACGAGAAGCGCAATCTGGGCGATCTCGGCGTCCAGTTGGGAAAAAAGATTCGCGCGCGTGCCAATCAGCTTGGCGGCGGCAATGTTCCACTCCGGCCCGCCGAGGTGCGTATTCGCGCCACGGTAATCGGCGCTTCCCAGTATACCGTGCAGGTGAGCGGCAATACGATTTATTTGTCTCATCCGGAGATTTTGCCGCTGCGCAATCTGCAAGTGGTTACGCCGCAATTCGAGCAAAAAGAATCGATTACCGCCGGCGAGATTCAGAAATCGGTGGAGCGGGCACTGCAGCGATTCGATGCCCAGGATGTAGAGCGCGCCGTCGCATTAGCGGTGCGCTGGGAGTTGGGACCGTCTTATCCTCTAATTCGCACGTTGGCTGAAGGCCTAACCACGGCCATGAAAGGCCATATCGATAACGGCAATCCGTTGGTGCTCGTGTTCGATGCCGATATCGCCAAGCTCATGGGCAACATCGTCGAGCGTGAGTTGATTCCAGGCGCCGCGATAATCTCCATCGACGGCATCGATCTGAAGGATTTCGATTTCATCGATATCGGCCAGGAACTGCCGGACGCCAAGGCCGTTCCCGTGGTGATAAAGTCTCTGATGTTCCGCCATAGCGAACATGGCCGGGGGCACTCGCATCATTGACCGGAGCGCGCTTCGCACGCGTTCAAAAGTTCACGGTCAAATTTGGAGTTCAGCACGTTCCGAGGCGGGTTTGAACGGCTTGACCCCTTCGACTACTTCAGGACAGGCTCGACGAAGTGATTGAACTGTTTGAACGCGCCGCTACGCGGCGGGCGCGTTGACATCACTACCGAATTCGCATAGTTTTTTATAAAATTCCTTAAATTACGGGTGCTTAATCTTTATGGAAGAACCTACCGGGTTGCAGAATTTTTTAGCGATCTTAACCAAGCCCGACAACATTCCCATCGTTGGGATGCTCATTTTGGTGATTTTCTTCAGCTGGCTTGGGCTCAGAGAGGCTTTCAAGCACGACAAAATGATCGAAGAGGGCAAGGAAGACGAGATCGCCAACGAAATGTGGAAGTAATTGATGTTGAGAGGTTGGCTCGTTACCTTCGCCGTCCTCTTGGCGATCGGGTTCGGATTTGCAGCCGATTCACCTTCTGGACTTAAGAGCGATCAGCGTTGGGCACAGGCACGCAAGCTGCTGGCCGAGGGCAATGCGACCGAAGCCAAAGCGCTATTCGAAGAATTAAATAAGCAATATCCTAATGACGCCGACCTCCAGTCATTTTTAGCCATCGCCCTTTTACGCCTGCGCAATCCTGACGCTGCTGCGATCGCAGTTAAGCGGGCCATCGAAATCGATCCCAAGCATGTCGATGCCCGGACACTCCTCGCGTGGATCGAATTAGAAATCCGCAATAACCCGGACGCGGCTGTCCAGGAATATGCGAAGGTCGTCGAGTTGCAGCCGAACTCGGCCGAAGCACGCAACAATCTCGCAGTAGCAGAGAAGCGCAAAGGGCAACTCGATGGCGCGCTCGCCAGTCTCAACAAAGCGCTGGAGCTAAAGCCAGGATACGGCGCTGCCTTCAGCAATCGCGGCTGGATCTTTGTCGAAGAGGGAAAATGGCGCGAGGCGCGCCACGATTTCGAGCAAGCGTTGCAACTCGATGCCCAAGATCAGGGCGCGCTGCAAGGCATGGCGCGTGTGTTGGAACAGGAGCGCGACTATGCCGGCGCTCAACAAATTCTGCGCCGCCTGATCAGCCGTTCGCCGAATTTTGTGCACTGGCTCGAATGGGGCCGCATCGGCCTGATTCGTTTTTGGTGGATATTGATGACACTGGCAATTCTGTGGGCTCTCAAAGGCCGATTGAGAAGGACGAGGATAGAAGCCAATGGCTGAAGCAAAAAAACGCAAAGGCACGGCGCTGCTTGCCGTGATGAATGAAAATTGTTCGAGCTGTGCCGGCTCGCCGATCTGCGAGGCGCATTGCCCGGTCGATGACTGCATCAACTTGGTGTACGAGGAATTGCCGGGTGGCGGCTACAAGCCCTATCGCGTTTTTGTCGACAACGACAAATGCATCGGCTGCCAGATGTGCTACAGCGACGACCTGACCAAGATCCAGCAGCACAAAGAGACCGGCGAAATTTATTTCGAATACAACAACCGCTTCTACGACAAGAATAAAAAACCGCTCGATCCCGACGCTGTCCCTAAGCGCATCCAACTGCAGTTGATCGGCACGGACTCGGAAGATCGCCTGGACAAAAAGATCTGCCCGTGGGACGCGATCAAAATGTACGAGTTCGACGAGGGGCTGGAAGTCTCTGAATATTTTTACGATCAGACCAAATTGAAAAGGGTCAACGACATGTACGTGATCGATGCCAAGGAGAAAGAGCGCCTCGAGGACAAGCAGAGCGACCTTTACGATTAGCGGTCCCGGACGGAGCAAGTCGACCATGGCAAAAAAAATCGAAATCATGGAAACCGTTTTGCGCGATGCGCACCAGTGTTTGCTGGCGACGCGCATGCGCACTGAGGACATGCTGCCGATTGCCGCCAAGCTCGACGACGTCGGCTATTGGTCTTTGGAAACCTGGGGCGGCGCAACTTTCGATGCGACGCTGCGCTTTTTGAAAGAATGTCCGTGGGGCCGGCTAAAGAAGCTGCGCGCCGCGATGCCGAAGACGCGCTTTCAGATGCTCCTGCGCGGCCAAAACGTCGTCGGTTACAAGAATTATCCTGACGATGTGGTGCAGGCGTTCGTCCAGCGATCGGCGGCCAATGGCATCAACGTTTTTCGCATTTTCGATGCGATGAACGACGTGCGTAACATGAAGACCGCGATTGAAGCGGCGCTCCAGACCGGCCAACTTGTCGAGGGCACCGTCTGCTATACGATCAGCCCGGTGCACAATGCCGAATATTTCCTGCGCATCGCAGAAAAGCTCGCGACCATGGGCGTGCAGATCATTTGCTTGAAGGATATGGCCGGCATGCTTGCGCCGTATGCGGCTTACGACATCATCAAAAAAATCAAAGAGCGGATCAATCTGCCGTTGCACCTCCATTCGCATTGCACCGCAGGCCTGGCGCAAATGACTTACCTGAAGGCGATCGAGGCCGGCGCCGATATCGTCGACACCGCGATTTCGCCGCTTTCGCAAGGTGCGTCTCAGCCGGCTACCGAACAAATCGTTGCGGCGCTCGCGGGAACGGGGTATGACACCGGGCTCGATCTCGGCAAACTCGCCGAGATCGCCGAGTACTTCTATGGCGTGCGCAAGAAATACGCCGAGTTCGAAAGCCCGGTGAACAACCAGGTGAAGACCGACATTCTTACGTCGCAAATCCCGGGCGGCATGCTTTCCAATTTGGTCAATCAACTGCGTCAACAGAAGGCTGAAGATAAACTCGATGCGGTGCTGGCCGAGATGCCGCATGTGCGCAAAGATTTGGGATACCCGCCACTGGTGACGCCGACGAGCCAGATCGTCGGTTCGCAGGCGGCGCTCAACGTCATGACCGGCAAGCGCTATTCGGTCGTCGCGATGGAGACGCGCAACTACGTAATGGGGCTTTACGGCGAAGCGCCCGGCCCGGTGAGCGAAGAGATGAGAACGAAGGTACTCGGCAAAAAAGAGCCGATCACCTGCCGACCTGCGGATCTGCTCAAGCCCGGCATGGACGCGGCGCGCAAGGATGCGGCCGACTTCGCGCGCAGCGAGGAAGACGTGCTGACCTATGCGCTCTTTCCGGAGATCGCCAAAGAATATTTTTTGATGCGAGAACTGTAAGAAAGTAAGTAGTGAAGAGTGAGTAGTCAGGAGTAAAAGAGGCAGGAGCGGGGACTCCTAACTGCTTACTCCTTACTCCTCACTTCAAATGATCTTATTGAGCGGGTACTCGATAATGCCCACCGCGCCCGCTTGAATCAGTTGCGGAATTAAATCTCTTACCTTCGCTTCTTCGAGCACACTTTCTACCGAGTACCATTTCACGCCCTTGAGATTGGGCGAGGGATGCAGTGTCGCGACGGTCGGCGCGGTGATGCTCGGAATCAACTCGACGACTTTTTCCAAATGCGCTTCGGGGACATTGAGCTTGATGCCGACTCGGTTCTCCGCGGAGAGGGCGCCAAGCAATAACAGCTTGATTTGTTCAATCTTCGCGCGCTTCCACGAATCCCGCCACGCTTGCTTATTGGCGATCAGTTGCGGGCACGACTCCATCATTTCGTGAATAATGTGCAAGCCCGCCGCGCGGATTGTGCTGCCTGTCTCGGTTACTTCGACGATCCCGTCGACCAAGCCTTCGGCCGCCTTCGCTTCGGTCGCGCCCCAGGAAAATTCGACTTCGATCGGAATGTTTCTCTCCGCAAAGTAGCGCTTGGTGAAGTTGACCATCTCGGTCGAGATCCGTTTGCCTTTCAAATCTTCGATCTTCTTGATCGATGATTCCTGCGGCACCGCGACGACCCAACGCGTAGGCCGAAAGCTGGTCTTGGAATAAACCATCTCGCAGACAACCTGCACATCTGAGGCGTTTTCGATCGTCCAGTCTTTGCCTGTGATCGCGACATCGAGCGTTCCCTTTTCAACGTAGCGCGACATCTCCTGCGGACGCGCCAGGCTGCAGCGGATTTCCGGATCGTCGATGGATGGAAAATAACTGCGGCTCGAGGTGGAAATCTTCCAGCCGGACTTTTTGAAGAGCTCGATGGTCATCTCCTCGAGGCTCCCCTTGGGTATCCCCAGCTTTAATTCATTCTTTTCCGGCATTTTCGATTGAGCCCTTGAACGATTATTTTTTATATACTTCCTTCGGATCGAACACGCGCTCGCCGATTACCTGCCAATCCCGCCCGACGCGTTGGCGGAAAAAGCAGCTCCGATAGCCTTCATGGCAGGCGGCGCCGCCGACTTGATGCACTTGAATGAGAAGGGTGTCGGTATCGCAGTCGATGAAGGCATCTTTGACTTCTTGAAAGTTCCCGGACTCTTCACCCTTAAACCACGGCCCTTTGCGCGAGCGGCTGTAATAATGCGCTTTGCCGGTTTCGAGAGTTTTCTGCCAGGCCTCCTCGTTCATGTACGCGACCATCAACACTTCGCGTGTTTCGTGGTCCTGCACGATTACCGGCACCAGACCATTACCTTTGGCAAAGTCGATCTTTACTTCAGACATGATTTTCCTCGGAACAGTTTAGCTAACATAGATACTTGGGGGCTTCAATATGAGCTTGGCATCGACACAAACGCCGCTCACAGGCAGCGGATTTAGCGTCGATTTTGCCGATCCTTAAGCAGCGGAATGTCGTCGATTTTCTCCTGCGGCAGCATCTTCCAGTAAATCCCCTTTGGGCGTTGGAACGGCGCTATCATTTCGATCACTTCGGTCGGGCTAATGATCGCGCTCAGTGGGATGTCGTGTTCGGTCATGGGAATTTCTCCATCGACGATCTGTAACGGGTGGACCGAGGTGACAATCGGGGTGGTTGATGTAATCTTTTTTGCCTCCGTGAGCAGAGCGAATTCCAAATCCGAGTAGCCGCCGCCTTTGCCAACGCGGGCGCCGCGCCGGTTGACCGCAACCGAGCCGCATACGACCAGATCAATTTTTCGTACCTGATCGAGAGCCACCGGCCGCCCGTGCTGGCTGGCGCCTTTGATCGAGGAGGCGGCATAGGGAGAACATTTGAGCTTGGCCGGGTCGAGCTCGATGAAAGGCTTGTCGCTGCGCAGCCGCGGTACGGCCATGTAGGCGATCTTGCCTTCAGCGAGCGCGCGCTGGCGAATCGCACGCTGCGGCGAATCGGGATTGCACTTCAAAACCTTTGCGGCTTTCCAATAGGGAGTTTCGGCGAGCAATTTGGCGCATGCTTCGGCGCCGATGAAGTTGGGAATACGCCCTTCCGCCCCCGGGAAACGCGCCACTTTCTTCTGCTGCAGCAACGTCCAGATCGCTTGGCGCAATTGGTCTTTGGTCTGCACGGAGTCAACCTAACCACAATGTTTCAGCCGTTCAAACGAATGCAGAAAGTGGTTCCAGCCGTTCAAACCGTTCCAGCAGTTCCAGCGGTGTTCGGAGGTTGCAGCCGTTGGGGTTGCAGAATTCAGAAAATCAGGCGGCTAAAACGTGTTTGATCTCGGCGGCTTAAACTGTCGGAATCGTTTGAACGCGCGCTTTGCGCGCTGATGATTGACTCGCCGCAAAACCGGGTTGTAAAATTGTTCTATGAAGGAACTCGTCGTAGTTTACATCACAGCACCCTCGGCCGACGAAGGAGCGCGGATCGCGCGCGCCCTGGTCGAGGAGCGGCTTGCGGCTTGCGTTAATCGAATCGGCGGCGTCAGCTCAATTTACCGTTGGCAGGGCAAGGTCGAGGAAAGCGCGGAGGAGCTGCTCATCGTCAAGACCAGCCGCGAAAAATTTGAAGCGTTGCGGCAGCGCGTCGGCGAACTGCACAGCTACTCGGTTCCGGAGATTATCGCTTTGCCGATCATCGACGGTAGTGAAAGCTACCTCGACTGGCTGCGGACGCAAATTGTGCCGGTCGCTAATTAGGGCGTCGATGCGGGAAAAACGCGAACTCTCGGCCGGCGGGGTGGTCTACCGGCGCAGCGAAGAAACTGTTGAGGTTGCTCTCATCCGGGCCGGTCAACGTTGGGGCCTGCCCAAAGGTCATGTTGAATCGGGGGAAAGCATTCAGCAGGCGGCCGTGCGCGAAGTGGCGGAGGAGACAGGCCTTCATGGACAGGTGATGGGAAAACTCGGCGAGATCACCTACCGCTTCACAAATCGATGGACTGAAGGCAAGCCGGTGCGCGTCTTCAAGCGCGTGCATTTTTATTTAATTCGATGGGCGGATGGCGACGTGGAGGGGCATGATTACGAAGTCGATGAGGCGTGCTGGTTTCCCATCGAGACCGCGATGACGACTTTGTCGTACGCGACCGAAAAGAAGATCCTGCGCCGGGCACAGGACCTCATCGGTTCCGAAGCAGATAAGGCGACCGCTGGCCAGCCACGCGCCGGTACGGTTTAGCTCACCAAGTCTCATACTCTTGAAAGTTATTTTGTTTCGGAGCATCTAAGACTGAATCGCATCGTTTCGGCTGACGTTACTGCGGAAGCCGATAGTTCGGTTCACGCGAAATTCCTTTGTATCAGCCCAAGAGCCAAAAGGTCTCGCTGGTCTGAGAAGACAGTAGCGGCAGCCGTATATTGCAAGACCGTGTCGTCTTGTGGTGTTTCAGAGGCGAACGCTTTAACTTCTTCGCGTCCGGATCTGTTATATGGAAGATCAAGATCACGATCTAGGATTCTCGGTTCCCTACGAGATCGCCGTCGTTCGGCCTTTGAGGTTGACGACCATTGCGGAGCGACGCGCGCTGCTCGAAACGGCGCATTGGAATACGGAGTTGCTGCCGCAGGAATCGATTTATGTCGATCTTTGTACCGACAGCGGCGTCAGTAGTTTGAGCACGACTCAGCTGTCTTTACAGCTCGGAGCGGACGTGGTTGAGCCGGGCATGGGATTGGCCGCCGAAGGCAGTCGTGCTTACCAGTCTTTGGCGCGTCAATGCCGCGATTCGTTCGGCTTTGATTATGTGGTTGCAACGACTCAGGGGCGGGCGGCCGAGCGCGTCTGGATTAAGCTCCACGTCAAACCGAATACATTCGTGCTCGGCAACATGCTCTTTCCCTCGACGCGCACGCACATCGAGATGGGCGGCGGCAAGGTCATCGACGTCATCGGCGATGCAGCGCACGATCTAAAATCTTCCGAACCATTCAAGGGTAATGTCGATCCAAGTAAGCTCGAAGCGGCCGTAAACGAGCATGGGAAAGAAAATATCGCCTGCATCTATATCGAGCTAAGCGTCAACGCCTGCGGCGGTCATCCCGTTTCGCTGGAAAATCTGCGCGCGGTGCGAGACTTTGCCTCGGCCCAGCGCCTGCCGGTTTTTCTCGATGGCTGCCGGATTTTTGAAAATAGTTATCTGATCCAGCAGCGCGAGTCCGGTTACAAAAATCGCTCTGTCGCCGCGATCGCGCGCGAGCTTTGCTCGCTCGCCGACGGCATGACGATGAGCGCGCTTAAGGATCTCCTGGTGGCGCACGGCGGTCTTATTTTGACTCGCGACGGCGCTGCTTACCAGAAGGCAAACATGCAATGTTTTCTCGACGGCACGCAGCTCTCTTCGGATACTATGCGGATGATTGCGGCCGCGCTCCAGGAGATTTGCGCCAGTGATTCGCACGTGGCAGCGCGAGCCGGCCAGATAAACTACCTCTGGGGAAAACTCGAAGGAAAAGTTCCGGTGCTTCGGCCTGCGGCGGGGCACGCCGTGTTTCTCGACATGTCCAGTTTTCTGCCGGATTTCGAGAGTGACGATCATCCGAGTGAAGCGCTGGCCGCGTTTCTTTATGAGCGTTCAGGTATTCGCGTCACCAAGGGGCCTCCGCCTGCGCCCAGCCAAAGGTCGCGCGGGATCGATCTACTGCGGCTCGCGTTACCGGCGCGCAAATACGTTCAGGGGCATCTCGATGATATCGCGCGCGCGATCCTGTACACGCACGAGCGCAGGAGTGAAATAAGGCGGCTCGAACAGCTGGCAGTTCCGGCACGCGCCAAGTATGATCCTGCTTATTTTCGCTTAAGGTAATTGCCATGGAACCTCCGCCTACGAATGCGCCGACGTTAGGGTCGATTTTTTTTCAGCGTGTTGCGCAACTCGGCGACCGCACATTTATCAAGCTGCAACGCGGCTCCCGCTTCGAAGAAATTTCCTGGCGCGATTTCGGCGCGGCGGTGCAGAAAGTGATTCTCGCACTCTGTGCTCTCGGTGTGGCGCGCGGCGAGACCGTTGGAATTGTCGGGGAAAACAGCCTTCCCTGGCTCTGTGCCGATCTTGCAAGCATTGCCGGCGGCTGGGCCAATGTGGTTACGGCGCCATCGCTGTCGGATACCCTGCTTCTCAAAATCTTTTCTCATGCGGCGTGCCGTGTCGTCTTTGTGCAAAACGAGACTGGTGTCGGCCGGTTGCTTAATTTGAAGGGACAGCTGCCGATGCTCTCCACCATCGTTTCGATGGATGGGCCCGTAGTCAATCTGCCCGAGACGATTTCGTTCGATGAGCTATGTGAGCGCGGCGCGCGAGTGAGCGACGGGAGCCTAGAAAGGATTGTCGCCTCGGTCCATCCGTGGGATTTGGCGACGATTATGTACACCTCAGGTTCGACTGGAGAGCCCAAAGGCGTCATGCGCACTCAGGATAATCTCCTGTCGAATATCACCAACGGTGGCGAGCTGGCGCTCAGCAAGCCCGATGAATTGACTGTGATGGTGTTGAGCATGAATCATCTCTTTGGCCGCTTCGGTTTTCTGAAGAGTGCAGCTACGGGCCGGACTATGGCACTGGTCGAAGCGACCGAATTGGGTTTTGACCGTAAACTGTTTGAAACGTTGTCGCCAACTGCGCTCAGCGTCGTGCCCCGGGTGATGGAACGTCTCTGGAACGACATCCTCGATGCAGCGCCGAACCACGCTCTTTGGGAGGAACTGGAGGGGCTCGACCGGCTACGGGCGAGTAGCGGTATCAGCACGAGTGAACAAGATCGTTTCCAGTCGCTGCGGAGCCAACTTGCAGCCAATGTGCGCAGTGCGCTCGGC
>Ga0157378_10006512_pt1 | contig 10207 bp, 7 predicted proteins | sample M65metaG_FD_115309 | JGI IMG/M metagenome (GOLD analysis project Ga0157378, IMG submission 115309) | Miscanthus rhizosphere microbial communities from Kellogg Biological Station, Michigan, USA - M6-5 metaG | ecosystem: Host-associated > Plants > Roots > Rhizosphere > Soil | place: USA: Michigan...
ATTATATGATAACTGCAGATGACAAAGCAGCACTGTTTGACCCCGCGGTGTATTATGGCCATAGAGAGATGGATATTGGCATGACCAAACTATTCGGCGGCTTTAATCAATCTTTCTATGATGCATATCACGAGCGGTACCCGCTGGAAAAGGACTGGGCGCAACGTTTGCCCATAACTCAATTATACCCGCTGCTGGTGCACGCGCTATTGTTTGGAACACATTATATTGAAGCTGCCCGGCAGGTGCTGAAAAAATGGGCATAGTGCAACGGGAAGAAAAAAACTCGCCGGGTGATTCAATAAATAAATGTATACTTATTGAATCACCTCCTACAGCGGTTTTTAAGGATGATGGAGCGTTTCCACCAGGGTCAGGATCAGTCTTACAGGACTGCATTTGTAAGAAAAAGGGTAAAATTTGATTTCAAAGGAACTGGATTAATGGTTTTCAAAGGATTGATCTTTTTCTACAGGTCTGGATTAATTTGCTTCACAGGATTTGGAACGGGTAAGGGATAAAGGATTAGTTTTTCAAAGGATTTGGACGGTTCAGGGTTTGGTTTGTTTTTCACAGGTCTGGACTAAAACGGGACGTTAGGATTATTGGTTGTATGCTTTCTGTTATCCGATTGCTGGTACAAAGAAACGCTTTAGCATGCTGGCAGAAAATAGAACATTATATAATACTGGAGTCGTTATCGGCCAACCGGACTTTAAATAAAAATGACACTAACAGCGGAAAACGCTTAGCATACCCGCAGGGTATTTTTTTATACTTTCCAGCCAATGGATCACGCAAAAAAAGAATACAATGCTGTTTTTTTTGAACGGCTGCACAGAGTTGATACAAAGGACTTTACAGCCGCTATGGATATTTATAATAATGCTTTCCCACAACAGGAGAGACAACCGGCTGCTATCATCAGCGAAAGGGTTTCTGATGGCAGGAACGAGCTTATCGTGGGCCGTTTGAATAAAAAAATAGTCTTTATAGCGCTCCTGTGGCCGTTTGAATCAAGCCCATTTATCCTGCTCGATTATATGGCCACTCATCCGGATTATCGCAGGCAGAAGATAGCCGCAGATTTTCTGCAGCAAATGAAAGTCCTGTTAAATCAAACCCATAAATACCTTATACTGGAAGCGGAAGATCCGGCGTTTGGTCCTAACCGTGAGCAGCGGCAACAGCGGGTGCATTTTTACCGGGCCAACGGTGCGCGTCAATTCGCGGGTATTCAATTCACCCTGCCTGCATTACAGGAAGGACCTGTCACCGAAATGATCCTGATGATTTTTCCGGCCTGGCATAGTGAAACGATTGAAAGCACGATTGTACGTCAGCTCATCGTAGAGATTTATAAAGAACTATATAACCGTACTGAAGAGGAAGCGCTGGTTAACAGCGCTGGCTACATTGACAAAATAACCATAGCTTTAACCTGATATGTTCGTCATAATAAAAAAGATAACATTATTGCTTTTTTGTGTTTGGGGTTGCCCTGGATGGTCGGTTGCTCAAAAACAGGCTACGCACCAGGCAGACAGCATTTACCGCTACGGCAAAGCAACTGACGGAGGCACCGGAAAATTTTATATGGGCAGGGAAATTGCACAATTGATGAATTCTGGCGGAAGCAGTTGGTTGGAAAGGAGTACGCGGCAAGAAGAAGAAAATACGCAGCTCGCTATTGAAAAAATAAATCTTTTGCCTGCCAATGTGGTGGCTGATATTGGTGCAGGCACCGGCTACTATACGTTCAGGCTATCACACAAGGTGCCGAAAGGGAAAGTCTATGCAGTAGAAATACAGGATGTATTTATACAGTATCTCAAGAACCAAAAAGCGCAATTAAAAGATAGTACTGTTGAGGTGGTAAAGGGGACGGAGCAATCGCCCAATCTGCCCGACAATAGTATTGACCTGGCTGTCATGGTGGATGTATACCACGAGCTGATGTTTCCCCACGAAATGCTGCAGGCAATCCGCAAAGCCCTGAAACAACATGGAAAAATATTGCTGATTGAATACCGTGGCGAAGATCCGGCTGTAGCCATCAAAGCACTCCATAAAACAACGGTGGTACAAATTACCCGCGAACTAAATGCCAATGGCTTTCAATTAAAATACAACGGAGATTTCCTTCCCATTCAGCATTTCTTACTCTTCGAAAAAAATTAAATACCTGCTTGTCTTCTATTGTCATGGACGGCGCGCATTTGTCAATGCCGGTTTAACAATCAATTATGCTGTAGTGGTTATACAACTGTGTTATTTTTTATACTTTGTCTTAATGCGTGTTAATAAACAGTGGTATATCCTTACCGGCATTTTTTGCCTGGCTTTTTGGATGCTTTTGTCCAATTGCACCCGGAAGCAGGAAACAGCCGTTTCGCCCAGGCACTTTCTTGTCGAAATTCCTTATCAGACAGATAACAGGGGTATTATTATTTCCACCTATTGTGGAACGGGAAAAAAAGAATACCGGCTTTACCTTGACAATCATTCTCCCTCCTGGGTAAACGATGCCGTTTTGCGCAACAATACGGCTGCTTCCAAATCAAAAGAGTTTGTTTATAGCACCAGCACCGCCGACGGTAAAGTATTGCAGGGCGATGTGTATATCTGCGACAGTGTACATATTGGCGATCTGCGTTTCACAAATGTTCCCTTCTATAATATTTCCAATGAAAGCAATAACAGTACGATAGATGGCGCGATAGGCGAAAGCATTATGGAACATGGAATCTGGAAAATCAATTTTAAAAATAAACGGATAGCCATTGCTTCTGACATCGATTCTATAAAAAGTACAGGAGACCTAACGCGGTTGCCGGCGTTTTTTACCAGCAAAACCATCGAGATTGAAATCAGTTTTTCCAATGGAAATCAACAAAGGATTGGTCTTGATCTTGGCTTCAATGGAGACATCATACTGCCTGCTGCATCTTTTATGCTGGCGATATCGCCCGGTAAAAAAACGGTCATGGAAAAAAGGAAATTTTCTACTCCGGCGGGAAGCGGCATTGTTGACGACCGAACCACACACGATCGCATCCGGGCAGGCTCGCAGTACTTCGAAACACTTGTCTCCAGCAATAAACTCGTTAAAGAAAAATTGATCGGCCTTCTTTTTTTCAAACAGTTTGAATTTATGATAATTGACTATATCAACAAGGTTGTTTACCTGTCAAAAAAAAGGTTACCATCGTAATGACCGTTGCTCCGGAACCAACGCAGTTCATCGGCCTTTTCTGACAATTCATACCGGGATGCCTCAATCAGTTGCCATTGCATGCAACAAATGACTGAAACGCTGTAATTTGTATGGCAGAAAATGAGCATTCAACTCCCAAAATATAATGGCAAAGACAATCTAGTGATGCTGGTCATCATGCCTGTATTTGCCATTGTCATCAACAGCCTCATTTTCGGAGGCCGGTATTTCGGCAGCCTGCAAATGTTTGTAGCGGCTACCCTCATAGGCTCAATCGCCGGATGCATTGAATTTATTCTTTGCGGCAAAGTAGCGGTGATTCTTAAAAATCGCTTTCCGCTGCAAAAGCAACTGTTTAAGCGGTTAACTTTTATGATACTGACATTCCTGATGATCAGCGGTCTGTATCTTTTCTTTCTTTTCCGCATTTTTGAGTGGATCCCTTTTTTTCACTACCAGTTTAACGAAAGCGTATACGCCTGGAGCTATTTTGCATTGGGTATCCTGAATATTTTCCTGACCTTTTTGATGGAAGGCATTGCCAGTTACCAGGAATGGAAAAGAAACTGGGAGGAAAATGAAAAGCTGAACCACTCGTTCCGGCAGAGCCGGTTGCTGGGTTTAAAAAGCCAGGTAAATCCGCATTTCCTGTTCAACAGCCTGAACTCGCTGAGCAGCCTGATCCAGGATGATGAAGAAAAAGCAGAAAAATTTCTGAACGAGATGAGCAAGGTATATCGTTACATGCTGCGGACCGACGAAGAGCAACTAGTTACCCTGGATACTGAATTGAAATTTATTGATTCTTACATGCACCTGCTCAAGACAAGATATGGAGAGGGATTACAACTGGAATTAAAAATTGCCGATAGCGACAGGCAATTGTATTTGCCACCGCTTTCATTACAGGCAATTATTGAAAATGCCTTTTCGCAAAACAGCATCAGCAAGCAGGAGCCATTGTGGATTGTTATAAAATCATCCGCTACCGGCTGGATTAATATCAGCAATAATATTCAGCCCAAAATTATAATTGAAACTATGGACTATGAGGCTGCGCTGGATAACCTGGTAAACAAATACCAGTTGCTGGGCGATGCAAGGGTGATTATTGAAGAAGACGGATTGCAACGGATCATCCGCCTTCCGTTGTTGCATAAAAAAGAGGAGGTGATGGTATGAAATTGATAAAACCATCGCGCCTCGAACTGTATTGTTTTGTTTTTTCCATGCCGCTCATTACAGCCATCATAAACCTGGTGATGTTCGAGGATCGCTTGTGGAGAGACTATCGTATCTGGCTTTTTTCCGTGCCATTGCTTTTGGGAACTGGTATTTGTGCCGGCTACCTGCACGTATTGTACACGCATTGGGTAGAAAAAAAATATGCTTCGCTCAAACAATCCAGGCAAAGAATATTGCTGAAAATATTGATACTGCTCCTGGTAATGTCACCGGGCATTCCGCTCGTTTTCCTTGTATATGATCGGTTGCATATTCTTGGCTACCGGCTTCAAAACCTGCACTTGCTGAAAGGTTTGCTGGTAGGAGTTTCGGTAAACCTGATTTTTGAAACCCTGTATGAGCTTGACTACCTGCTGAACAAGTACAAGGAAACTGTGGAGGAAAAGGAAACGCTGGAGCAAATGTCTATTCATCACGATTTTAATACCCTGAAAAACCAGGTCAATCCGCATTTTCTTTTCAATTGTTTTAATACCCTGTCTTCGTTGATCAGCGAGGACCGGCAAAAAGCGGAAGTATTCCTGGATGAACTGAGTAAGGTATACCGCTACCTGCTGCGCAATAATGAAGAAGGCATGAGTACACTCGAAAATGAATTGAAATTTATACAATCCTACTACCGGTTGCTGCAAACAAGGCACGGGCAGGCGGTAGAAATAAATGTACAGGCCGATAAACGATATGGGCCTTACCTGCTGCCCTCGCTTTCCCTGCAACTATTGGTGGAAAACGTTGTGAAACACAATATGCTTTCCAGGAATAAACCCCTGGTAATAGATATTTTTACCACTACCGGCAATAAACTGGTTGTAAACAACAACCTGCAACGGCGATCGGTAAAAGCGCCCAGCAACAACGTAGGATTGCAAAATATAAAAGCCAAATATGACCTGCTGAAGCAACCGGGTTTCCAGGTGATGGAAGACGAAAAAAATTTTACAGTAGTATTACCGCTTATCTGGAACAATACCGGCAAAAAGCAAAACCAGGGCATCGAAAATAAAAATTTACATTAAAACAGTTTTATATGAAACTATTGATAGTAGAAGATGAGGAACTCGCGGTAAAAAAATTGCTGAAAACACTGGCGGTTACCGGTGTGCCCGTAGAAATTGCAGGCACCACCGACAGTATTAAAAGTTCGGTAGAATGGTTGCAGCAAAATCCCGCACCTGATTTAATATTGATGGACATAGAATTGTCTGATGGCCAGAGCTTTGAAATTTTTAACCTTACTGAAGTTAAAAGCCCGGTTATATTCACTACCTCGTACGATGAATATGCGTTGAAAGCTTTTAAAGTGAACAGCGTTGATTACCTGCTGAAGCCGGTACAGGCTGAAGAATTGCAGGCCGCACTGAATAAATTCACAAAGTTGAAAACAGGGAAACAGGATATCAGCATCGAAACCCTGGTGAAAGAGTTGCAGCAAAAATTACAAACGAAAGAATACCGCAAACGCTTCCTGGTGAAACATGCACAAAAGCTGGTGAGCATCGACGTGGAGGATATTGCCTATTTCTACAGTGATGGACGGTTGAACTTTTTTAAGACAACTGATAACAGGAAGTTTGTGGTAGATTATACGATGGATGAACTGGAAGAAATGCTGAATCCTGAAAATTATTTCCGTATCAGCCGTTCGTTTTATGTATCTATCGACAGCGTTGATAAGATCGATGATTATTTTGGAAACCGCCTGATACTTGGGCTGAAACCGGTGCTCGACAAGGAAGCGCTGGTGAGCCGGGAGAAAGTAACCGAGTTTAAAAAATGGCTGGGTAAATAATACCGCTATTCCAGCGGCACTTTCAATACGAAAACAGAATTGGTCTTGTGCACCTTTACGCTGAACACTGCGTTAATGGCCGACATATGTTTTTCCATATCCTGTCGCTGCAATAAATTATTCAGTTGCTGCATATCAGCGCCCGCATTGCTGAACTGCATCGTATATATCAATTCATTTTTATCCGATCCAATTGCTATGGCGCAATAATTAACGCCTGCAGTAACCAGGCTTTTAATGCCTTCTTTAAACAACACGAATGCCTCGTAGCGAAACCGCATATTCAATTCCAGCTTGCCAATATCTTTGTCAACCAGCAATTCAATATTTACATGGTGCCTGTTTTTAAGCGCATCAATGTATTCCCGCATCCGCTCAACCGTTTTGTCCATGCTGTCGTTGTCTGGCGAAATGCTCCACAGCATATCATCCATTGCTATGATCATATTATGACTCCTGGAATGTATCTGCCTGATAAATTCCTTCGATTTCTCCGGTTCTTTTTCCGATTTCATTAGCGCCATTTCACTCAGGATATTTATATTTCCCAAAGCCGAGTTCACTTCTTCGTGCAGGTTGCCGGCGATATCGCTGCGCATTTTTTGCATTACGCTTTTTCGTTTCAGCCACTCCCTATCGAACCAGTAAATCAGCAGCGCTGCAACAAGACCCAGCAAGCTGTAAAACCACCAGGCTTTCCAGAAAGGTGGTGTAATTCGTATATTCAATTGCAGGTTATTATCTTTTATATTCCCTTCCGGATCGATTGTGCGAAAATGGAGCCGGTACTTTCCGGGCAGCAGGTGAGAATAAATGGCCTGGTTATTTTTATCGGCCGTTTGCCAGTCTTTATCGAGCTCATCGAGCCTGTACTGGATTAAGGGCGAATTTAAGAACGACAGCAACGAAAACTCTACCAACAACGAACTTTGATCATGCGCCAGGGTGATTTGCTGTAATTGTAACAATGAATCCAACTGCAGCGGCTGATTCATTACTTTAAAATCGGTAATGGTGATATTACCGGCTTCCATTTTGTTTGCTTTTGCAATGTGTTGGGGATTGAATGCAATAAATTGTCCGGCTGCGCCAAACAGCATTTGCCCATCGGGCAGTAAAAACGATGAAGCCGGAAGAAAATAATCGCTGGTAATGCCGTCATCGCGGTTATAGCTGACAAAGGCTCTATTAAAAAAATTAAACCGGTATAGCGCGCTGGTAGTGCTGATCCACAGATTTCCTAAACTATCTTTTTGGATCGCTGTTATAAACCCCGAAAGCATATCGGCCGAACGGATGAAGGAAATTTTTTTCAACACCCGGTTATATAACATAATATGAGAGAAGGTGGCGATCACCACCAGGCTGTCATTGTATTCCAGTATGCCCGCGCTATTGTCTTCGGGCAATTGTTGCTCAGCGATTCCCTTCGAATGAAAATGCAGAACAATTGAATTGGTGGCTGGATTAACTACATAGACGCCGGCCTGTTTGGTACAAATCCAAACCCATCCCTGCTTATCTGTTTTCATGAAATTCACCTGCACATCCGGTATGGCAGAAAATTTAGATAGCCCCGCATTAAAGGAAGTCTTGCCTTTTATGGGATCCCAATTAAAAACACCAATCGTTTGCAAACCCAACCAGAGCTTACCGCTTTTATCTTCCACTACCTGTTTAACTGTATGGTTCGCAAACACCGATGGATTATAATATTTTGCTGAATGGGTATCCTGGTTATATGCATATATGCCCGGTTGGCCACCCATCCAGATGGTAGTACTATCATGCGAATGGCACATACTCCATAAGGCAACAAAATTACTATCTGCTCCAGTTTTAATATTGAGTGGAATGTTGTTGAAGTTCTTATCGTACCGGTAAAATCCTTCGCCCCAGATATCGGTCAACAGCGTACCATCTTTGTCAAGTGTAAAACAAAGCGGGTTGCCATCTCCTTTTTTGCCGGTCTTTTTATTCCGGTGGATGATATTGGTAAAATAGGTTTCTGAAGGATTGAAACGGAAAAGGCCGTTGTTGGCTGTACCTGTCCAAATATTATGTTCACGATCTTCGTATAAAGATGTGATGATGCGATAATCAATGCTTCTTTCGTTGATATAACCCGCGGGAACTATAACAAAATTTTTCTCTTTCTCCTGATAGCGTGCAAAAACCCGCACACCATGCGCCCAAATGGTGCCGTCTTTTTGTTCAAAGAAACCCTGCACCTCGTTGTAATCTTTCAGGACCGAAAAGAATTCATACCTGTCTACCAGCACCTGCTGGCTTTTTGTATCGTAACAGTATACATAAGGAAGGCCGCCACTCCAGATGCTAAACCACACGCGTCCCTTTGAATCAAATAAAAAGTTACTGAAAACCTGGAGACCCTTGAACCTTTCCACTGCAGGTTCGTTTTCAGCATTGTTGCCTTCATAACTCAGTTTACCCGTGGCCCGGTTGTAAATGGCAATGCCACCACCCTGCCGCCCCATCCAATACTTTTGTGTGCCTGGCTGCTGCGCAAAAGCAGTAAAACCCCATTCAGCAGGTGTTTTAAAAAAATTATTTTCCAGGGCAAATTCATTCCTGCTTTCGTTCCAGGTGAGCACTTCATTGGCGTTGATGATCAGAAAAACATTGCCGGCACTATCACTTGTAAGCCGTTTCACACCCGTTTTCAGCGCAGATTCATTTTTGCACCGGACCCTTGCATCGTGATAGGAAAAATTGCTGGTATTGAATATTCCTACGTGGCCGTCTGCCATCAGCAGCCAGAGATTCTTTTTTTTATCGATCAATAATTTCCAAACAGGATTGTCTGCAATTGAAGCAGGGTCATAAGCCTTATGGCGGAACAGCTTATAACGGATACCATCAAACCGAATCAGACCGTCTGTCGAGCCGATCCAGATATAACCCCTTTCATCCTGCACTACGGTGTTGACCTGGTTAGAAGGCAAACCAGTTGATGTACTGTAGTGCGAGAAATTAAATTGCGCATCGGGCTGCGCGTTTGCCATCTGCAAACAAATACTACCCAGCAACGCAAAAATATATCTCCGCAAGTAAAATGGTTTTATACTATCAAATGTAGTAAACGCCCGGCTATATTGGTTCCAACTGAACCTGCCATCAGCTCAGTTGATACGGCTATCATGGCAATTCATCCGCTGGCTGCTTGTTATATGTGTTCTATCAATCATTTCCTGCTAACAAGTGTTGCATTGCAATCAATGCCGGTTAATAGCCAATTCATACATTGTCCGCTTCCGGCCAGCCATCCTGCAGATTAGGTTTGTGTAAACTATTAAACCTTTTATATGAATACAATCACCAGAGAAAAAAAACGTCCACGCGTTTTGTTTGCCAATTTTCCGGCAGACGGGCATTTTAACCCTTTAACCAGCCTGGCTGTTCATTTAAGCAGTATTGGATATGATGTTCGCTGGTATGCCTCGTCGGGCTACGCCGCCAAACTAAAAAAATTAAAAATCCCGCATTATCCGTTTAAGAAAGCGATTGACGTGAGCGGCAACAATTTCGATCAGATATTTCCCGGGAGAACGAAATACAAATCACAACCCGGCAAACTGAAATTTGATCTTATTCATGCTTTTATTTTAAGAGGTCCCGAGTACAGGGCAGATATAGAAGAAATTTATAAAGCGTTTCCTTTTGATTTACTGGTGGCCGATTGCGCTTTTACCGGTATTCCTTTTGTAAAAGACATTATGCGCATACCGGTAATTTCCATTGGTGTATTACCGCTCATGGGTTCTTCCAGGGATCTGCCGCCCAATGGTCTTGGTCTAACGCCTTCGTACACCCTTGCAGGAAAAGCAAAACAGTTGTTGTTGAGAACGCTTTCCAACCATATCATTTTTAAAGGTCCCAATAAAGTGATGCACCAGGTGCTCGATGAAGCCGGCATTCCACACCAGAAAGAAAAT
>Ga0157378_10006513_pt1 | contig 10207 bp, 7 predicted proteins | sample M65metaG_FD_115309 | JGI IMG/M metagenome (GOLD analysis project Ga0157378, IMG submission 115309) | Miscanthus rhizosphere microbial communities from Kellogg Biological Station, Michigan, USA - M6-5 metaG | ecosystem: Host-associated > Plants > Roots > Rhizosphere > Soil | place: USA: Michigan...
ATCCGCTCACGCAGCTCGGGCTCCTCGAGCTCGCGGTAGGTGTGCCACGGCGTCGTGTTCGCCCAGCCGGTCGAGACGAGGCTGAACCCGTCGAGCGGGATCGTGTTCGCCTCGCCGAGCTCGATGTTCTTCGCCGCGGCGATGATCGGATCGATCTCGAACATGTCGTCGTTGGCGGGCGAGACGATGCAACGGATCCCCTTGCCCTCGAGCCGCTCGTCCCCGAGCGCCATCCAGCGCTCGACGTTCCCGAGCATCTCGGCCTTGAACCTCGCGTCGACCAGCGCCGAGTCGGCATTCCAGGCGGTGACCTCTTCGGGCGTCAGCCGGATCGGGTAATAGCCGCGGTCGGAGATACGCTTCTCGATCGCGCGGACCTCGTCCTCCGTCGTCAGCACTTGGCGCTGGTCCTGGAGCGTGACCTCCCAGCTGCCGTTCGTGCGGACGATCGGAACCATGGCCTTGCCGGTCATGTCGCCGCCCATGATCAGGACATCGGCCTTGTGGAACGCGCCGGCGTTGAGGAACTTGCGCCAGCAGACTTCGGAACCGTGGATGTCCGTCGCGAAGAAGATCCTCATATCCCTTGGTGCTCCATCTCCTCGGGCTCGGCGTACCAGGCCATGCGCTCGCCGACTCGGGCCCGGAGCTTCCACTTGGTCGACTTCGGGGCCTCCTCGATCGCAGCTCGCATCGCCGCGATCTGGGTGCCCGGATCGAATTTGATGGCCTGGCCGGTGCCGAGGTCGAGATCGTCGGGCTGCAGCTCGGTCGCGAGATATTGGTCGAGCTTGTCGAGGTTGCCCGTCACGGTGCGCCACCAGCCCCAATCGTTCGAGGTGATATCGACGATGCGGGGCAGGTTGATCGCCCCGGGGCCATGCACGGCGTCGACGCCATCATCCTGCGCGAGCGGGTGCTCGGCGAGCAGGATCAGGGCGTCCAGGACGTCCTTGCGGTTGATCTTGACGACCTGCAGCTTCGAGAGGAGCAGCTCCGCCAATGGGAGCGTCGGGCTCGACTTGGTCAGGCGGTTGCCGAATTCGACGCGGTGGCACATCTCGAGTGCATCGACGAGGACATCGACCGGCCGGCGGCGCGGGACATCGACGAAATACGCCTGCTTCTGGCCGAACAGCGCGTTCTGCTGCCGATCCGGCGTGTACCCCTCGGCCTCGAGGAGCTTGTAGACCGCCGAACGATCCTTCGATGTCGTCGCGAAGTCGAGATCGACCTCGGTCCGCCGCGTCCTGGCAGGCCAGCGCGGCGCGTGCGCGCGAACGGCCATCCCGCCCATCAGGCGCAGGGTGAGGCCACGCGCGTCGGCGACCTCGACCAGGCGGAGTGATTCCGCCAAGGGATCGTCGAGCGTGCGACCTTCCCCGGTGACGCCGGGTTCGGCGGCCATCACCCCTCCTCTGGAGCGGACGTCGCCAAGAGGGCGAACGTCGGTCCGGAGTATAGGTCCGCCGTCGGGCTCGCCCACCGTGTCCGCGCCCTCGTATCCTGACCGCCACCATGGGCGGGACTCCACGCGTCGCGATCATCGGAGCAGGCATCGTCGGCTGCTCGCTGGCCGATGAGCTGGTACTGCGCGGCTGGAGGGATGTGACCGTCATCGAACAGGGTGGCCTGTTCAAGACCGGCGGCTCCACGAGTCACGCCCCGGGGATCATCTTCCAGACGAATGCCTCGAAGACGATGCAGGGATTCGCAACGTACACGATCCAGAAAGCGGCATCGCTCGAGCTCGACGGACGATGGTGTCTCAACCCGGTCGGCAGCCTCGAACTGGCGCTCACCCCCGAGCGACTGGCGGAGATCCATCGCCGCCACGACTTCGCGGAGTCGTGGGGACTCGCCGGTCGAGTCATCGATCCCGACGAGACGGCGCAGCTGTGGCCGTACGTCGACCGAACCCGGATCGTCGGCGCGTATCACGTCCCGTCCGACGGTCTGACCGATGCCGTCCGGGTCTCGGAAGCGCAGGCGCGTCGAGCGACCGAGGGCGGCGCCCGTTTCCTCGGCGAGCACACGGTGACCGGGATCCGCACCGACGACGGTCAGGTCCGCGCCGTCATCACCGATCAGGGCGAGATCCCAGCCGACATCATCGTCGCCGCCGCGGGCATCTGGGGCCCGCGTATCGGCGCGATGGTGGGCATGACGACGGCGCTCCAGCCGCTCGCCCACCAGCTGACGTGGACGACGCCGCTGCCCGACGTCCAGGCGTTCGCGATCCCACCCGAGCGCGAGGCGATCCACCCGAACATCCGGGTCCAGGATCGCGATATGTACCTACGCGAGTATCCCGATCGGTTGGCCGTCGGCGGCTACGGGCACGTGCCGCTACCGGTCGACGCGAATGATCTGCTCCACCCGTCCGTGGCGCCAGTGATGCCCTCGGTCCTGGAGTTCACGCCCGACACGTTCGCCGAGACGTGGTCATGGGCCGAGGAGCTGGTCCCCGCCTTGCGCGCCCCGGGCGCCCGCATCGAGCGAGGCATCAACGGGATCTTCTCGTTCACACCCGACGGGTTCCCGTTGATGGGCGAGTCGCGGGACGTCGGCGGGTTCTGGCTGGCGGAGGCGGTCTGGGTGACGCACGCACTCGGCGTCGGGCGCGCGATGGCGGAGTGGCTGGTCGACGGGGGCTCGACTAGCGACCTCCACGAATGCGATCTCAACCGGTTCGAGGCACACCAGCTGTCGCCGTCGTTCATCCACGACCGCGGCATCCAGAACTACGTCGAGGTGTACGACATCGTCCATCCGCTCCAGCCGATGGAAGAGCCGCGACCACTGCGGACATCGCCGTTCTACGAACGCGAAGGGGAGCTCGGCGCGTACTTCCTCGAGGGTTCGGGCTGGGAACGACCGCACTGGTACGGGGTGAACGAGTCGCTGCTCGGGCGCTACGACATCCCGGGCCGCAACGCGTGGGCAGCACGGTACTGGCACCCGATCGTCGGCGCCGAGGCGCTCGCGACGCGCGACGGTGTCGCGATGTACGACGTCACGCCGCTCAAGCGGATCGCCGTCGAGGGCGACGGGGCGGCTGCATTCCTTGATGCGCTGACGACGAACCGCGTGGACCGGCCGGTCGGGACGGTCGTGTACAGCCTGCTGCTCGATGAGCGCGGCGGCGTCCGGAGCGACCTGACGATCGCGCGGCTCGGGCAGGACCGCTTCCAGGTCGGCGCGAACGGACCACTTGATCTGGACCTGCTCGAGCGTCAGGCGCCGCACGACGGGAGCGTGTCGGTCCGCGACATCACCAGCGCCACGTGCTGCATCGGTCTGTGGGGTCGACGCGCCCGCGACGTCCTGTCGACCGTGACGGACGCCGACCTGTCGAACGAGGCATTCCGCTACTTCCAGGCTCGCGACATCTGGGTGGGCAGCATGCCGGTGACCGCGTTGCGGCTCTCGTACGTCGGCGAGCTCGGTTGGGAGCTGTACACGTCGGCCGAGATGGGTCTGCGTCTATGGGACACGCTGTGGATCGCCGGACGGGAGCACGGCCTGATCGCCGCCGGGCGTGGCGCATTCGGTTCGCTCCGCTTGGAGAAGGGATATCGATTCTCCGGCGTCGACATGACCACGGAGCACGATCCCTACGAGGCCGGTCTCGGCTTCGCGGTACGGATGGACAAGGGCGACTTCATCGGGCGCGACGCACTCGTGGGCAAGAGCGCCGAGACCGTCGAGCGACGACTCGTCCCGCTCCTCATCGCCGACCCGCAGGCCGTCGTGATGGGCAAGGAGCCGGTGCGTATCGAGGGACGGCCCGCCGGCTACGTGACGAGCGCCGGGTTCGGGTACTCGATCGGATCGGCGATCGCCTACGCGTGGCTGCCCGCAGCCGCGGCACGGCCCGGCCGGCCAGTGACGATCCGGTACTTCGGCGAGGACATCCCGGCGAGCGTCGCGGCTGAGCCGCTGTTCGACCCCGAGATGCGCCGTCTCCGGAGCTAGGCCGTGACGTCGGGCGCCGAGGACCGCACCGAGATGCAGACCCCGCGCCGGGTCGACCTGTCCGGGATCGACACCGTCATCTTCGACAAGGACGGCACGCTCATCGACTTCCACGCGATGTGGGGCGGTTGGGCGCGGCAGCTCGGTGACCGCCTCGATGACGTCATCCGCCGTCCGGTCTCCCCTGACGTGTACGCGACGATCGGTTTCGACCCGACCACGGGCCGTGTCGCGTCGCGCAGCCTGCTCGCGACGGGAACGATGGCGGGGATCGAGGAGACCGTCGCCCGCGTGCTGCGACGCTGGTGCCCGAGCATCACCGCGGCGCGACGGGCGACCGAGTCCGCGTGGCTGCTCCCGGACCCCATCGCCCTGGCGGTGCCGTTGGCCGACCTGCCGGCCATCTTCGGCCGCCTCCGGCAGGACGGGCGCCGGCTCGCGGTGGTCACGAATGACGACCGTGCACCGACCGACGCGACGCTGCGAGCCCTCGGTATCCGCGACTCGGTCGAGGCGACGGTCTGCGCCGACGACGGGTTTGCGGTGAAGCCAGCTCCGGACGCGGTGTTCGCGGTCTGTCATGCCTTCCGGACGGACCCATCGCGCGTCGCTGTCATCGGTGACACACCAGCTGACCTGGCGATGGCGCGGGAAGCCGGTGCCCGCCTGGTGATCGGCGTGCGCAGCGGCCTGGGGTCCGAGGACGACCTCACGGCCGCGGACGTGACCCTGGATTCGATCGGGACGCTGCTCGACTGACGCGGGCCTTCGGGCACTCGGCCGGCCATGCCGGTACCGATGGGCTATCGCCCCGGAGCACACCCGACCGTACCTTCGCGAGGTATGACCCACGTCGAAGGCCGGTCCGATCCGGAACGGCGCCGAGGGCCTGACGCCCGAGTGCCACCGCAAGCGGCCCCAGCCGCGCCCGCCGACCCCACCCGCGCCGAGGCGCTGAGCCGTATCGCCGCGAAGGTGAGCGGCCGTCGCGAGCTGGCCGGCCTGTTCGACGACATCATCGACGAGGCGTTCGCGCTGTTCGGCGTCGACCGGGCGGGCTTATGGGTGTACGACCGCGCGGCGGAGCGCCCGTTGGCGCTCGCGGCACAGCGCGGGCTGCCGCCGATCATCCTCGATGCCGTTTCCTCGCTGACGCCGGACGCGCGGACCGCCGGGATGGATGCGATCCGGACCCGGCGCGTACGCGTCCTCGGCCACGCGATGCGGGCGACGATCCCCTCGCTGCGCGAGGTCTACCGCTCGATGGGCGTCGGCTCGATCTGTTTCGTGCCGCTCGTCTACGGCGACGAAGCACTCGGTCTGCTCGTGCTCTATCACCGGGGCACCTATGACTGGACCCGCTCCGAGCGAGCCCTGGCGCGTGCGTTCGGCGACAACATGGCGACCGCAATCGGCACGGTGCGGCTCGCCGAAGCCCGGCGCAGCCTCGCCGACCGGCTCTCGTCGATCGCCGACTTGGCCGGTCGGTTGAGTGGTCTTCACGACCAGGCCTCGATCGCAGTGGCCATCGTCGAGGAGGCGAAGCGGCTGATCGAGCACGACACGATCCGGGTGTACCGCGTCGATCACGTGACGCGGATGGTCGAGCCGATCGCGTTCGAAGGCGAGCTCCTGCATCCGACCGACCCCGACCTGCGGACGCTCGCGATGCCGATCGGGACCGGTCTGACCGGGTGGGTCGCGGAGCACGGGCAGGCATTGCGGCTCGACGACGCGCTCAACGACCCGCGCGTCCTGGTCCTCGGCGAGCGCCGGCCCGAGTCGATGCTCCTGGTCCCGATGGTCCAGGAGGAGGTCGTGCGAGGCGTGATCGTCGTCTCTGCCGCCGGGGTCGGCCGGTTCGACAACGAGGACGAGGTCACGCTATCGATCTTCGCCTCGGCCGCCGTCCAGGCCCTGATCAACGCCGAGAACCTCGCAAGGCTGCGGCGCCAGCAGGACGAGATGGAGCTCCAGCTCGAGGGTCAGCGCCGGCTGCTCGACGTCAACGAGCGACTGCTGTCCACGTTGGAGCCGGGCGGCGTCCTGGAGCTGATCGCGGACTCACTCAAGGCGATCGTCCCGTACGACTCGTTGACCGTCTATCACGCGGACCACGATCGAGGCACCCGCCGTGCGGTCGTCGCCCGCGACCGCTTCGCCGAGGAGATCCTCGCGCACGAGGGGCCCATCCACGACGGACTCACCGGTTGGGTCATCGAGCACCGCGAGGCGGTCCTCGCCAACGATGCGCACCTCGACGATCGGACCGTTCAGGTGCCGAACACGCCGTTCGAGCCCGAGTCGATGATGGTCGTCCCATTGCTCGTCGACGGTGACGCGATCGGGACGCTGAACGTCGGGCGGCTCGGCGGCGGCGAGGCCCATTTCACGACGAACGAGTTCGAGCTCACGAAGCTGTTCGCGGGCCAGGCATCGATCGCGATGCAGAACGCCAAGACGCACCGCGAGGTCCGCACCCGCGCGGACCAGGACGCCCTGACCGGGCTGCAGAACCACGGCGCGTTCCAGCGCGAGCTCGGCGCGGCCGTCGAGGGCGGCCGGCCGTTCGCCCTGCTGATGCTCGACCTCGACGACTTCAAGCGTTTCAATGACACCAAGGGCCACCCGGCGGGCGACGCGCTCCTGGTCGAGATCGCCGCCGTGATGTCGCGCGCCACGCGGGACAACGATCGGCTCTATCGCTACGGCGGAGATGAGTTCGCGGCGCTGTTGCCGGGTGCGGATCGTCTCGTCGCCCACGACGTGGCCGACCGGATCCGGCGAGCGGTCCGCGAGCGTGCCGGCACCGGTTCCTCGAACACCGGCCCATCGGTCTCGATCAGCGCCGGGGTTGCCTGCTATCCCGATGACGGCCGGACCAAGGACGAGCTCGTCGCGGTCGCCGACCGGGCGCTCTACCTCGTCAAACCCGACCGCGGCCTGCTCGACTCGGGGCTGGCCGATCCGTATCTCCGTGCCCTCGACGACACCGCGCTCGCGCTCCTCGACCGGAGCGACCAGGACGGTCTCCTTGCGACGATCCTCGCCCGCGCGTCGGCATTGCTCGGTACACCCCACGCCTGGATCGACCTGCTCGACCCCGACGGCTCGCAGTTCGTGCTGCGCGTCGGGACCGGCATGCTCGCCGACTTCCAGGGCTCGCCGATGAGCTCGACCGAGGGCGCCGCGAGCGTGATCCTGCGGACAGGCGAGCCGCTGGTCGTCGAGGACTACGACACCTGGCCGGACCGCGCCAGCGATCCGCCCGACGGGCTCGGGTCGACCATCGGCGCGCCGCTGAAGTCCGCCGGTCGCGTGGTCGGGGTCCTCGGGCTCGCGGCCGGACGGACCGCGCGCCGGTTCACCGATCGCGACGTCCTCGCCATCGAGAGCTTCGCGAGACTTGCCTCGATCGGTCTCGAGAACGCGCGTCTCGTCGACGTCGCCCGCCAGGGCGCTCTTTACGACCACACGACCGGACTGCCGAACCGGGAGTTGCTGACGGACCGGATCGCCCATGCCCTCGCCGGCCACCGACCCGAGGACACATCCGCGATCGCCGTCATCCTGCTCGATCTCGACCGGTTCAAGGTGATCAACGAGACGCTCGGCCATGTTGCCGGCGACCGCATCCTGCAGGCCGTCGGTCAGCGCCTCGTCAACAGCCTGCGCCCGGGTGACACCGTCGCCCGCTTCGGCGGTGATGAGTTCGCCCTTGTCCTCGATCCCGTCATCGACACGACCGAGGCGCATCGGATCGCCGACCGGATCGCGGTCGAGCTCGGCGAACCCTTTCCGATCAATGGCCGGGACTGGTTCCTGACCGCGTCTCTCGGCATCGCCCTCGGGCACGGTGGTCGGGCCACCCCCGACGAGCTGATGCGCGAGGCAGAGATCGCGATGGTCCGGGCCAAGGGCGACCCGGCGCATCGCCACTTCGTGTTCGAGCCGTCGATGAGCGAGCAGACGCGGGAGCGCGTGGACCTCGAGAACGACCTCCGCCGCGCGTTGACCCAGGACGAGCTTCTCTTGCAGTACCAGCCGCTCGTGGACCTGCGGCGGGGCGACGTCGTCGGCTTCGAGGCACTCGTCCGGTGGCAGCACCCGACCCGTGGCCTGGTCCCGCCGCTGGCCTTCATCCCGATGGCCGAGGAGACGGGGCTGATCGTCGCCCTCGGGCGCTGGGTGCTCGACGCCGCGTGCCGGCAAGCCGCCGTGCTGAACGCGGCGGAGGACGCATCGGGTGGCAGCCGCACGTTCGTCTCGGTGAACCTGTCCGCGCGGCAGTTCACGCAGGGCGACCTCGTCGACGACATCCGCCGGACCCTGGCGCGTACCGGTCTCGACCCGGAGGCCCTCGAGCTCGAGATCACCGAGAGCGTGCTGATGGACCATTCCGAGGCAGGCATCCGGGCGCTCAGCGAGATCCGCAACCTGGGTGTACGCCTGGTCCTGGACGACTTCGGGACCGGCTACTCGTCACTCGCGTACCTGAAGCACCTCCCGCTCGACACGATCAAGATCGACCGGACGTTCGTGGCCGGCATCGAGGACCCTGCCGACCGCTCCATCGTCGAGGCGGTCGTCGCGCTGGCCCACGGGCTCGGCATCGGCGTCGTAGCCGAAGGCATCGAGACCGAGGCCCAGGCCGAGAAGCTACGCGAGCTCGGCTGCGACCTCGGGCAGGGCTATCTGTTCAGCAGGCCCGTGCCGGCCGACCGCACGGCCGCCTTGCTGCGGGATCGTCCGCGCGCGGCACGCGCGCTGCGTTCGAAGACCGTTCGCGCCCGGGATCTTCGCCAGGTCGTCTGACGGACTAGTTGCGTCCGCCGAAGATCCGGAGCAGGAACAGGAACAGGTTGATGAAGTCGAGGTAGAGGGTCAGCGCTCCCATGACCGCCGCCTTCTCGACCGACCCCGTGTAGACCGCCAGCTGCCCGTTCTGGATGCGCTGGACGTCCCATGCCGTCAGCCCGGTGAAGATCACCACGCCGATGATCGAGATCACGAACGACGCGACGTCACTGCGCAGGAACAGGTTGATCACCATCGCGACCAGCAGGCCGATGAGCCCCATGAACAGGAGGCTGCCCATCCGGGCGAGGGACCGCTTGGTCACGTGTCCGTAGATAGCCGCCGCGCCGAACATGGCCGAGGACGACAGGAACGCGGACACGACCGACGCCTGGGTGTAGGCCGAGACGATCAGACCGATCGTGATGCCCAGTGACGCGGCATAGACGAAGAACAGCCCGAGCGCCACGGTCGCGCTGATACGCCGGATGCCGAGGCCGATCGCGAAGACCAGCCCAAGCTGCGCGATGATCAGGATGAACAGGTTGTTCGCGGCGAACTCGAGCAGGCGCTCGTTGCTCTGGACCACGTAGGCGATCGCCGCCGTGACGGCGAGCCCGACGAACATCCAGATGAACGCCTGGGTCAGGAACGCCTGCTGCGTCCGCGCGTCGGGGATCGCAGGCACGCTCACCTGCTGCTCCACCGGCATCGTCCCCGGGACGGCCGACGTCTGTGACGTGTAGGGGTTGGTGGATCGCGGATCGCTCACGATGCGTCGCTCCTCATGCACTGACGGTCGTCGGGGCTCACCACATCAGACCCGCGTCACGCGGGTCCCAGCGCTCGGCCAGCAACGTGACCTTGACGTCATGTTCTACGACGGACTCGACCTGCTCCTTGACCTGGTTGATCATCGACCCGGCGTAGGGGCAGAACGGTGTCGTCAGGATCATCTTGATCTCGGTCGAATCGGTCCCGAGGATGATCTGCTTGATCAGGGCCAGCTCGACGACGTTCATCCCGATCTCGGGGTCGACGACGGCCCGGAGCGCGTCGAGGATCGCGAGCTCGGTGGCGCGCCGCTGGGGGTCGAACGCGGGCGCCTCGAGCGGGTCGGTCGCCGTGGCCGGGGAAGCGGTGGGATCGGTCGTCGTGTCGGTCATCGGGTCCGATGCTATCACCGGCCTCGAAACGGCCCGGTCGAAGCGTCAGGAACGGCTCGGTCCGGAGCCACCCTCCAGCTCATCGACCCGGCGCTCGAGATCCCGGATGCGGTCCCGGTTCCGTCGGATCAGGCCGATCGCCCAGATGGGCAGGCCGACGATCAGCCCGAGCATGGCCAGGTACCCCACGACCATCGTCACCTCGGCCAGTCCGATCGACGGCATCCTCGCCTCCGATGCTCGCGCCTGCTACGCCGCGTCGCTCG
>Ga0157378_10006514_pt1 | contig 10207 bp, 9 predicted proteins | sample M65metaG_FD_115309 | JGI IMG/M metagenome (GOLD analysis project Ga0157378, IMG submission 115309) | Miscanthus rhizosphere microbial communities from Kellogg Biological Station, Michigan, USA - M6-5 metaG | ecosystem: Host-associated > Plants > Roots > Rhizosphere > Soil | place: USA: Michigan...
GCGGCGTCGGCAGCACGTTAAAGGGATGGCCGGCGGGGAGCGCCGGAGTTGTCGGAGAACCCTGCGGGGTGTCCACAAGACTTGCCAGCTCCTCGATGGTCGGAAGCCGCCAACCTTTACGGCCGCCAACCTCTAGTTGGTAGCAGTGACTGTGCGCATCGAGGACGGTAGCGGATCCCGTCCAAGGGAAAACCACTGTGCTCGGCGACTGCTCCCAGACACGTCCGGTCTCTTTGTCCAAAACAGCCGCGCCGCCGAACTGGCTTAGCACCTTAAATCTGCCCTGACCGTTGATTTGTTGATCCCAGGTCGTTCCCGGGTCGGCAAGCGCCAGTGCGGCAAACCCGACAAAAGTAATTATAGCGATAAGACTAAAATAAAGTCTCTTCATGGATGTGCTCCTTTTTAAGTTTTGAGTTTGTACTTTTAAGAAAATACCCAAGTGTCAACCAGAAAAGGGGCGACTGGCGGCCCTCGTGCGACGAGCAGGGGCCGCTGTAACCACGTCAAGAGCTTTACTGCCTGAGTATTCACAGGGCGCGACCACTAGGGTCGGGTCCTTGCTCTTGCTTCGCCGCAGTCTTGAGTTGTTCAAGCGAGCGCATTAGAACCTGTCAGAAAACGTTTACAATCGTTGTGGCGTGAAGGGGTAGTTCCACTCACCATGAAATTCAGTGGCGTCAGATTGAGAGCTTGCATCGCCGTGTCGGAGATCGCTGCTCCAGTCGGATATCTTCGCTTGTCCAGCCGCACCGTCGAAAATTAGCGAGATAAAAACTAAACGGCACTGTGCTCCGCAAGCAAAGTGCCAGTTTGTGAAGATCAGATCAGTTATTGAATTTGCTTGAGTAAAGAAGGGAATTTTTGGTTATTGATTCTACTTCACAGCGGGGAGAGTCCAGGGGCAGGTAACGTTCAAGTTACCGGCAGGGACCAAAAGGTTACCTTGGCATTGAAAGCACTTGCAGCCTGTCTATGAGATTACTAGCTTAAAGGAGTGAATGATCTGGGCGGACTTCTTTTATCATCTCCTCAGCGGGAGAAAATCGACCGGCTTATCAAGACGAGCCCTTCTCCAGCTCTCGCACGATCCAACCTGCAGACACTCATCGAGGCCGGTGGCGTCAATGCCTTAAAGAGAATCTCGGAACAGCACCTCCCTATCCTCCTTCGCCTTCTCGGCGGGAGCGCGTACCTGAGCGAGATACTCATACGCCAGGGAAAAGATTGGCCCAAGCTCTTTCTGCGTCAGATCAAGATCACACAGAAATCTGTCGCCGAACAACTCGCCGACTTGGAGCCCTTGGTGAAAAGCGCGCCATCCCTCACCGAGTTTTGCGCCGCGCTGCGCCAATACAAACAGCGCGAATACCTGCGCATCGGCGCGCGCGATTTGATGCCGACAGTAACGATGGAAGAGACTGTGCAAGAGCTATCGACTCTGGCAGAAGCCGCGCTCGACGCGGCTTACCGGTTCTGTCGAGCGGACGTCGAGAAAGACTATGGGGTCCTCCATCTAACCGGAACCGAAAAGCCCAATCGCTTCGTGATCCTGGGCATGGGAAAGCTTGGCGGCAACGAACTCAATTTCAGCTCCGACATCGACTTAATCTTTCTCTACGAGAGCGACGAAGGCGAAAGCGCCGGCGGGCGCAAGGGCAAAACCGATCCGCGATCCTTTTTTGCAGAAGTAGGGAAAAAGATTATCCGCGCCATGGGCGAGATTACCGAAGACGGTTTCGTTTTTCGCATCGATCTCCGCCTTCGTCCGATGGGCAATAGCGGACCGCTCGTGCAATCGGTGGGCTCTTCGATGGTGTATTATGAATCCTGGGGCCAATGCTGGGAGCGCGCGGCTTTGATCAAAGCCCGACCGGTCGCGGGCGCGCTTGAGCTGGGCAACGATTTTATTAAAGAAATTCAACCGTTCATTTATCGGCGCTATCTCGATTACACCACCGTCGATGAGTTGCGCCACATGAAATTGCGCATTGAGAACGAGCTACTCAGTGGCGGCGATAAAGAGCGCAATCTCAAACTCGGTTACGGCGGCATTCGCGAGATCGAATTTTTCACTCAGGCGATGCAACTCGTCAACGGCGGCTACGTACCGCAAGTGCGCGGGCCGAGCACGTTGCCGGCGCTGATTGAACTGGAGCACCATCGGTTCATCGCCGCGGCGGAACGGGACAAGCTGACCGAGGCTTATCGCTTTCTTCGCCAAGCAGAACACAAAGTTCAGATCGTCCAGGAGGCCCACGCGCATTCGATACCCGAAGGCACAAACGAAGAGCAAGCTTTCGCCCGCCGCCTCGGTTATAAGCGCAAAGGCAAGCTCACCGAGCGCCAGCTTTTTTGGCGCGACCACCGGCGTCACACGCGCGCGGTGCGAAGTATTTTCGACCGGCTGTTTTATGGCGCGCAAAAAGAGATGGAAGGCGGTGGCGCCTCGTCGACCGGCTTCGTCTGGAACGATCTCGATCGGCGTGAAACCGTCACCTCAGAGCTGGCGCGAAGCGGCTTTAAGGATGCGGCAACGGCCTATAACAATCTCCTGGAGATCCGCGACGGCGAAGTCTTTGCGCCGCCAAGTGCAAAACGGCTGAAGGTGATGCGAATATTGGGACCGGCGTTGATCAGCGAGATCATCAAGTCGGGCGCGCCCGATCAGGCGCTGATGAACCTCGCAAAGTTCAGCCACAGCATCGGCGGGCGCACGGGTTTTTTGACTTTGCTCGCCGAAAATCCCGAAACGATGCGCCTGCTGGTCACGCTATTTGCCGAAAGCCAATTCTTGACCGACTTGATTCTGCATCGGCCCGAACTGATCGATACTTTGATCCGCGTCGATCTCACGCGGATCGACAAGAGCCGCGATGAAATGCTCGGCGAGCTGCGCGCAAGCCTCGATGAGGCCGAGGATATCGAAGGCAAGCTCAATGCGCTCAGGCGCTACAAGACCGAAGAGTTCATTCGCATCGGCCTGCATGATCTCGGCGGCGCCGTCGACTTGTTGCAAGCGCTAAGGCAGCTTTCCGATCTTGCCGAGACCTGTGTCCAAGGCGCGCTCGATGTAACACTCGCGGAAAGCGGTCAAAAATATGGAACGGTTCCGCGTGGACGCTTTACCGTCATCGGCGGCGGCAAAATGGGTGGACGCGAGATAGATTACAATTCTGACCTCGATTTAATTTTCGTGTACGACGCCACCGATGACGCGCAGAGCAGCGGCGGGCCGCAGGGCGCGCTGCCGGCGCATGATTATTATGTACGCGTAGGCCAAAAACTACTCTCTTACTTAGCAGCGCCGACCGAAGAAGGCATCGCCTATAAAATCGACATGCAGCTTCGCCCGTCGGGCAAATCCGGCCCCTTGGTTTCGTCGCTCGCGGCGTTCCGCGAGTATCACAAGTCGAGCTCGCAACTATGGGAGAGACAGGCGCTGATCAAAACCCGCCCTGTTGCAGGCGATATCGGACTGGGTGAAGAGGTTGAAACCATTACAGCGGCGTTCGCGTACGGCAAAAGCTTGCACCGGCACGGCGTCGGCGAAATTCATCATCTGCGCGTGCGCATGGAGCAAGAACTGGCCAGCGAAGACACGACCCGTTTCAATCTAAAAAAAGGCCGCGGCGGTTTGGTGGACATCGAATTTCTCACCCAGATGTTGCAGCTCACGCACGGCCATCGTTTTCCCAACTTGCGCCGGCGCGGAACTCTTGAAGCGCTGCAGGCGCTCTACCGGGGGAAAATTTTAAAGCGCGACGACTATCGGTTGCTGTCCGGCGGCTATTTGTTCTTGCGCCGCCTCGACCACCGCTTGCGTTTGGAGCGAGACCAATCCATCGATGCCTTTGAGGCCGAACCCGGCCGGCTTGATGGCATTGCCAGAGCGCTCGGTTATAGCGCGCGCCGCGCTCGGGGAAAAAGAGCCAAGAGTGAATCTGGAGAAAAGCTGCTGAACGATTATCGCGTCAGAAGGGAGAAGATCCGCGCCTGTTATGAGCGCTATTTCCTCTCTCCTGAGGAACCAACGAGCGATTAAATCGTCCGGACTAGTTAAACCACGATGGGAAATTGAAAATATTGTGTACTTTTTAAAATAGAATTATTGACAGTAGCACACTCCTGCGCTATGTTCGGCTCATGAAAACACAATTGCTGAAGGGCATTGCCCTGGCATCTTTGGTCACCGTAATGTCGAGTCCTCTTTACGCACAATCGGCAGCGCCGAACAATAAAGCTGCCGAGGAAGGCGTCGGAGAGACAGCGGGTTACGGCGTCGGCGCGGCGGTCGCGAGCATTTTCTATATCCCGGCGAAGGTCACCTATGCGGGCTTGGGGTTGCTGACGGGCGGCCTCGGGTACCTATTGACCGGTGGGAGAGCGGACGTCGCGAACAACATTATCTACCCCGCAGTGCGCGGTGATTATGTCGTGACGCCGAGCAATCTAAAGGGTACCGAGCCGATCTATTTCGTCGGCGCGCCACCGCCCGAGATGAGCCCGCGGGCCGACGCTGCGGTTACGAACCCGACCCCCTAGCGCCAAAGCAAACACCGCGTTTCGACGTTTTAATAAAGTCCAACAAGGCCACGACATCCTGACTGGCCTTGTTGGATTCCTCTACTTCTTTGACCGCCAGCGCAAGATTGCGTTCTTTTCGAAATAGGATACGGAAAGCTTCGCGGATCTGACGGATTCTTGGTTCATCGAATCCAGCTCTCTTCAATCCGACAACATTGACACCCCGTACCGTGTGCTGCCAGTCGATGATGGCGAAAGGCGGTACATCCCGGCTCGTGCCGCTGAGCCCGCGCATCAGCGCATAGGCGCCGATGCGTACGAACTGGTGCACCACGCAATTGCCGGAGATAAAAACATTGTCGCCAACCTCGACGTAGCCGCCGAGCAACGCGCCATTGGCCAGAATGACGTTGCTGCCCAACCGGCAATTGTGGCCCACGTGGGCGGTGGCCATGAGAAAATTGTTGTCGCCGATCAAGGTCGAAGAACCCGCCGCGGTGCCCCGATGGATTTGTACGTGCTCGCGAATAATATTGTTGTTGCCGATGCGCAGGTAGGTCTCTTGGCCTTTGTAAGCCACGTCCTGAGGTGCGCCGCCGAGCACCGCGCCCGGATGAATTTCATTGTCTTCGCCGATCTCGGTGCAACCGGTGAGATAGGCATGCGCCATCACGCGCGTGCCGCGCTTGATCTTGACCTGCCCCTCGATAACGACGTAGGGACCGATCTCGGCGCTGGAGTCGATCTCGGACTTGGGGTCTACGATGGCGGCGGGATGAATCGACATTAAAAAAAGATCGGCCTAGCTAATTGACTTGCTTCTTTTCGTCGTCGTCATCGTCGGCGCGGTTGTAATCGACTTCTTCACCGGCGATTCGATAACGCTCTTCGGTCCAAGCGCCGAGATCGATGAGCCGGCAGCGTTCGCAACAGAAAGGTCGGTATGGATTGTTTTCCCACTCGACTTCCTTGCGGCAAGTCGGGCACTTTACCTTGAGAGACACAACGCCCTCCCTAAGTGTCCAGTGTGCTTTGAGCAAAAAGTTCTTCGACTTCGAGCTTTCTTGCCAACAGCCCCTGATCGAGTGAATAGCCGATGAAGCGCTCGAGGTTGGCGCGATTTTTTTTAACTCCGTGCGGCCAAGGATCCGTGCCGAAGGTGTCTCTCTCCTCCTCGAACAAATGCCGCCCCCAAACGAAACGCGACCAGTTCGGGTCGTCGTAGTATTCCATGCAAGCCGCTTTGGCTTTGTCGAAAGCGGCAGTGACGTTCGCTGCGAGCCATGGATTTTGCTTGAGCATCTCGTCCTTGAAAGCGATCAGGTGCATGATGGGATAGTAACCGTTCTTGCGGAAATATTTCGCCTCTTCGCCTTTCGGATCGGCGAATAACCGGCGAATCTTAGCGCCGCCGCGCAGCGCTTCTTTGGGCGGATGCGGCATCATGAGCGCATCGAGCTCGCCTTTTTCGAGCATCGCGCCCATCTTCTGACCGGGCTGGAGAAGTTGCATTCTGACGCCTTCCAGCGGTCCCAACGGCACGGCTTCTTCTTTAGAAATGTACCAATCGATCTTGCGCCAGGGAACGCTATACTCGGCTTGCAAATCGCCCCGCGCGAGCACCGACAAAGTTGTTTGAAACGTGCTTAGGCCGACTTTCCGATCGATCAGCTGCTGCGGCGAATCAATGCCCGCATCTACGTTGACCCACATCTGCGACAAACTAAACAGCCGCCGAGGAAACACCGGGATCGCCGTAAACGGCATGCCGCGGCTCTTGGCGACCAAATAATTCGATAGCGACAGCTCGCAAATATCGAACTCGCCCTTTTGCAGCATGCGCTCGTGACGGTCCTGCCCGTGCTTTAGCGGACTCGACTGGCCAACTTCCAAAACTTCCAGATTTACCCCGTCCACCTGCACCGAGTGATCAAAAAAAGGAATATGCCGGTCGTAGTGAGACAATGCCATCGATAATCGCAAATCGGTCATGTTGAATCCCTCTGTGCGTTTCTTTTGCTTACTGTATTTTCCGCGAGCTTTCCACCATCAGAATCTTGCTGCCCAATTTCAGCAAAGTTGCAAACCGCTCGTCGCGACTAGCTCGCGTATTAACACGACGCGAATGTCGGATGACTCAAGGACCGGTTGATTCCAGCGGTTCGCCTCATTTTTTGTAGCCGCCCACAAGCGCTCGTCTGCCGCCGTCCCAAAAGCATTTCACCTCGACAAAGCCGGCCTGTTTCAACCACGCGAGCTGCACCTTTTGTGACGGCGTCATGCGATCGAAGTTCAGAAAACAACCACCGGTTTTAACCAGGGAAAAAGTCTCCGCGTAAATGGACCGAATGATTTCCGGTGCGCGGACGTTGTGAATCGCTATCGAAGAAACGACCGCATCGAAGGATCCTTTGATTTTTCGGCTCCAGCCCGGCTTGCTGAAATCACAAACGACATACTGGAAGCGTCCTTTGAACGGTTGCATGCGCTTGCGGCCGAGTTTGGCCATCTCGGTCGAGCCGTCCTGGCAGACCGCTTTGGCGTTGGGAAAGTAGTTGAGCAAGAACTGGGCGAGTGCCCCATAACCGGCTCCTAGGTCTAAAATATTGATCGCAGCGCGTGAATCCTCCGCCAGGATTTTAGCGATCGACCGAAAGATCTTCTCGCGCTCAACTTCTCTTTCATCCTGACGTTCGGCCCACTCCGAAACGTATTTCTTGGAGCTCCAGTCATGATGATCCCAAAGGTCGACAATTTTCGCCATCTTCAGCCTCCGTAAAATAATTGGCTTCAATTCAACTCGCGAGTCACTTCGTCAAACAGCTCGTCGACACCGACGCGTTTTTGAATCAGCTTTTGCTGCACTGAATATTCGATGATCAGTTCCAAGCTACGGCGAAGTTTTTCTACGCCAAACTGGAGCGTATCCATGCCGGCTGGCGCCGGCGCCGCATGCTTGCTTTCGCGCAGCATACGGAAGATTTCTTTCACCGCCGCTGGGCTGGATTGGCGCAGAGATTCTTTGACGACTGCCATATGATTGATCGGCAGCGCGGCGTTTTTCCGGCACCAGACTTGGGCCGCCTCGTTGGGATTTGAAATGACGGGCCGCAATCTCGGATCGTTGAGATCGGCAGCGCCGACCACTCCCGCATCGATCTCGCCGTCGAGCAACATTTTGACGAGCGGCTTGTCCGCGGGCGCGCGTTCGGCAGTGGCGGGATCATGATATTCGGCAACGTGCGGATCTTCGAAAGTCACCCACTTGATACTATCGAGATCGACGCCGTGATCATTTTGCAGGATGCCGCGAATCCACGCTGCCGTGGTCACCGAATAGGCGCGGATGCCGACGCGCCGGCCCGCGAGATCGCCGGGCGTAAGCCGGCCGCGTTCGGTATTGTAGACAAGGAATGGGTGCGGCACGCTGCCGACGATAACTGCGGGCAAGAGCACGAGCGGTTTGCCATAGGCCTTGGCCTGCAAGAATGTAACTATAGCCAATTCCGCGACGTCGTATTTCAGGTGACGCACGACGTCTTTGAACCCTGTGTTCGGCACTTTCACATCGGCAAAGTCGAAGACGACCGCAGACGAACGGATTTCACCTCTCTTCAACACGGAGGTGTTCGAGTAATCGCCCAACAATGTGTGCAACCTCAGGGCAGGTGAATCGTTGTTCATATCTTGACTATCCTTTCGAGACGCGCCGCTTCTTTTGAGTACCAAGCTGAGCCACAATGCACAATCGAATTAACTAATCTCAGGAGAATAGCGGACGGGTAGAATATCACTTCAACTCATACATTCTCCACGCTCACCAACTCTCCGTGCCCGGCTCGCCCTTCCACGGACCGACGATCTCGTCCGTCACCCAGCCACCGTAAAAGAAACCTGACTGCGGGCGTACGCGCTCGTTATCGACGAAGCATTCCAGACGTCCGGGATAAAAAGAAAAGTAACCGGCGATTAACTCATAGGGAGGCTGAGCAGTTAGATAGCTCCAACCCACGGCCTCGCGCGGTGGCGTTGATGTTTTTATAGCCCAGTACTTTGCCGCCCCTTTCCATTCACAAATAGACGCGCCTGGAAACGACTGCAGCAGTTCAAGACGCACGTCCTTTGGCGGAATATAAAACGTCGGCGGACCCGCGGTTTCCAAAACGCGATAAGTCTCGTTCGACGCGGCGACTGGCATGGCTTGAAACCGAACAATGACACGTCGTCTGTCGGCAACAAGCTTCGGCGGACGAGGATAATCCCAGACAGACTCCTGGCCGACACCCGGCGTTTCAGCAAACGAAGGCCGCTTCTGGCCGGTATATTCCCACCTGTTTTTCATTACGAGTCGAAACCTCGCATAAGATAAACTCTTGTGTTGGATGCGCCGGTCACGGCAGGTTGCTTCGAAAGTCCGCGGCGCGCCGGCGCGCATCGCTTCGTTTAATGTCTTATGAAGGTTAGCTCCGCGGCGCTCATAATAGCTATCCCATGGCTACTTCATCGTCTATACTACTAGTGTGGACAACAACGGCGAACCTCCGCTAGCGTGACGGATTGTCGAAATGGTTGGACTAAAACGTCGGCGAGAAATTGTTTACGGTTAAAGGCGGCACAAGTGGAACAACAAACGAAAACATTGGCCGATCTCGGAGCACAAATCGACGAATGGCTGCGCACGCAGAACGACTTCGTCAATGCCGATCAGTTCGCCGGCATTCTGCGAACCTTGCTCAAGCTGGCCCAAGATAACACCGAGCGGGGCGATCTGAAAATCTTGAATCGAGCGATGCAGGAGCTGCGCCACGCCTTTAGCATCTTCGCTCCGTACCGCCACCTGCGCAAGGTTAGCATTTTTGGTTCAACACGGGTGCAGGAAAACGATCCCTATTATGATCTAGCGCGCAGTGTCGCACAGGAACTCGCGCACGCCGAGTTTATGGTGATCACCGGCGCCGGTCCCGGCATCATGCAGGCCGGGCATGAGGGCGCCGGGCGAGAGCGGAGTTTCGGCGTGAATATTCGTTTGCCTTCGGTGCAAGCTGCCAACCCGTTCATCCGCAACGATCCGAAGCTCATGAACTTTCACTTCTTCTTCACACGCAAGCTCATGTTCGTCAAGGAAGCCGACGCGGTAATCATCTTCCCCGGCGGCTTCGGCACCCACGACGAGCTGTTGGAGTCGATCACCCTGGCGCAGACCGGCAAAACGCAACTCGTGCCGATTATTTTGATGGACCTGCCGGACGGTACCTACTGGACGCGCTGGCAAGAGTTTCTTCGAGATGACGTCATGAGTCGAGGCTACATCGTTGAGAGAGAAATGGCCTTTTTCAAAATCGTTACGAGCGCCGAGGCAGCCGTCAATGAGATCACGACCTTTTATCGTAACTTTCATTCTTACCGCTTCGTCAACCGTGACTTGGTGATTCGTCTTAATTATCCGCCGACGCCTGCTTTGATCGAGCGTTTGAATCGCGACTTCGCGGATATCGTGACGGGCGGCCAAGTGCGCCAAACCGAGCCGCTCCCGGCTGAAGCTGATGATCCCGGCAAGTTGCATTTGCACCGCCTGTTGATGCGTTTCAACCGCGAAGACTACGCCCGCCTGCGCCAAATGATCGACGTGATCAACGCCGAGGAACTATCGGCCCAAGCGTAATATTCAGCGCCTTGAGCC
>Ga0157378_10006515_pt1 | contig 10207 bp, 5 predicted proteins | sample M65metaG_FD_115309 | JGI IMG/M metagenome (GOLD analysis project Ga0157378, IMG submission 115309) | Miscanthus rhizosphere microbial communities from Kellogg Biological Station, Michigan, USA - M6-5 metaG | ecosystem: Host-associated > Plants > Roots > Rhizosphere > Soil | place: USA: Michigan...
GCATCTTCGGCGCCGTCGCGACCGCTTTGACGACCGCGGCATCGGCAGCGAGCGGCAGATCGAGCGTGACCAGATCGGGATAGCCGGCGCGCTGCTGACTGGCAGTCGTGTCATCGATGCGATCGGGCGCCGGATTCGCGTTCCCGCGAAGAGGGAGGATCGCCGAAAACCGAGGAGGGTCGGCCAGATCGGTGCTGATGTCGTGGATGCGCGGCTTGCCGCGCGCGCCGGCGACCTGCGTCAGCGGCAGGATCACGATCAACGCTCCGACGATCGCGGACACCGCCGCGGTCGGATTCGGACGGGTCCGCAGCCACGCCAGGCCGGAGATCAGCAGCGCCAGCAGCCCGGCCACGAAGGCGACGGCAAAGAGCAGAAGGCCGATCTTGAAGTTCCACCATCCCCATCGCGTCCCCGGCCCGGAGAGGAGCAGGGCGATCGTGGCAAGTGCGGCGAGAACTGCGCCGGTGATGGTCATGAGGGGGAAGTTTAAGCGGTTGCGGGGTCTCGCGGTTACGCGGTCTCGCGGTGGGTAGGCGCCGGGTTGCTGGCTGCTGCGCAACTCCCCCACCGCGAGACCCCGCAACCCCGAGACCTCGCAACCGCATCCCGCGGTGATCAAAATCACGATTTCACGCTCTTCTGACGCGCGCTTGAATATCCAATTCACAATCCTTCGCTATGTTGCGCAAAGTTTCGAGGAGAAAACGCAAAGAAACGCATTCACGATCTGAACTTCGCGGTACTGAACAAAAGGGGCGTATAGCCCCTTTTTTGTTCTCCACGCAAAATCAGATGAGCAGATGACGAAACAGAAATCTTCGCGGCGATCGGGCCGGACAAAGGGGCGTAGAGCCCCTTTTTTGTTTTCGGGGGTGTAAGGACGACGTAAACCCAGCGAGTGAAACCGACGGCCACGAAAGCCGGACAAAAAGGGGCGTAATGCCCCTTTCGTGTTTTCAGGCGATTTTCCGGCCGTCCTGCGGATGCTTTATCTCAAAAACCAGCGATCGGAGTCGGAATGGTACAAAGACCTCTCTCGCGCAGGCGGCGCGGCGGTGAGCGCGGAATCGCCCTGATCACCGTTCTTTTCGGCGCCACCATGGTTCTCCTGCTGCTCCTGACGATGTTGCAGATGACCAGCCTTTCTGGCCGCATCGTCGCAAAGCAGCTCACCTTCAACGGCCAGGCGATGAATGCCGCTCAGGCCGGGATCAACGAGTCACTGTCGTGGTTCGTCCATCAGAAACAACAGCCGGTGGTGCTGTTCAATCCGCAGCTCGATCCCGGCGGCGTTTGTACGCACGTGCCGGCGCACATACCGCCGGTGAACGAGACCGACGATCCGGCCACGGGCATCGTCCGTACCTATCAGGTGGCATCGGCCGGGGTCTATGGCCGCTACACGGTCGACAAGACCAAAGTACTGGACGTCAGCAAACGGCGCGGCAAGCCGCAGGACGGAACCATCTGGCGCATCGAGTCCGAGGGAACGATTTATGTGCGCAATGACCCGGCGAAATTGCCCAACACGCCGCCGAATGTCGTTCTCGCCCACGCCACCATGCGCGCCGAAATTCAGCGCCTCGGGCTGCAGCTTCCGGCCAATGCCGCGCTCAATTCCGTACGTGCCGACAATGTGAACGTCACCAAGTCGGGGCGTGTACAAGGCGGCTCGTCCGGCATCGGCGTCGCCTACCCGCCCAGCACCGGCGTAATCACGAACAAGGGCACCGTCACCGGAAACCCGGCTCAGAACACGACTACGCAATCATTTCAGATCCCGGCCGTCTTTGGCGTCACGCAACAGGAGCTGATCGCTATGGCCGATGTGGTGGTGGACGATGAGAAGCAGTTGCCCGATCCGCTGCCGTCAATGGCGCTGATCGTGGTCAAAGGAAACGCCACTTTCAATGCACAGAAGAAGCTCAACGGCAGCGGCATTCTGGTCGTGCTCGGCAATCTGATTCTCAACCCAAATTCGGACACGTTTTTCAGCGGCGTGATCTGGGTCGGCGGTCAATTCAACATATCGCCGCCGGCGAGTATCAGTGGCTCGGTGGTGGCGCTCGGAAACGCCACGCTGTCCGGCGGCAGCGACGTCTCCGAAATCAACTACGACGCGGCAATTCTCGACCAAGTGCGGCTGCAGATGGGCAATTACCTCTTCTCGCGCTCGCCGTGGCTCGTCGGCAATGGGAGCTGATCATGCGCAAGAGTGAACAGGGCATGACTCTGGCCGAGGTGTTGGTATCGCTGGCCATTGTGTCGGTAATCGTCGTTTTTTCGGGGCACATGTTGTCCGTCGCCTATCGCAGCATCCAGATCAACAAGAACAAACAATTCGCCACGCAGAAGGCGCTGTCGATGCTCGAAGAGCTGAAAGCGCTGGTGCAGAACGAGGGCGACGGATCGAGCGGCTCCGTGCTCGACGCCTATGACGATGGGACGACCAATCAGAACATTCTGACCACGCAGGCCGGCGTCACCAAAGCGGATGCGCCTGTGAGCGGGAACACCTTTATCGGAAACGGAAAGTGGCTGTTCGAGCGGCGCATTACGGTGGAGAAAGTTCCCGGAGCCAACGACCTTCGCCTGGTCCGCGTGGCGGTCTACGTCAATGACATCGGCGGCAATCGCCTCATCGCGGAAGTGGCCAGCGTTCTCAGCACGATCGGCCAGAATTCACCGCCGACGCAGGTTTATGACATCTATCTGATCGCGGTCGAGAATGTGCCCGGGTGGTGGGTCTACATGGAGAATGTGGTGCCGTTCGTCGAGAGCGCCATGACCGATCTCGAGTCGCGTCATGGCGGCCTGAAATTCCGGCGCCACTGGATCCGCAAGCTCTCGTACGGACGCGACCCGTATTACACGCCGTTCGTCAATGGCGCCGCCGATTCGACGGCACCAATCAATTCCGTCTATTTCTATCCCGGCCTGCTGCCCGCCGGCTCGCCGGTAGGCAATTATTACCCGCCTGATTTCTTCAATGGCCGGATCTCGGTCGACGGCACGGTGAAGAACGGCCTCGATGCCACCAATCCGCTGCCATACTCTCTGGCCGATCAATACAACCACAGCCTGCGCTATTGGGACGAGCTCGCCCTCTTCAATGCCCGTGTCGCCGCCGGCCTGGAGTCTGCCACTGCGCCGCCATTGCGCCTTCTGCTCGACGACATGTACATGCATCCGTCGAAATACACGAATGCCATCCTGATCAATCTGCACGGGGAGCTGCTGCCGTTTCCGCCGGTGCGCAACTATTCGGATCCGGCCAAGGATCCGACGAAATATCCCAGCGTCCGCGCCGTCGTCCATCCGGAGCGGCTTCGCTACAAGAACGGCGATATCGTCAATCTCCGGGTTTATGGGTATCAGACGAATATCGCCAACCCAGGCGCGGTCCCCGATTGGCTCGGCAAAGGCGGCGTATCGACGCCGATCACCGTCGTCTTGAAAGGAATCAACTGGGCGCCGCAGCCGGCGGACATCACGGCGATCACTGGAGGCGTCGATTTCGACGGCGACGGCAATGCCGATCCGTATGCGGCGGGAAACGGCAGCAATGTCCCCGCGCCGCCGTCGGCGCCGACGCGCATGTGGTGGTCATCGCAAGCCTCCGGCGGCGACACGATCATCCGTCTGTACAACACGCCGCTCAAGACGCCGTGCGTGAAGGTGACCAACCCGTGCGATCGCGGCGGCCTCGACGACACCAAGCGGCTCTACAACCTTCAATACATCCCGTCGCCTGTCGAGGATCTCCCCGATTCGACGTCACCGCTGGCGTTCTCCACGAATCTGACCACCGCGGGCACGGCGGTCAAGAACACGGCCCGGTGGGTGATCAAGATCCCGGCGTTCGTGCTGCCGTCGAACAGCGTTCTGATTTTCGAGACCCGCATCGGCGATGACTTCGCCGCCGGAATCTCCAATCCGCCGGCCGATGCGCAGTCGAATCTTTCCCGAACGTATTCGTATCGCGGCGACGATCAGTGGGTTTTCGGCGACGCCACACACGACCCCAATCTTCCCCTGACCGAGCGTTTCCAACTCCTCGGCGATCCCCGGCATTGTCCTTATGCCGATCTGAAGATGCCGCATGGAACGTCGGGCCTTCTACGCGCTGATCCCCTCGGCATGGGCTACAACCGCTATTTCGACGACTTTCACGACACCGGCGGGAACCGGCGCAGCGACTGGCCGGGCTGGTCGTATGCCGCGCCCGCGGGCACCTGGTATGGGATCAAAAACAACTCCGGCGACATCACCAGCAACAATGACGGCTGGAGCACCGGCGGAGGGATGCTGGAGATCGACGTCCCGCGCATGTTCCAGATGCTCCGATCATCGCTGCTCCGGACCCACGCGCTCTACACGACGATGACCGGCTTCTCCTACTACTACGTCGGCATCGGCAACGAGATCGGCTACGACGATGCCAACGGCTTTCCCAACAGCATTCCCCTTTCGGAGAAACCGTTCACAGGCGGCGGCAGCACGCGTTTCGAGCAGTCCATCACCAATGCCACGATCAATTCGATTAATGGCGGCGTAAAGATCATCAAAGAAAACGGAACGAACTGGTGGGGAATGAGCTGGCTCGGCGAGCTCTATCCCGATACCGCCTATACGACTTGGAAGACCACCGGGAACCTTCCCACGGGCACGGCCAATGGCACGTTCCTGCGCACATTGCGCGAGAACATCGTCACTAACCTCCCGACCGGTACGACCTTCAATCCCGCCGTGCGCCGGACACAGGAGGAAGGAAGCACAACGTTCTTCTGGAGCGGCAGCGCGGGATCGACGTTTCATCACGTCTATGCCGACAACACCAACGGCACGCTCGACACAGACGGCACGGTCATCGCCAACACCTACAAGTTCCCGCTGGCCAGCACGATCTCCAACAACCGCCCCTTCGACATCAACATCGTTGACGCCACTATGAACCCCGATCATTTTCTGCAGCCGGCGTACGGCCAGCCGACAACACTGCAGACCGAGGCGCGTTTCTATAAGCACCAGTCAAACATCCAGGGGAGCTCGCTCCTCTCGATGCACGATGAGAACAAAGACACCGCCTTTGTGGTCGTGAACGGACTCTCCCCATCCGGGCAATCGGGCGTGGCATTCATCGCGCGCTGGTCATTCCTCAGCCTGGTGCAGAGCTTCATGAACGCCGGCCTGGCCAAGACCGGCGGCGTCTCCGATCCGGCGCGCGTTCGCGAGCTTCCGCGCGTGGTGATCGCCACGCCGAACGACTCCATCGACCTCAATGATCCTGCGTCGGTGAACATTACCTGGACTCTCGAATGGAAGCGCTGGGACGGCATCGCCTATACGCCGTCGTATCCGGCGAATTTCAAGGAAGACACAACAGTGAAATTCGCGCTGATGTACAGCCGCGACAACGGCAAGACCTGGCGTTACATCAAGGACGAAAGCGCCGCCACACCGGGCGTGCGCCCTGCCGATTCGCTCATGCTGACCGGTTCCGCGTACACGTGGGGTGTGCCCGCCGGGAGCTTCCCCAAAGGGAATTACGTCATCCGCGTCGAGGCCTATCGCGACGGCATTCCGTTGCATTACGCCTTTCATCAATACCGTGCATTTATCAAGAGGTGAGCATGAGAAAGTCGAAATCACAGCGCGGAATGTCGCTCGTCGAAATCCTGGTGGTGCTGTCGGTGGTCAGCGTGCTGATGATCATCGTCTACAAGTTGCTGGAAGACGCCATGCACGCCTCGATGTTCGGCGAGAGCCACAATGACATGATCATCATGACCCAGCGCGTGGTGAACCGGCTGCACGGCGAGATCCTGCAATCGCGCGTGGCCTATCAGGAGGATGCCACCGGCAGCGCCTATCGCGCCGCACTGCAGCTTCCTGCACTCACGAAATGGACCGACACGCTGCTGCCGGTCTTTCAGACCGAGACCACGCTCGACCCCGACGTCGGAAACGGCCCCGACCGGCGCGCCGGCAACTCGCTCCTGATCGTCCGGCAGCTCGAGCCGCTGTCGGTGACGTATGACGACGATGGAAATCCGAACACGCCCGACGTCGAGTTTCTCGCCGATCGCTATCGATTCGAGTACGAATACATGGTCTCGCGCAACGGCCGGAGCTTTGGAGGCACCGGTTTCTTCGTCGATCTGGTGGAGAGCCGCAGCGTCGAATACGCCGACTATTTTCAGCTGAAGTCTCTGACCTCCGCGCAGTTGAAGCTGGTCGTGCCGAAGGTGCAGGCCGCAGGCATCACGCGCGCCTGGGACGCGGGCCAGTCGATCGACAATGCCTTCTATGACCTCGCTCCCGCTGCCGGCGGCGCCTTCGGGCCGGTGCTGAACAAGCCCCAGATCACCATCGCCAGCACCGCCACGCTCCTCCCGGATATGGCCGGCGGCCGGATCAGCGGCCGGATCGACTATTCGATCGCCTTTACGCCGACCGCGCCGATCAAACCGTTCCACATCGCCCATCCAATGTTCTTCTACGCCCAGCCCGACACCACCTACCCCAAGTTTCCCGCAGGCTTCGAAGTCAAGATCGCCGGCCCGGCCGGACACCGAAAAGTCGGCCTGCGCCTGGTATTGATGGCGAACTATCGCGCCAGCACCTACGAATCGCAGCAGGGCTTCGTGACTACGGCGGCGCGGTTTTGAATTAGTCGATTAGTAGATCAGTGATCGGACGATGCGAGGGTTCCTAATCTACTAATCGACTAATCGACTAATCCCAGAAACCCCAGCCGTTTCCGATAGCGCAATCCCGCCGCCGTGGGGCTGAACTGCGAGCGGATCGTTTCGCGTCCGCGTCCGCTGATTTGAGTGCGGAAATCGGCATCCTCAAAGACGCGCCGCATCAGGTGCGCGGCGTGATCGGGATCCGGCTCGGCCCATTGCTGGCCGGCGGCGTAGTACTGATACGTCCGATCGAGCGTGACCAGCTCGTAGTTGACCGGGCATGAGTTCCCGCTGTTCATGAAGTCCATGTTGCCCGACCATCCCGTGGCCACCACCGGCTTGCCGAGGTACATGGCCTCGGCGAGGATGAGCCCGAAGCCCTCGGAGCGGTGCAGCGAGACCACGCTGTCGCACGCGGCCAGCAGGCCGTTTACGCGCGATCGAGGGAGTATCCGGTCAGTCAGGTAGACATTCGGAATCCCGCGGAGACGTTTCTCCAGCTCGGCGTACTCCTGGCGATGCTCGTCGGCGTGGCTGGTTTTGATCAGAAGCGCCGTCGACGACGATCCGGCAAAGGCGCGGTTGAACGCTTCGACGGCACCAAGCGGGTTCTTTCGATGCACGACGCTGCGGAAATCGAACATGCAGAGGAACGTGAAGCGCCCCGCCGGCACGCCAAGCTCCTGCGGGGAGCACGGCTCGATCTCCGTCACCTCCACTCCGTGCGGCATGTGCAGCACCGGAATGGTCACCTTCCTGCTGATGGCGCTTTGCACGAAGGCGCTGGGAGCCCAGATCTCGTCCAGCGGATCGGCCGACGAAATCCAGGCGTCGGGCAGCTCGGGCAACTCCCAGTGCCAGACCCCGATGTTGTACGCGCTGGCGCGGAAGAGCTCCGGCGTCTGGCTGTAGACCACCGGCAGCTGATCCGCGTTCACGTGAAAAACGCTGGCGCGATAGACCGGCTGCGCCGGCTCATGGCGAGCTCCCACGTCGATCAGATCATTCGGAAGCCCGGCGGCATCGCACGATTTCTGACAGAGCCGCGCGGACTCGCCCACGCCGGTGTCATGATCGAGGTACCCAGCGATGTTGAGCCCGGGCAGAAGCGGCGACTTGGCGCGTGCCGCGCGCGGCGCCGGCTCTTTGCGGCCGAGGAGAAACTCGCGCAGGGAAGTGCGAAACGACTTGGGAAAGAGAAGCACCAGTGGCCGGGCGCGGGAGAGCGATCGATACGCACGGGCGGCAATCCTCGCCACACGCGCGCTGCGCGACGCCACGCGCACCAATCCTCGGAACGACTCCGGATGCTCGAAGGGATCGGCTCCGCAGGCCTTCTGCAGCGCGCTCGAATTGCGATAGGCGACGCGGGCGGCGTCCGGCAGCCGCGTGCCGTCGGTGAACACGCCAAAGCCGTACGGCGCGTTCCTGGACGACTCGTAACCAGCCGCGCGGATGGCGGCGAGGTAGTCCTTGAAAAGCTTGTCCGCGTCGCCGGTCTCCGCCACCCTCAGGGCGATGTCGTGGCGCGACACCATGCCGGGATCGACGGGATCGAATCCACTGAAGTGTAAAAAACGCAGCGGCTGACCATTGACCGTGGCTGCTGCGCCCTCTCCGGCAACGTGCCGTTGCCGAAGGTTCCAGTAGGCGACGTTGTATCCGTCGTGGCGAAGGATCATCACGCCGTCGAAGAGTCCCGGCACCAGATCTATCCACTTCTGCTCGACGAATAGTCCGTGCTCCGGATCGACGACGCATTGGAACTCGAGCCTCTCCTGCCACCAGTCCAGAAACATCTGCAGCTGCGGGCGGCGCATGACCGCCAGAAATCCCAGGTTGTAGGTGCCGGCCAGCAGGATGGTCCGCTCGAATGGATGGTGATCGCCCTTCGCGTAATTCGTCAGGTGCGGTGTGAGGATCAGAAACGTCTCCGGCGGCGCCTCTTCGATTTCGCGCAGCGGGCTGTAGATGACCACGTCGGGATCGATGTAGACCACGCGATCGTAGCCGCGGGCAAAGAGGTACGCGAACATCCACGGTTTGACCGCGGTATTCAGCTCCAGGATCGAATAGCGAAAACAGAACTGGCGGGAATTCGGAAGGTGCAAGTCCTCCAGCGGCACCGTGGTGAATGACTCCGGAACGCTATCTTCCCCGCCCACCAGCAGGACGAAGCGGTCCCAATCGGGATGATGCCTCGCCGCCGAGGCCATGACCACGCGGACGGAGTGCCGATAGTTCGGAGAAATGATGGAGAAGACCGCTGTGCGCATGAGGGATGACTGCGGAACCCGGCAGGCCGCCGGGAACGGGAGAGTACCTTAAGGCTCCGTGATCGGAAAGCGCTTCGCGCCTTCACCCCTTGCGCGGTGAAATCGTCAGCAATCCTTTCTTCGCGTCGAACGAGAACGGGCCGCCGATGTAATCGGCGAGCGTCGGCGATGCGGCGCTGACGCTCCCGGTCTCGTTGTTGGATGTCAAGTCGTGCACGCCTTGCAATGTGAGGTTCGGCGGAACGCCTCCGCCGTGCGCGGAGAACATCACCGTCGCCGTCAGCATCGACGCCGGGATCTTCACACCGTGCGAATGGTTCTGGCGCTTCGTGGCGATCAGCACCACCGCCTCGCCGGTCGTTTGCTCCTTGGAGTCGGCGGTGGCGTACTGCCAGTTCCCGCCGGTGTCCGCCACTTCGTCTTTGAAGAGAAGATCGAGCTTGAACGAAAGCGTCGAGGCCATGATCGGAGTCTCCTTTCGGATTTAGTGCTTGACCAGCGTGGCCACGGAAATGTGCGGCCAATGGATGCCGAGAAAGTCGAGGATCACCGTCTGCGTGTACTGAAGCTGCATCGTCGGCAGGGTGTAGGGAGGAGAGCCTGCCGGCGGCGCCACGGTTTCGATCCAGAAAACGGAGTCGAGCGAGACGGCGTTGGCGTTCTTCTCCACGAACGGGATGTTGAGAACGCCGCCTCCGAACGGGAGACCCGGCAGGACCTGCTGATCGGCAGGAAAAGGCTTGTTCGTCGAAACCTGCAGCACCACCATCTCCGAAATCGTCTGGCCCTTGAGCGCATCGACCAGGGCCTGATTGGGATTGTCGAGATTGAAGCCGGGCGGGAACGGGACCGGGTCCGTCGAGGGAGGAAGCGGCGGCGGCGGGAAATAACCGCCCAGGATCGGCCCACCCTGGTTGAAGGGCATCGGACTGACGTTTTCGATCTGCGGCGGCGTGTTGGAAACGGCGATTCCGCTTCCCTGCGCCAGCACCGAGTCGCCATGAGGAATGGTGGAGAGCCGGACGATGGTCTGCGGCTGGCTCGGGTCGGTGGTCGGAGGAACGTTCAGCCACATCCCGCGCTCGATGTGCAGCGCCCCGCCCGTGGTGGCATCGCTGACTTCCTGCAGGTAGGTCAATCCGAAGATGTTGATGTCGCCCTGCACCGAGCCGCGATTCGGAACCGGGCCGCCGATCGGATCGAACGTCAGCGTTTCGCTCGTAGCGTTCACCTGGA
>Ga0157378_10006516_pt1 | contig 10206 bp, 9 predicted proteins | sample M65metaG_FD_115309 | JGI IMG/M metagenome (GOLD analysis project Ga0157378, IMG submission 115309) | Miscanthus rhizosphere microbial communities from Kellogg Biological Station, Michigan, USA - M6-5 metaG | ecosystem: Host-associated > Plants > Roots > Rhizosphere > Soil | place: USA: Michigan...
ACCCTACTGCTTTTGTAAAAGGATGCGTCACCAGTGCCTTCCCTACTTCAAAGCTTTGCCCGTGTACGTGTTGAAAGATTCCTTTCGGCATGTTACATTTTTTCGCCGCTGCAAAAATCGCCTTCGATACTAATTCTGAAGTTTCAGCATGTGCCGGATGCGCTTTCACAATTACGGGACAACCAGCAGCGAATGCGCAAGCCGTATCTCCTCCTGCAGTAGAATATGCAAATGGAAAATTTGCTGCTCCAAAAACAATGACGGGACCAAGAGGTGTCATCGTCTTCCTGATATCAGGACGCGGCGGATTTTTTTGAGGAGAAGCCGTGTCGATTCGCAGATCCATCCAACTTGCCGATTGTGCGGCATCTGCATAACTGACCAATTGGAAAATGGTTCGCGCTCTTTCATTTCTTAGGCGCGTATCCGGAAGATTCGTCTCTCTCTTCGCTGTTTCAATCAATTCTTCACCGAGCGCTTCCATCTCACGGGCAATGGCCCGCATAAACTCTGCTCTCTGCTTAAGCGAAAACTGTCGGTACACATGAAATGCGTTCCAGGATTCATTCATCATCTGATTGATTTGCTCAATGCTCGCGTCTTGATAAGCCATATAGAGTAAATTATTAGTCGGAGGTTGTTCCGATATTTTTTTTCACGGTGAACCGTAAACTGTAAACTGTAAACTGTCAACCGTCAAATATCCTGCGAAATTTTGACTATAAAGATCTGGAAAATCGTTTTTCGCTTTTCCGAACAACGGGCAAATGAGGACGTGAGGTGATACCTTCATTAATAATAGATAATATTCGTTCGCGTTCAGCTCCAACAAGCGTAAGTCGGGGCGCGCGCACATGTTCAGAGCCGAGCCCGGTAACAGCCTGGGCGAGCTTTATATACTGTACCAGTTTCGGATGAATATCCAATTCAAGCAATGGTAAGAACCATCTGTAAATCCGCCTTGCCTCTTCTAATCTTCCCTGTTTGATCAATTCATAGATCACGACGGTTTCCCTTGGGAAAGCGTTCACCAGGCCAGCCACCCAACCATCTGCTCCCACACACAATTCCTCCATCGCAATAGTGTCAACACCACATAATATTTTAAATCGGTCGCCAAAAGCGTTTATCATGCGACTAACATTGGAAACATCTCTTGTAGAATCTTTTACTGCCTGAATATTTTCGACCACAGTTAATTCTTCAAACATTCTTATACTTACCTCGATACCGTAATCAACCGGATTATTGTAAATCATCATCGGCAACTCAGTTGAAGCGGCAATATTTTTAAAATAGGTAAGTGTTTCAAAAGCATCGCTTTTATAGCGCATGGGTGGAAGTACCATCAGTCCGTGGGCTCCCCAGTCTTCTGCAAGCCTGGCTTGTTTAATTGCATCGCTGGTTGCACTCTCTGCAATATTGAGTACAACGGGAATTGTTTTAGCTGACTTCTCAAGGGCTTTCCTTATGAGCTGCTCTTTCTCTTCCTGCCTGATGGTACTGGCTTCTCCCAGGCTACCTCCAACAATTAACCCATGCACGCCAGCATCTATCTGGGCGTCCAGGTTTTTTTCAAACATGGGTAAATCCAATTTACCGTCAATCGTAAATGGGGTAGTTAGGGCGGGAAACACGCCTTGCCATTGGATCATAGTAGTTGTTATTAGTGCGGGTGAAGTTGTGAGACCGACCCCTAATATACGATATTAGTATAAAGCCGGGTATAAACACAAGGCTCGAAAGCCGCCCGGCCGAGGCATTAAAGTAATTATGGATTCGAACCGGAACAGAGCCGATTTTTGTATCTAGCAGACAAGAACATGCAACAGATACCAGAACTATATAAGCCACTTCGTATTCAATTCATCAAGGAGGAGATCAGGGATTTCAAAGTGTTTGTGTTTGAAAACGCGGAGTCCATTCAATATAAAGCCGGACAGTACATTACTCTTATTCATTCGCTTCGCGAAAATGAGGTGAGGCGATCATATTCAATTACTTCAACACCCGGCTTGAACGAGTCACTATCAATTGGCGTGAAAAGGATACCAAATGGTTTTTTCTCGAGATTATTAGTGGATCACGCGGAAGCTGGTGACGAATTGCTTACCAGCGGAGCTGGTGGATTATTCATTTTGCCAGATGATGTTAATACCCACGAGCAAATCTTCTTCTTTGCTGCGGGCAGTGGCATCACTCCTATTTATTCACTGATTAAATCGGCTCTCCATTTTCATGCCTACTTAAAGATCATCCTCATTTATAGTTCTCCCTCACCGCAAACTGCAATTTTCCGGGAGGAGATTCAGCAATTAGAAGAAAAGTTTTCCGGGAGATTTACCGTTGCCTGGTTGTTCAGCAATTCAGCCTACCTCGAAAGCGCCCGACTGCACCGCGATGCGCTCATTGGAATCGTAAAAAATTTTGCGGTGGCTTCCTTTCAACGCTTACTTTTTTACGTATGTGGGCCGCTATCGTATATGCGTATGTGCAGTTTTGTATTGCAGGAGATGGATGTGCCATCTGACAACATTAAAAAGGAAAACTTTTTGATTGCGCAGCCGCGTCCATTTCAAACATTACCGCCGGATACCAAAACGCATTATGCAACTATCCACTTCGGCGCGGACAACTTTGAAGTACCGGTAGAATACCCTGACTCCATACTCAATGCCGCGCGAAAGCGAGGGATTGCCCTTCCTTATAGCTGCGAAACGGGTAGGTGCGGCAACTGCCTTGCCCATTGTAATAGCGGAACAGTTTGGCTTTCCTACAATGAAGTACTCACTGATAAAGATCTGATGCGCGGCTTCACCCTTACCTGCGTTGGACACCCCGTTGGGGGTGATGTAGATATAACGATTGCGTGAAACATTTCAAGTCTAAAAAACTACATTCCATTCTACTGTGATAACAATCTATTCAATTTCAAAAAAGTTGATCCAATTACTCGTCATTAATTGCAGAAACTTTACTTATGAATCAATTTTTCATTCTCTTGTTAGCCGGTGTTTTATTTACGGGATGCGATAAGAATCAGCCCGGCAAGTCTCCCGAAACAAAAATGAAATATGTAGATCTGCACCAATCTGAAGTAAAGATGGGCTCAGTACAACGTGTTGACCTGAATGATGACGGTTCTATTGACTTCAATTTTAAGGCTGAATCGTTCGGCGACCCAATCCTCAAACAAGAAAGGCTTTCGTTCATGGCTAAGGCCGAAATAAATGGCTACCTGCTGGCAATTGAGAACACAGAAACTACAAAGCGGCTCGATAAAGGCAACCTTATTAGCCAGATCCCTCCGTCGGGTTTTGGTTGGTTTGGAGTAGGCCAGGCTGTTTTAACTGAGAAAGTGACGTCTGAATCGAACGAAGTGAATTGGCAAGGCGATTGGAAAGACGGCTCTCATCATTATCTGCCTGTGCAAATAGTAAAGAATGGTTCAAAATATTGCGGATGGATTGAACTTTCGATGGACGTTGCGAATGAGAAAATGATTCTTCATCAAGGGGCCATAAGTACCGAAGCTGGAAAGGACGCCAAAGCTGGATACTAATCGCAACCACATTATAGAAGGATATTAATTTTTAATTCTAAGAACGGGAAGCGAGCTCGCCCTTCGATTTTGGAAATATCTAATGAACCACATGATCGTGAAACTCGGAATGAAGTCGGTTCCCGGCAATAACTCTTCTACCATATCAAACATTCCACCCACGGCTCCTCTCCAACCTCCAAATGTGAGGAAGAAGACTAAGCCCGAAATGGGAGCCCAGATGAGATCGGCAAGTTCTCCAAAAACAGGTAAGCCATACGTGGCGAAACCAAGCAGGTCCATCACGATGCAGAATGCTAAAGAAGGTTGTCGTTTGATCATGAATTAAAATTAATTCTTACTGTGGTTTTTGATTAGTGAAAGATGTTAAAATTCTGGGTGGGTCACGAAGATCACGAGGGACCACAACGCGCACGAAGTCTTTGTGCTCTTCTCACTCGCAAATTCAAGGTGATCGCGAAACATTGGAGTGCGGCCTGTTGTTTTTTCTTTGTGCACGTCGTGGTTCTTCGTAGGTCCGCTTCCGGCGGACCTTGTGATCAAGACCTCATTTGTTCTCAGTCTCGAGTTTCGGTAACAATCGATCTTCGATTACCTGCTTAAATATATGTTTAGGTAAGGCGCCCTTTTGAATAAGCAAGGGACCGTCAAGAGGAATAAAAAGAAAAGTAGGAATGCTTTGTATGCCGAACATAGACGAGAGTTCACCTTCTTTATCGGTGTCAAGTTTATAAATGATCAATTTGCCGTCATATTCGGTTGCTAGTTCGTCCAATACGGGAGCCACTGCCTTGCAGGGCCCGCACCAATCGGCATAGAAATCTATAATAGCAGGAAGATCTCCCCTGTATTTCCATTCCTCCTCACGCTCATAATCAAAAATTTTTTCTTTGAAGTCGGCGGCTGAAATCTGGATTGTTGTCATAAAATTATTTGCGGCAAAAACCAAGCCTAGGGCAAGGTACAAGGTACAAGGCACAAGGAACAAGAAAGATCCAAGATCCAAGAACCAAGAGCGAAGAACCAAGAAATAAGAAAAATAGGAACTCTGATTATTAGACCGCCCTAAAAAACTCAGACCAATAGATCATTCGATCCTAACTTAGCCTTCTACCAAACCTTACGCTTATGAGATGCAAATCTGTTTTTGCCGCCGTTTGCTTTATAAGCTTTCTATATTTATCTCCCGCTTGCAGTACCACAAAGATCGTCACCAAATATGATTGTAACACTGCAGTTCATAATACAGTAAACGCAAAGACTACCTGGACTTTCGCATGGGGACTTGTTCAACCAAAAGACATCGATCCAAAATGCGAACCATCATTCAATCACCTGAACAAAGTGGTGGTAAAAACGAATCTCGGATTTATTCTCTTGTCGGTGGTAACACTTGGAGCCGTAATTCCCCAGCGGGTTGAATGGTGCTGTGCTCCTCAAAATATTCCTACTGATACTTTGGGTACAAGTCTCAACAAAAGACTGCCCTGAAACAATTCACGTAAAAACTTTTCACGTGGCAAAGTTGGCATTCCCTGAGGGAATTCAAAGATGGGCAATCACCAAATGGGTGAATGGCCATGAAAATTTTCAACATTCGTTTCAAAAAAATGCATCGTTTCGATTAACGCTTCCTGATTCTGTCCAGGACGGTGCCACACGATATAAAATGACCACCGCCAATTTCGCGTGGCTCATCCAATACGCAATTGACAACAACATTCATTTGCGCGCAATGGGTAATGGATGGTCTTTTTCCGAAGTCGCCATCTGTGAAGGTGGCGCAGTGGATACGAAAGCACTTCGACTGTCTTTTGCATTCCGTGATTCATTTGTATCGCCCGACTATTTGCAATCCGGTAAAAAATCCGCAGACTTATTTTTTGTGCAATGCGGCATGAGCATTTTGCAAATCAATGAAAAATTAGAATCGAATGGAAGATCATTAAAAGCCTCCGGCGCCAGCAATGGTCAATCCATTGCAGGGGCAACTTCCACCGGAACGCACGGCGCTGCTTACCGGGTTGGTGCCGTTCATGACGCAATAGTGGGTTTGCACGTAGTAGTCGGTCCAACACGGCATGTATGGATTGAGAAAAAATCAAATCCCATTGCATCCGATCAATTCATTCAATGGCTTGGAGCGGAGAAAATTAGTGATGATGACGTATTCAATGCTGTTGTGGTTAGCTTCGGTTCGTTTGGTTTTATACACGGCGTGATGCTGGAAACAGAACCAATTTTTTTAATTGAAGAACACAAATCACCGGAGGTTACCTATGATCAGTCGGTAGTGCATGCGCTAAACACGCTTGACTTCTCCACTATTGCCACACAGCTCCCTTATCCTGTGGACGGCCCGGATAAAAGTCTTTGGCATTTTGAAGCGCTGGTTAACCCGCATGATTTTGAACCTGACAATCCGCAAAAAGGAATCTACATTAGGACGATGTACAAAACGCCTTATCGAGCTGACTATCCAAAAAGAATTCGTGACACTAAAGGATTTCAATATGGTGATAATACACTGGGCGTAATTCAAACAATTCTTGATACGCTTGGCTCGAAAATATCTACTGTGCTCGTACCAAAATTGGTTGGCACGCTCCTACCATTGGTTTTTAAGCCAGGACCAATTTTATATGGGACCATTGGCGAAACGTTCAACAATACAAGGTTCAGGGGAAAGGCTGCAAGCGCGTCAATCGGAATGGATATTAGCAGCGTGAGCAAAGTTGTTGAGCTAATGGTAAACGCAAATAGAGAAACACCTTTTCCCGGCGTCCTGTCCTTTCGCTATGTAAAGGGAACATCAGCAACCCTTGGTTTTACAAGATTTCCACATACATGTGTGCTGGAGATGGATGGAGTAGATTCAAAAATCTCGCGAGACTTCTATAAGAAAGTTTGGGAAAAGATGGAAGCCGAAAATATTCCCTTCACCCTGCATTGGGGGAAATTGAATTTCATACTTGATGCGCCTCTTGTAAGAAAAATGTATGGCAGTGCAATTGATCAATGGATCCTTTGCAGACATAAGCTGCTTGATGAAGCCACGCGGAAAGTGTTTACGAATGAGTTTATGGTTCAATGTGGATTAGATGGATAGCAGTTGACAGTTGGAGATTTACGGTTTACGGTTTACGGTTTTCAGTTGGCAGTTACGGTTGCAGGATGCAAGATACCGGATGCAAGATGCCGGATGCAAGATGCCGTTTGAAAAATGCAGATGCAATATGCGGGGTGGAGAGCGATGATAACTGTATTCCTCACGGCGATGGATACGTGTAGTTGCTCCGCGACAGCGAAGCTTCGCGGCCGCCGAGAGGGTCTACGACCGCTGTCGGGGTACACCAAACATCCTCATCCTATATGCATTCATCGCCGTGTCCCCTAGTTTATTAATTAAACGGTAGTTGACAACCACTCCAACTACTGCGCCGATACCAGGAATCAATTGAGCGAGCTTGGCAAGGTCGATATAATCGCGATACTCTTGCTGAAAGTTTCTCCAATCAAATGTGTGAATATCGTTTGGCAGTTCTTTAGCTCGTTCTTCCCAATGTTGAATTTGCTGATACACATCGCGACGATGTTGTTGACTACTGAAAGCTAATTGGAAAATATGAAGGATGTACAATCGTTCTTTGTAATCGTTAACGTCAATGCCGTATAATGCAGCGATATCAAAAAGCATTTTTATTTTCAGTGTAAGCAATAAGGGGAAGTCGGCCAATCCGAGCAGAATTCCTCCGGCGCCTGTGAGCCCTCCTTCTGCTGCTGCAGTGTTTCGGTAAAATTCAATTCGCTTCCGCACTTTATTTTCCATTTCCCTCAGTGAACTTCCCTTTTTTTCTTTTGGCAAAGCCAGCGATGCTCCAAATAAAACACCTCGCACCATTTGCTTGATAGTAGTAGTGATAACCTTGTGTATTTTTTCCGGAATGATCTTGTTCATTCGAACCTGGATGGATTTGGAAATCCGATCGCCGATGGACGGCTTACGACTCATCTTCCGCTGCCAAAGTTGAAGTTCCCGATATGCTACTTGTTCGTACTGCATTTGTTTGAAACTATCGGCGGTGAATTGTTGTTCCAATGCCTTATTACCCGTATGCAAAATAATTTGTTTCATCAGTTATAAATCGGTTTGAATTTTGAGGCATTTGATCAAACTGCAAATGCTATCCATTCTTGATCAGATCAAAAATTTTGCCGAGCAGGCGCATGGGGAATAGCTTCGCAAGTATAGTTCGGAGCCATATATTGTTCACCCTGCCACTACAACTAGAGACCAGATAGAATAATTTCTTCGGACTCTTTTCGGGGATTCAGACACGCAACGAACAATCAAGTGGTGGAGGAATTAACCGATGTCTATGCTAAAAATAAGTATCCGCAGTGGAACAGATATAAGCGAAAGAAAAAGGAAAGATTATAGAAGGTTAGCCCCGAAGCACAAACAATCAAATACGCAGATCCAATGAAGACTTCTTCTTAACTCTCCTTTAGGGGGCAGGGGCGAATAAAAAACGCTATCAGGATTGAGGGACTGGGAGGTGCTGTACTATTTCTCCCTCCAAATCATAATCATATGCCTTCGTAATCTTCACATCTACAAATTCACCAATGGTAAGATTATTACCGTGAACTACAACTTCATTGTCTACTTCAACACTATCAAATTCGGTTCTGCCTAAATATCGTCCCGCTTCCTTTTTATCAATCAAAACTTTGAACACGTTCCCTACTTTCTCTGCATTTTTCTCGTAAGAAATTTCCTGCTGTACTTCCATTACTTCCTGGGCCCTTCTTTCTTTTTCTGCCGAAGGGACATTGTCTTCAAGTTCGAATGCAGAAGTCCCTTCTTCATGCGAATAGGTAAATATTCCAACGCGATCGAATCGCTGTTTCTGCAAAAAATATTTTAGTTCTTCCACATCGTCCTGTGTTTCACCGGGGAAGCCGGCGATCAATGTAGTCCGTAAACAAATGCCTGGAACTTTTTCACGAATCGACACGATAAGTTCTTCCATTTCGTTCCTCGTGATTTGTCGCTTCATCGCCTTCAACATATTATCCGATGCGTGTTGCAATGGCATATCGAGATAATTGCAGATATTTTCCCTTTCCTTCATCACATCTAAAATCTCAAGAGGAAATTTGTGGGGATAGGCATAATGCAGGCGAATCCATTCAATACCCTTTACATCACTCAATCGCTTCAGCAGATCGGGCAGCATTCTCTTTTTATACAAATCGAGACCATAGTAAGTAAGTTCCTGCGCGATCAATAAAATTTCTTTCACTCCCCTCTTTGCGAGGCGTTCTGCTTCAGCAACAAGATCTTCGATAGACCTGCTCACATGATTTCCGCGCATCAAAGGGATCGCGCAAAATGCGCAAGTGCGGTTACAACCTTCTGCAATTTTGAGATAAGCGTAATGTGATGGAGTGGCTAATAATCTTTCGCCGATCAATTCGGCCTTATAATCTGCTTCAAATTTTTTCAGGATCAAAGGAAGTTCCATCGTACCAAACCATGCGTCTACTTCCGGAATTTCCTTTTCAAGGTCATCACGATAGCGATGACTCAAACAACCTGTGACGTAGACCTTATCCAATTTTCCTTTTTGTTTAAGATTTACCTGATCGAGGATGGTATTGATCGATTCTTCTTTAGCCTTCTCAATGAACCCGCAGGTATTTACGATCACTATATTGTGATCCTTTTTTCCACTTTCGTGGACAACGTCGATTTCATTGGCCAATAATTGACCACTGAGCACTTCACTGTCAACCATATTTTTGCTGCATCCCAGCGTGATAATGTTGACTTTATCTCTTTTAATCGACCTTGTTTTCATATTGAGGCGGCAAATTTAGCCCAATTTGGGAAGGAGCCGAAACATATGTCCAGACTTTAACTTTAGGCCTTACTTTTGCAGCAATTTTTATAACCTGAAACTACAAACGATGAAAAAACTAATCATCACCGTATTCTTATTTGCTGCCCTTACTATAAGCCAATATTCTTTCGGGCAGGCGATGGGTTCAGATTACCGTACCGCACTCGGTGTAAAATTCTATCCCGGGGCAATTACCATCAAACATTTTACACAACCAGACCGTGCATTAGAAGGGATTGCTTCCTTCTATAATTATGGTTTTCGGTTCACCGGCCTCTACGAAATCCATGGAGATATTGATGGCGCGCCAGGTTTGAAGTGGTACGTTGGACCAGGTGCTCACATAGGTGCATTTAATGACGATTGGGATCATAAATACCCAGAGAGAAATGGTGGATTCCAGATCGGTATTGATGGTGTGCTGGGATTAGACTATAAGATAAGCGGTGCTCCAATTAATTTGAGCTTAGACATTCAGCCATTCTTCAATATTGCCAGCTACGCTTACTTTGATGTGTGGGGCGGTTTGGGAATCAGGTATACGTTCTAATTTTGGAATTTTGAAATTGGGAGATTGGGAAATTGGGGCCTATCAATTTAGATAGCCTTTTCTAATTTTATGCGGAAACTAGAAAAGAAGAAACTTTCTAACGAAGGAAATTTCCCAATTTCCCAATTATCAGTCCGAATTAACTTCGTCTGGAGGAGCAAAATTTCAAAATCGTTACGCATACA
>Ga0157378_10006517_pt1 | contig 10203 bp, 11 predicted proteins | sample M65metaG_FD_115309 | JGI IMG/M metagenome (GOLD analysis project Ga0157378, IMG submission 115309) | Miscanthus rhizosphere microbial communities from Kellogg Biological Station, Michigan, USA - M6-5 metaG | ecosystem: Host-associated > Plants > Roots > Rhizosphere > Soil | place: USA: Michigan...
ATGCTGATGAGCAGTCGCTCGACCATGTACTCCTGCCCGACGACGCGACGCCCGACCTGACGTAGCACGCCCTGCACCAGCGCCATGTCTGCCTGCGAGGAGACCTGTGTTGCCACCGTTCGCTCCGAGGGTAGTGGGCTCGATCCAGCGCCGTTCGCTGCTCGAGCTCGCCGTTTCAAATTCGGGAACGGGCCGAGAACACCGCCTGTCGTCTCTCGGTCCGGTCTGCAGAGTATACACGAAACCAGCGATTCGGCTCCGTCGGTCACGCCACTGGCGCTACCGGGGCTTCCTTGGTCTGCGTCCGTGCGATGCGTCACGCTCCGGTCGTTCCCTACGACGAGGCTCGCCCTTGTCCCGACCACGCCCCACGGGCGCCTTCGACGCGAGAGGGCGACCAAGCAGATGCTCAAGCTCGTCCCGCTCTCGCCCCGACAGGGCTCTCGTTGCACCCGATTCCAGACGATCGAGCACCACGGGCCCGAAGCGCACGCGCACGAGTCGCTCGACCTCCAGCCCGAGCGCTTCGCAGAAGCGTCGAACCTCGCGGTTACGCCCTTCGGCAATGGTGATCTCTAGTTCCGACGTGCGGTTCCCCAGCGGTCGCGCGTTGACCGCACGTGGCAGCACGAGCCCGTCCTCGAGCTGGATGCCTCGCCGCGCGGCAACGACCGCGGCCCGAACATCGCCACGAACGGTCGCGACGTACGTGCGCTCGAGCTCCGAGCTCGGGTGAGTGAGGATGTGCGCGGCCTCGCCATCCGTCGTGAGCAGGAGGACGCCTTCCGTGAGGTAGTCCAGCCGGCCGACATACGTGAGACCGGGCGCATCAGGAACCAGATCGAAGACGGTGCGGCGCCCTTCGGGGTCGGACTTCGTCGTCACGACGCCGGCCGGCTTGTTCAGCACGATCCACTCGAACGATGTGGGCGGGCGATCGAGCTCGCGCCCATCCACCGTGATGCGATCGACGGCGGGATCCACGGATTGACCGGTGCGCGCGACGACGCCGTTCACCTGCACTCGACCGGCTGCGACGAGCTCCTCGGCCTTTCGCCGCGACGCGACGCCCGCGCGAGCGAGCGCGCGGTGGATTCGCATCGGCTCGCGGGTCACGTCGTCGGCGCTGCCTCGGAAGGCGATTCGGCGGGAATCGTCGTGCGGAGCGCGATCGCCAGCTCGTCGCCTCTCGGCAGCTCCTCGAGGTGTCGCAGTGCGAACTGCTCGAGGAAGATCGGCGTCGTACCGTACAGCAGCGGCCGGCCGACACCCTCTGCGCGGCCGACCACGTCGATCAGCCCACGCTCCAGCAGCGACTTGAGGACGCTCCCGACGGCGACGCCGCGAATCTCCTCGATCTCGGCGCGGCCGATGGGCTGGCGGTACGCAATGATGGCCAGCGTTTCGAGCGACGCGCCGGAGAGACGATGCGGACGTGCAGCAAGCTGCGCGCGCTCGATGGCCTCGGTGTACTCGGCTCTCGTTAGGATCTGCCAGCCACCGCCCACTTCCACGAGCTCCACCCCATGCCCCGCGGTGTCGTAGGTCTCGCGAAGCTCATCGAGCGCGGACTGGACCGCCGCCGGCGACGCGTCGGGATCGAGACCGGCGAGCTCGTCGACCGCGATGGGGCGTGCGCTCGCGAAGAGCGCGGCTTCAAGCAGCCTGGCTAGAGGATTCACGACTGATCAAAACGGAGGCGAAGGGTGCGAGCTGGGCGAGCCGCAGCTCGCCGCGGCGCGCGAGCTCCAGCAGCGCGAGCAGCGCCGAGAGCACCTGCCACGGCTGCGACGTCGGCGGGCATACGTCGCGCCACCGCGCGGTCGCGCGCAGGGCCAGGACCGCACGCACCGTCGCGATTGCACCATCGACATCCAGGGGACGTGCGATGACGTCGTGGATGACGTCTTCGCGGGCCACGCGGAGTATGCGATCGATCGCGGCGAGCAGCTCGGAGAGCGAAAGCGCGAGCGGCGCCGTCGGCGGCGCGATCTGTTGCGGGACGTACGCGCGCGCGAATCGGCCGCGACGCTCCTCTCCGAGGCGCTCGAGCACGTCCACCACCTCGCGCATCTGCTGGTACTCGAGCAGTCGCCGCACGAGCTCCGCACGCGGGTCTTCCCACGCTTCATCCAGCTCGTTCCGAGGCAGCAGCATCTGCGCCTTGATGCGGAGCAGCCGAGCAGCCATCTCGAGATAATCGGCCGCCTGGTCGAGCTGCATGACGTGAATGTGCGCGAGGAACTGCTCGGCGATGCGCGCGATCGGAATGTCGTAGATGTCGACCTGCTCGTCGCGAATGAGCGACAGCAGGAGATCGAGCGGACCGCTGAATTGCGACAGCTCGATCACGAACGGGGTCGCGACGTCGGCCACCGCTTCGAGCCTGCGTGGCTCGACGGGGGCGTCGAAATCGAGCTGACCCGTTAGGGCTGGCTCGACTAGCGTGTCGATGTCCATGGGCTCGGTACGACGGACGGCACGGCGCAAAGCTAGCGGCACCACACGCCTGAGTCAAAGCAAAAAATCGCGTGCGCCCGAATGTGATTTTGCCAATTCGAGACTCGCGATTTCGATCCACGTTATGCATCGGCCGGCCGACTTCTCCATCCCAGCCAACTAGCTGCGCTGCCTTGACATCGGGCGACGGCGCTGGTAAGGTTCGTGGCTCTATTTCAACCTGCCGATTCAGGAAATACTGGAGATACGACGTGCCGAATATCGCGTCCGCGAAGAAGAACATGCGAAAGGCTCGCGCAGCGACCGCCCGCAATCGCGCGCAGCGGTCCGCGCTCCGCACGGCCCTCAAGAGGGCAAAGGCGCCGAGCGCCACTGCCGAGGAGCGCCTCACCGCCGTGAGCCTGCTCGACCGCGCCGCGCGAAAGGGCCTCATTCACTCGAACGCCGCGGCGCGTCACAAGAGCCGGCTCGCGACCAGCGCCAAGGCGTAACACGCCCTGCTGGTCCCGAACGCACAAGGGCCCGGACTTTGTCCGGGCCCTTCGAGTTTTCATCACCTCGGGCGTCACATTGCCGCGAGCTCTCCCCCGCAGCGTTCACAGTACCACTCGGTGGGGTAGTTCATCGTGCCGCACTCCTGGCACTTGAGCGTCTTGATCTGCTCGGTCGGCACGTCCTTGAGGAAGGCGGGGATGCTTCCGGGCGTGAGCGACGAATCGGGCTGGTGAGCTTCCTTCTCCACGAGCGGCGTCGACGTCAGCACCGGCGTCGCCGCGACGTTGCGGCGCGACGCGGCGCCGTTCGCGCCCGCCGGCACCTCGACCTCAGCCGGCTCGATCATCGCGGCACGCGCCGGCGCCGGCTCGGCACGAGTCTCCCGCCGATTCTCCATGCGCGGCGCGGGTGCGGCGTGCACCACGTCGGCTGGCATGGTTGGAGCAGGGCGTTCGACGACGGACTGCAGAAACGCCAGCTCATCGAATCCCGAGGAAGGCATCGGACGCGCCGGTGGAGGCGGCGGCGGCGCCGCGGGCTGCCGAATGGGCTGCGCCGCCTGAGGCACTGGTTCGGGCGGCGCGGGAGCCTTGGCAGGAGCCAGCGCCTCGATCGGAATGACCGACTCTTCACCGCTCGGCGGTGTCGGCGGTCGCACGGCGACGGCGAGAATCTCCTGAACACGACCCAGCTCCGCGCCGACCTGCGCACGCTCGGCGCCCAGCGACGAGATGGCTTCATCGCAACGCTGCATGGCATCACGGGCGTGGTCGAGACTGAACTCACCAACCGATGCGCGGAGCTCGGCCTCGGCGCGCTCGTCCCGCAGCGTCGTCTCGTCGGCGTACAGCGCGGCGACCTTCTCGGCGAGCGTGCTCGCCGTGGCCTGGAGCTCCGTCGCACGACCCGCGAGCTGGTCGAGCACCTTCATCAATCGCGCATCGTAGTCGGCACGCACGCGAGCGAACACGTGGGTCGGCGTGTTGCTCCTGCGCGCGTCGAGTTGCGCGAGCCACTGCTCGTATCGATTGCGCTCTTCCATCAGCGCGTTCAGCGCGTCCATCCAGTTCGTGCTTTCGCTCATGCTTCACTCCTCGCGGCTGCCCGGCGTGGGGCAGCCTGGATAGATCTCGCCGGGAAACGTCTTCGCTCGCGCCGTCTCGAGCGCCCGCACGTCCTCCGGCCCTAACGTCTGTACCCGGCCAAGCAGCCGAGCGGTCAACAGGATCTTCGCCGTGTGCTCGAGACTCTCCATTCGCTGGTGCGCGAGGAGCAGCGACGGTCCAACCGTCGTGGCTCCGTGGTTCGCCATCAAGAACGCATCGTGTCGAGCCAGAAAGGGCTCGAACGCATCGGCCAATGCTACTGTACCGGGCGTCGCGTAAGGAACCAACGGCACCCAGCCCACTTGATAAATGATCTCCGGCAGCACGCACGCTGAGAAGGACTCGCCCGCAACCGCGAAACCGGTCGCGGTTGGCGGGTGCGCGTGCACGACCGCCTGGACATCCGGACGCCGCTGGTAGATGCGCAGGTGCACCGCCACCTCTGACGACGCACGCCGAGCTCCGCGACGGTGCTGACCGTCGAGCGAGAGCTCGACGAGGTCCTCCTCCGTCACGTCCACCTTCGACATCCCTGCCGGGGTCACGAGCACGCGGTCGCCCGGGAGCCGCACGGAGACGTTCCCGTCCGGTCCCGCGATCAAGCCACGGTCGTACAGGCGTCTGCAGACCTGGACGATCTCACGACGCGTCGGCAGCGACCCGTACACCGCCCCTACCCCGACGCCCGATGGACGATTTTGCCGCCCACAATGGTACACATCACACGCCCATGTAGGGTGTGGCCCCCATATGGGCTGTTCCGTCCCTTCGAGACGAACTTTGCGGGGTCGACTTTCCATTCGCGAGTGGCGTCGAAGACCGTGACGTCGGCGATGCTCCCGCGCCGCAATGACCCACCGGGCAGGTTGAACGTGCGCGCCGGGGAAATGGACATCCGGTCGACGAGGGTTGCCAAGTCGATGATCCCCGGCTTGACGAGCCAGGTGTTGACCACGGCGAGCGCGGTCTCGAGGCCGACGATGCCGTTGGGCGCGTCGGCGAACTCACGCTCTTTCTCGTCGTAGTGGTGCGGCGCGTGGTCCGTCGCGACGAGGTCGATCGTGCCGTCGCGGACGGCTTCGCGCACGGCCTCGACGTCCTCCGGCGTGCGCAGCGGCGGATTCATCTTCGCGTTCGTGTTGTAGCCGTCGACCGCGTCCTCGGTGAGCGACAGATGATGCGGGCACGCCTCCGCCGTAACGCGGATGCCGCGCTCCTTGCCCCAGCGGATGAGCTCCACAGACCCCTTCGTGCTCAGGTGGCACAAGTGCACGTGCCCGCCGGTCCGTCGCGCCAGGAGGATGTCGCGAATGACCATGATCTCTTCGGCCTCGGACGGGATGCCCTTGAGTCCGAGCCGTGCGCTCACGAGGCCCTCGTTCATCGCCCCGCCGGCGGCGAGCGTGGGCTCCTCGCAGTGGTCGGCCACCGGGATGCCGAAGGTGCGTGCGTACTCGAGCGCCGTGCGCATGAGGTGAGCGCTCGCGACGGGACGACCGTCGTCGCTCACGGCGACGGCGCCCGCTCCCACCATCTCGCCGAACTCCGCCAGCGACTTCCCCTCCTGGCCTAACGAGATGGCCCCGATGGGATGCACGCGGGCGGCGTTAGCGGCCTGTCCCTGGCGAAGCACGAACCCGACGGCCGCCTGGTTGTCGGTGACCGGCTGGGTGTTGGGCATCGCGCATACGGCGGTGAACCCACCAACCGCCGCCGCTCTCGCCCCGGTTGCAATGGTCTCGACATCCTCGCGTCCCGGCTCGCGCAGATGGCAATGGACGTCGATGAATCCCGGCGCGACGACGAGCCCCGAACAGTCGACGACCTCGTAGTCGTCGCCGTACGCGGCACCCGCCGCGGTCTCGAAGGACTCGACCTTCCCATCGGCGAGGATGAGATCACCTGTCGCGTCGATCCGCTGCGACGGATCGAGCACGCGCCCGCCACGCAGCGCGATGTGCCTAACGCCAGCTCGGTTCCCGGTTCCCGGTTCCCGTCGTTCCGATTCCCTATTCCCGATTCCCGATTCCCGAGGACTCACCTGTCGCTTCCTCCCTTCGCGGCATCAGCCAGCTCCGGCGCGCCGCCGGCCAGCAGATAGAGCACGGCCATGCGAACCGCCACGCCGTTCGTCACCTGATCGAGGATAACGCTGTGGGGTCCATCGGCTACGTCGGAATCGATCTCGACGCCGCGGTTCATGGGGCCGGGGTGAAGGATGAGCACATCGCGTGGCGCGCGCTCAAGCCGCTCGCGCGTCACGCCGAAGACGCGATTGTATTCGCGCAGCGACGGGATGTAGCCCGCCTGCATGCGCTCCAACTGGAGGCGCAGGATATTCAGCGCCTCGGCCCATTCGATCGCCGCCTCGATGCGGTCGAACACCTCGACTCCGAGGTCGGCGATCGCGTTCGGCAGGAGGGAGCGCGGCCCGCACACACCGACGATCGCGCCCATCTTCTTGAGTCCCCAGATATTCGAGCGCGCAACGCGCGAGTGAAGCACGTCCCCACAGATGCAGACGCGCCGGCCCTCGAGCGAGCCGAATCGGTCGCGCAGCGTGAGGAGATCGAGCAGCCCCTGCGTCGGGTGCTCGTGGGTTCCGTCGCCGGCATTGATCACGTTCGACTCGATCCGCTCCGCGAGAAACTGCGCGGCGCCCGAGGCAGAATGGCGGATCACGACCATGTCGATCCGCATCGCCTCGAGGTTGCGGGCCGTGTCCACGAGGGTCTCGCCTTTGGAGACGCTCGAGCCCGAGGCTGTCACGTTCACGGTATCGGCCGACAGGCGCTTCTCGGCGAACTCGAACGACACACGCGTCCGCGTGGACGCCTCGAAGAACAGATTCACGATCGTCGACCCACGGAGCGTCGGCACCTTCTTGATTGCGCGCTCGCTGATTTCCTTGAACGGCTCCGCGGTATCGAGAATCAGTCGAATCTGCTCGGGTGTCAGTGGCTCGAGCGCCAACAGGTCTTTCCCGAGCGGAGTCGTCACGCCGCGTCCTCCCGCCTGACGAGGACGACACCGTCAGACCCGTCGAGCTCGGACACGAGGACGTCCACGCGATCGCTCGGCGCGACGTCCACGCGCTTCCCGACGATGTCCGCGTGGATCGGCAGCTCGCGCCCGCCTCGATCGACGAGCACCGCGAGGGCGATCCGCGACGGGCGCCCAAAGTCCGCGAGCTCGTCGAGCGCGGCCCTCACCGTTCGGCCCGTGTGGAGCACGTCGTCCACGATCAGCACGCGCTTGCCTTTCAGATCCCACGGCAGCTTCGTCGGGCCAACGACCGGTCGTGGGCCGACGGTCTGGAGGTCGTCGCGGTAGAGCGTGATGTCGAGCGAACCGCGCGGAACCTTTACCTGCTCGCGCTCATCGAGAATGTCGGCGAGGCGGTCGCTGAGCTGCACGCCTCGCCGCTGAATTCCCACGAAGATCAGGTTGTCGACGCCGTCGAACAGCTCGACGATTTCGTCGGCCATGCGACGGAGGGTGCGCGCGAGCGCGCGCGAGTCGAGCACAGTCGTGGGCTTGGCGGCCATGAGGGGCCAATATCACCACGACGCGGCTCAAATTGAAGCACCGCGGAACCCCGCGCTGCTGGTCGAGCTACCGTCCGTTGCCGTTCTCCGACGGGTGCGACATCGGCCGGAGATACGCAGACGCGGTCGCGGCCCGCGTGCCTCCATCGCGGTCCCGAAGTCGGGCGGCCAGTCCGCGAGCGCGGCGATCGGGCCCGTCGGCGTGAATGATTCGCAGGCTCACCTCGCGATCGGCCGCCGGCCGCGGAGCGCGCGGCGGGGGACTCGCAGACTCCGTCGCACGTGGTCCCTCCTGCGCGACGGCCCGCTGCACTTCGACATCCGCAAGACGGGTGAGTGCGGTGTCCCGCTGCTTGCCAATCTCGACGACCGTGGCCTCTCGGTTTCGGCGAATCGCCGAGATGACCTTGGCGGCGGTACGGGCCAGCATTGCGACGCCAGCGTACGCCGCGACGTCGGCGGCGTTGAGGACGATCCCGACGCCATCAGCACGCTGGATCGCGATGAAGTCGACGACACCCGCGCGGTTCACGAGCAGGCTCACGAGATTCCCGATGGCTCCGCCGGCAATCAGTCCGAGCGCCATTGGCGCGCGGTCGTCGAGACGCGAGAGGTCCTTGGCTACCGGAATGATCAAGGCGATCGCCGCGAGGGTGAGCGCGAGACTCAGTTCCCAGGTGTAGTCGCCGACAGTGAGCCCGAACGCGCCCTTGTCGTTGTGTACGACGCCGAACCTGATGGCACTCGAGACTCGCGGCTCGAGCGTCCCGATCCAGAGGACGGCGAGCTGCTTGGTCACGAGGTCGCCGATGGCGACCAGCGCGGCGACACGGGCGAGTGGTATCAGCGGCGAACGGCGTGTTGGTTCGTGCATCGATTCCCCATAACCGGGTCGTGTGGTCGGCGTGGCAGGGGGGCACCTCTCATGCCAGGCTCGGCCGCGAATAAACCACGTTGAACCGTGGTTTACCAGGGTCGGGCGCCGGGGTCGTGGCGACAGCGCCACACGGAGCACCCGGCTGGTGCATCACACGCGCGCAGTGACCTCGCGCATGCTCGGACGCCACCGTGCCGGTCGAGAATCCTCAGCCGCCCGGGCGGCTCGCACGGGCGAGCAGGCGAGCGGAGTGTTCCTGGCGGAACTCCTCGAGCTCGGTCCCGCCGAACATCCCGTCGGCGATAGCCGCGATCTCCTCGGCGTCCTTCCACGCGCGCTCGAGCTCGAGCAGCTCACCCGCGAGCGCACGCCGCTCGGTGTCCTCGTTGGCCGCCATCTCGAGCGCGAGCCGATCGACCAGCGGAAGACGCAGCATGAGGGTGCTGGGCTCGCTCGTTATCGAGCCACGGCCCCAGAATGACCGGTTCGCGATGTGCAGCGCGAGGCGCTCCGCCGCGGACGACGAAACCGGAACGGCTTCGGAGCTCACCGGAGCGTCCGGAAATCGGCCCCAGCCCGTTCGCATCGCGAGGGCGACAATGCGGGAGAAGTAGCCCTGTTCGTCTTCGGCATCCTCGATCTTGGCGGTCGCGCGGCGAACGTCGTCAGGCAATGCGCCAGCGGCGTTGAGCGCCGCGAGCATCTTGGCCGCCGTGCGCACGCCGTCGTCGCCGCGGACTGTCGTTAGGCCGTGATCGTGCTTGACGGTCAGACGCCAGGGCTCGTGCGGGTCCGGGCGAATCAGCTCCGCCGCATCGAGGTGTCCCCAGCGAATGATCGAGCGATTTCCCTGCTCGTCGGTGAGCACATCGAGCACTCGATCGCGGTGACGGTACAGGCGCAGCCGCGTGAGCGGCTCGTCCGCAAAGATGCTCGGCGTGTCGTCGCGCATGATGCGACCCACGGCGTCGCTCGCGGCGCGCACGCCCCGGCGCGCGAGACCGGTGACGACTCCGATGAGCCGACCCGACCCGCGCCGCTGGATCACGTCGCCGTAGCGCCAGGCGGCGACCTCCGGACGAAGCGCCTTCCCGATCCGAACGAGATCCAGCCCCTCGCGGAGCTGGGCCAATCCGATGTTGTCCGTGGAGAATCGGAGGTGCGTGGCGCGAAAGCGACGTTCGCAATCGTCGATCGCTTCCCACCGCTCCTCGATCGGCGAGAGGTTCCAGCGCGTACAGCTCGTACAGATGACCCACAGCCTTCCCTTCTCGGGATCGAATGCAAGCCGTCGCCCGACGGGAAACAGCTCGACCACGTCGTTCGTGCCGAGCGACTCGTTGCAGAACAGGCAGGTCGTATACATGCGGCCGGGCGAGGGACGCGTTGGGCGAGGGAGAGGCCCGTTCGATCGCCGAAACGATCGACTACAGCGGTATTATATGCGGCCGCACGTCGACGCGCCCAGACCGGTTTCCAGGACGCGGCCGGTGGTGGGAGATGGAACACTGGCGTGACAAGCCGTGGCCGTGACGCGTCGAATTCCTTAGGGAAGCGCCTGGGGATGACGATGAGGTTTTCCTCACGTTCGGTTCGAAACGAATGCGGTCCTTCAGCACCTTTCGCGTGCGCGGCGTACCGTCTTATGATCCTGTCAGATGGCGCGTGCGCGCGTCAGGCTCTTCTCGCGCTACTCTCACCTTGCACACACGCTCGG